>OBLU010002918.1_pt1 | contig 15540 bp, 14 predicted proteins | sample 1518681 | NCBI WGS metagenome assembly OBLU01 (sample SAMEA3539304, study PRJEB22396) | soil metagenome | biome: tundra; feature: field; material: soil | place: USA | collected 2010-05 | depth 0.15 m
CCGAAGAAATCCCCGATGCCACCGCCGTAGCTCCCACTGAGGGGGCTGACGGCGCTCACGTTGCCTTCATTGTTGATCCGCGACGGCGTGCAGGCCCCCATGATCGCACTGCCATCGACGTAGGAACTGAGGATTATCTCCTTCCATTCCGTCTCGGCCTCGCTGGAAACATCGAACACCTTGGTCTTGCTCTCCTCAAGTAGCTTGACCGTCGCACCGACGTGTTCGGCGCCCTCCACAGTAATGAGCGTGTGATTGACGGTGACCACGGCTTGCTGCCCGGGGCAGGGCATGATGAACAGGTTCGGGAACCCCCTGGTCATCATGCCGTGAAGCGTGGAGGCGCCCGACACCCACTTGTCGGCGAGGCGGACCCCGCCGCGGCCGATGATCTCGTGCCCAGCCCGTCGGGGAAAGGGCGTTGCCTCCGCCTCGAATCCGGTTGCATAGATGAGGCAGTCAAATTCGAACTCGCGCCCATCGCTCAGGACCAGGCCACGCTCGGTCACCCGCTCGACGCCTCCCGGGCAGTCGATCAGAGTGACGTTCGGCAGGTTGAACGTCGGCAGGTACTCGTCGTGGAAGCACGGGCGCTTGCACAGGTAACGGTAGTACGGCTTCAAGATCTCGGTGGCCTGTGGGTCTTTGACGATCTCGTCGATCCGAGCCCGATGCTCCTCCATGATTGCGAAGTCTTCTTCCTCCGCCCGTCGCATGATCTCTGCAGGTGTCATACCCGGTTCCATGCTGGGGTGGTGAACTTTGGCAAAGTGATGGGTCCAGCCGTCATCGACCAGATCGACGTCGACCGGCATCGCAGCCATGACCTGCTGGAAGTTGTACATACGCTCGCGGTGCCAGCCCGGACCCAGGTCCTTGGCGAAGTCCTCGCTCGTCGGATGGTTGCCCCGCACGCCGATGGCCGAGGGGGTCCGTTGGAACACATAGAGGTGCTTGGAGGACTCGGCCAGGGCCGGGATGCACTGGATAGCGCTGGCCCCGGTGCCCATGATGGCGACCACCTTGTCGGCCAGCTTGCTCAGCTGTGGATCCTCCTGGCTGCCACCGGTGTAGTCGTAGTCCCAGCGCCCCGTGTGGAACGACTTGCCCTGAAATAGCTCCATGCCCGGGATGGCCGGCAGCTTCATCAAGTTGAGGATCCCGACCGCCATGACGACATAACGCGCCCTGATCTCGTCCCCGCGGTCGGTGCGGATGATCCACCGGGAAATTTCCTCGTCCCAGGTGGTCGTCTTGACACCGGTGTGGAACAGTGCGTCTTCGTAAAGGTCAAACTTGCGCGCCAGCCCCTCCACATGCCCGCGGATCTCGTCGCCGAATGCATAGCGGTTCTTCGGGATGTAGTTCAGCTCCTCCAGCATCGGCATGTAGCTGTAGGACTCCACGTCGCACATCACTCCGGGGTAGCGGTTCCAGTACCACGTCCCACCGACCCCGCCCGCCTGGTCGATGAGCCTTATCCTCCTCAATCCAGCCTTGCGCAGCTCGACGCCGGCCGCGACGCCCGCTATACCGGCCCCGATGATCGCCACATCGACCTCATCGGACAAAGCGTCGCGTTGGACATAGGAAGTAAACGGGTCCTCGCGGTATTTGGCAAAGACGTCGTCGCCGGTCAGATCCCTGATAGCGGCCCGGCCCGGGATCAAGCGCTTGTCCCGCTCTTCTAGGTATTTGGCGTGAACGGCGTCCGGATCGAAGTGTGCCGACTTGTCTGAAGGCTGCATGAGAAAAATCGTAACACTGGGCAAGACCGTTCAATAGGCGTTGTGCCATGCGGTTCCCGTGGTGAGACGGTGGGCCTGCAGCGGCGATCGGCGAAAGAAAGGAACTGACGGAATTAATCGCCGGATTCGGCCATGGGCGTTGTGGATCTCATGAGAGAGCCAAGAATCCCATCACCGTTTTGCCAACCGACCTCAATCACATGTCCTTCTTCCAGTCGAGGGCTCGCTCGCTCGAGCGGACCATGCTGTCCTGCGAGAAGGTGGATACCAGGACACCGTCCCCAGAGAACACGGCGCCCTTTCCGAACACGCGCCCATGGCCGGCGTAGGTTCCCTCGTGAGCGAACAGCAGCCACTCGGCGACGTCGGCGTGCTCGTGGAAATGGACGGTGTGGGAGATCACGCCCGTAGAGATTGATCGGTGTGCTTCCCCGAAGTTGACGGCATCGGGGTGCGGCCGCATCGCCGCACCGATACAAAAGCCGGGAGTTGACCACGCGATGATTGCCTGGTTCGCTGCCACGGAGTCAATCGACTCGGTCATACGGAACCAGAAATAGATGACCGGTGAGCCGTCAGCGGTTACGCCTCCAAGGTCGTCTACGACTCGTACCTCTGATTCTGGGAAGACGGTACCAAAGTGCTTGGGAGTGCAGAGGTCGGGCGCTGGGACGTCCGGCATAGCCGGAGAATGTCGCATCAGGTCGGCCTCAATGGCGTTGAGTAGGGCAAGACCGCGTGACAGCAGTACGTCGGATTGGAAAGCTGTGACTGTGTGACTGGCCCATGCTCGTCCGGCATGCATCGGCTCTAACGCCAACTCGACGTTACCGGCGCTGTACTTGCCGGCCCGGGCAAATACCGCGTGGAGGGACTTGACCTCCTTCTCACCCTCGACGACATCACTGCACGCCATGATCATCTGGCCGAGAATCTGACCGCTGAAGACGATATCCCGGCCTTCTGGGTCGTTCTCCGGATTGGGCCCAGCCCATCTTCCCGATCCCAGCCCCTGGACCTGCAATACGCTCGGAAGCTCCTTCATCCTTGTCTCCCCTTCATTCGGGTATGGGTTCTGCGGTCAATCCCAGACATGGCCGTCATTCATCCCCGGCCATCGACGATGGCGCTTCGGTTATGCCCGTCGCCCGGTCCGAACACTCATGTCGTCTGCCTCCCCCGAAGTCTCTGTCCGGGAGGCCGGACCTAGCAAGTCCAATCCTTATATCGAACTACGGCTGTTCGCCCCGAGAACTAGACTGTTCCATGCAGCCTGGCACTGGAGGATGGGACCATGGCCAACGGCCAACCGTTAGATGATCTGCAATTCGACCACCACTCATCCGAACATGCAGCTGACCCGATCATGGCCTACCGCCTGCTGCGGGAGGGGCCCGGTTTCGCCCGCAGCAGTCTTCATGGTGGGTTCACCGTCCTGTGCCGGTACGACGACGTGGTCGCGGTAGCCCGGGACCACGAACACTTTTCGAATGCACTCGAGGCCCCTGGTGGTTTCAAGGGCGGAGTCACACTTCCCCACAATCCCGCCGCGCACCGAATGTCCTTCTCTGAGATGGACCCTCCCGAATGGAACTCAATGCGGCGGCTTTTGAATCCGACGCTCAGCGCAGAAGCGGTCGCCCGGTTCGTCCCCCAGATACAGGAGGTGACCAACGCCTTCATCGACAGGTTCGTGGAGTCGGGTGAATGCGATCTCGTCCTGGATCTCTGCAGCCCGGTTCCGGCTGTGGTGACTCTTCAATACCTCGGACTTCCGACCGATGAATGGGAGCGGTACGCGGTGCCGATCCATTCGTCGGTGTACACCCCACGCGAGCCCGGGCATCCGGCTTTCGAGCACCTCAATCAGCAGTTCACGTGGATCTTCGACCGGCTGAGGGCTGAGATCGCCGACCGCCACTCGTCACCTCGAGAGGACGACCTCATTACCAGCCTGATCGGTGCTGGTCTCCACGACGATCTCGTCTTCGAGACGGTCTACACGATGCTGGCCGCCGGAGTCGACACGTCGACATCCGTCCTCTCGGCCGCCTTGTTGCACTTGAGCCAGTACACGGAACAGAAGCAGGCCCTGATCGACAAGCCGGAGCTGCTTGATCCCGCAACGGAGGAGTTCCTCCGCTTCTACGCCCCTGCGCAGGCCACAGCCCGGACCGCGATGGCCGAAACCGAGGTGGGCGGGGTCCGTTTCCGTCCCGGCGACGGCATCCTGCTGGCGTGGGGCTCCGCCAACCGGGACGCCGGTCACTTCAACGAGCCAGACACGTTCCTGATCGACCGTGCGCCGAACCGCCACGTCACCTTCGCCCATGGCATCCACCGCTGCATCGGAGCCCCCCTGGCCCGCCAGGAGCTCAGGGTAATCTTGGAGGAGGTTTTGCGCCGAATCCCCGACTACGAGGTGGACCCGGCCCGTGCACCCACCTACCCCGACCTCGGTCTGATGTTCGGGTATCAGACCATGCCCGCCACATTTTCGCCGGGGCAGGTCGAGGGAATCTCAACCTGAGACCAGCCGCCCTTCGCCTCGGTCTCCTCGGGGTGCCCCCCGGCGGGATCGGGACGTCCTAACTCCGGGCTACCGCCTCCGGCGACTATTGGCAAGGAGAGCGAATGGCTACTGTGCACGAGTTGTGCCGAGATCTGGCAGAGGAACACGACGTCCTCGACTCGCTTGTGGTCGATCTGCCCGAAAAGGACTGGGCAAAGACCACCCCGGCCGCCGGGTGGGACGTACGTGACAGCCTGAGCCATCTGTGCTATTTCGATGAGACGGCCGCACTAGCGGCGTCCGATCCAGCAGCGTTCGAGATCCACCGGCGAGAGCTGCACGAAGCATTTCGCACCCGCAATGAGCCAGACACCGCGCTGGGTCGCTCCATTGCCGATCCGCGTAAACTTCTCGATCGCTGGCGGCGCGCTCGTTGGGCTTACATCGAGGCCATTTCGACAGTGGATCCCAAGACGCGTGTTCCGTGGTATCGCCTGGCCATGAGTCCGGCTAGCCTCACGACGGCCAGGATCATGGAGACCTGGGCGCACGGTACCGACATAAGGGATGCGCTCGGTGTGCCCACGGTTCCCACGGCGCGCCTACGCCACGTCTGTCACATCGGGTACTCGGCGAGGGCGTACGCCTTCGCGGCCCACACAGTCGACGATTCCGGCGATGCCGTACGACTGTCGGTGAGGGCGCCTGACGGAATCGACTGGCTTTGGGGGCCGGAGGACGCGGTTAACCAGATAGCAGGTGATGCACTTGAAGTGGCTCTCATTTTTACCCAACGTCGGCATTACAGACGGACCAGCGTGAAGGCGACTGGCCCGGTCGCAGAACGGTGGCTGAGCATCGCTCAAGCTTTCGCCGGGCCTGGTACCACGGCCTCGCCCGACCGCTGAGCAACCGACCACCAAGCAACCGACCACTGACCGAGCGGGACCTCGCCGGCTGCTGTCAGCTGCCCGGAGGGATCAAATCGCACCACATGCCGAGAGTTCCGATATCTCACCCCACGTGTAACCGAACTCTAGAAGAACCTCTTCGGTGTGCTGACCGAGCTCCGGCGCCTCCGCGGCAGGCGAACCTGAGGTGTCGCTGAAGAGGACGGGCGTGCCGACCATCGCCTGACCCGAGGGTGACCGCACGAGGTACTCGTTCTCCCACACTCCGGGATCCTCGGCGACCTGGCGGTAGTCACGAACGGCAGCGTGGCGGATACCGCTTTCTCGCAGGATCTCGCACCATTCCGAGGTGGGTCGAGCCTGGAATACAGGAGATAGTTCGGAGTAGATGATCTCCTTGTCGGCTTTCGAGTAAAGGCCCTGACCAAGCCGTTCCAGTAGATCGCGGCGGCCCATCAGGCCGAAGAAGACCGCTCGTTGCGGACCACGAACACCGGAGATAGCGATCCAGCCGTCCGCTGTAGGGAAGAGGCTATAGAGCCCGGGGACTAGTGCACTGCCGTGGTTGGCTCTTCCCGGGACCGTTCCGGTAAGGAGGTAAGCGGTAACCTCGCTAGCCTGTGCCCAAATCTGAGCTCCGATCAACGAGACGTCCACCCTCTGACCTCGTCCGGTTCGGGACCGGGCGAGAAGGGCGGCGAGAATCCCGGCGGTCAGATTGAGCGACGCAATGTGATCGGCGATGGTCGCACCGACCGGAGTGGGTTCGCCGCCGTCGACACCGGTAGTAGATATCAACCCTCCGGCGGCCTGACCACTCAGATCCGTCCCCTCCCGCTGGGCGTCGGGCCCTCGAGGCCCGAACGTCGACCCCATCCCGTAGATCACACCCGGATTCCTCTCGGCAAGAACTTCATAACCCAAGCCCCAAGATTCCATCGTTCCGGGCCTAAAGTTTGTGATCACAACGTCTGTCTTCTCGGTCAAACGGAGGAACACTTCGGATCCAGCCGGTTGTCGCAGGTCGATGGTTACACTGCGCTTCCCTCGATTACAGGCGATGAAATATCCGGAGCGTTCGTCGTCCGGCGCCGCAGGCAGCGAACGACTCTGGTCGCCGACCCCGGGAAGCTCGACCTTAATGACATCCGCTCCCCAGTCTCGTAGGACAGCCGCGGCCTGAGGGCCCTGAACATTGAGACCGGCCTCCACCACCCGAAATCCGTCTAACGCACCCATCGCAAGACGACTCTACACGGACCTCTTCGAACTCATCCTGGACTTGATCCGCTTTGATGGACAGGTTGTAAGTAGCGTCTTTGCGTACGTCGAGGGTTGCTACAACACCCGCCTATCGATCCCGCCATCACCCACGTGCGGAGGCATCTCCGATCACCTCCACCACGACGCCGACCGCCAGGCGGCATCGTCAATACACGCACTCCAAGAGCCCCTTGACGATAGGCGTCACAACCATTGTCCGGGCCAACGCCCCCAAGGCCGTCACGCAGTCGGTCTCGACGCTTCGGCGATTCGGGCCGGGATGTCGGGGTAGCGCATGGTATTGGCACCACCGTCGATGAGATGGAAGGACCCAGAAACGAAGGAAGCCTCGTCCGAGGCGAGGAATGCCACAAAATTGGCGATATCCTCCGGAGAGGCGTAGCGGTTGAGTGGCGTGTTCTCCTGGAACTCTTCGGCGATTGATGGAACACGCCAGATGGTGTCGGTGAGGGGCGTGCGCACCAGACCGGGGGCAATGGCGTTGACTCGGATCCCTGCCGCTCCTAGCTCGAGTGCAGCTACCTCCACCAGCATTTTGGCGCCGGCCTTCGCCGCGCAATAGGCACTCATCCCCCGTCCAGCCTGTACCGCGTTCAGACTGGTGGTCACGACTATCGCGCTGCCACGACCCATGCGCCGCGCCGCGTGCTTAATGGTCAGAAAGCTGCCCACTAAGTTCACCTGAACGACGTTGATCCAATCATCCAACCGCGCGTCGATGACCATCGCATTGGAACCGATGCCGGCATTTGCGAACGCAATGTCGAGCCGGCCGAACTGATCGAGAGCCAACTGCGAAAGAGATTCCACCTCGGACTCGACCGTAACGTCGCATCGCTGGGTACGGACAGCGTCGCCGAGTTCCTCCTCAACTGAGGTCAGGGCCTCGTGGTTCACATCTCCGACGACGACGACATGGCCGTCTCTGACGAACCGCCTCGTCACCGCCAGACCAATACCCGAAGCGCCTCCGGTTACCAATGCCACTTTCGGCCGTAGATCGGCCGGGCTCGGCGCATCAGACATCGGTCGTTCCCCTATCTTCCAGTGTGCTCACGATACGTCTCGACCTAGGATCGCAGCGCTACGGCCAGCGGCAACCAGCACGTTCTGCGCTCCCTGGACCTGATTGCATGAGGTGCCTCGTAGTTGGCGAACGCCTTCCAAGATGTTGTTCATCCCGTGGATGTACGCCTCGCCGAGCAAGCCACCATGGGGATTGACTGGGATCGTCCCGTCGAGATCGATGTGCCCATCGGCAATGAAGTCTCGGCTTTCGCCTGGCCCACAGAATCCATAGGCCTCGAGCTGGTAGAACACGATGGGGCTGCTGTTCTCGTAGATCATGGCGACGTCCATGTCGGCGGCGGCGAGACCTGTGGTCCGCCACAGTTGCTGCGCAGTGTGCTCGGCCTCTACGAAGTGAGTGAGATCTTCGCCGTAGTAGTTGAACGACATGTCGCCGTCCAAGACGCTGCTCTGGGCCGCCCCTTCGATGGCCACGACCGGGTGGCGCAGGTCCCGGGCCCGCTCCTCCGAGGTCACCACGAGGGCCACGCCGCCGTCGCTTTCCTGGCAGCAGTCAAGGAGCCTCAGTACTGGTTCCACTATCCAACGTGACTGTTGGTGGTCGTCGATCGTGATGGGACGGTTGAAGAACCACGCGTTCGGATTCCTCGCGGCGTTCCGGCGTGCCACGACGGAGTACAGGCCGAAATCGGCGTTTGTCACCCCGTAGGCGTGCATGTATCGCTGGTACCACAGTGCGTACACCTGCGGAGGGGTCAGCAGACCGTAGGGCTCGTGTAAGTTCGTCCGGGCCGAAGGCGGCCGCTGCATCGGCTGCCCGAAGCGATACCCGGAACGCTCATTGAATGCCCGGTAGATCAGCACAGCCTCGGCGGCGCCGCTCTTCACGGCCGCCGCGGCATGCTGGAGCGTCGCAGACGCTCCAGCGCCGCCGAATGGCGTGCGCGACGTCCAGCTCAATTCGTCGATACCAAGGCTGCGAATGAGGGCGAGTTCGTCGTTTGTATCGAGCGTGAAGGTCACCGTGCCGTCGATGTCCGCTGCCGTTAGCCCGGCATCGTCGATTGCCGACTTCGCGGCCTCGCATGCCAGCTGCAGCTCGCTGCGACCGGAGTACTTGGAGAACTCGGTCTGCCCGATACCGACCACGGCAGCCCGCTTGGGTGCCGTCACCTCGACACGGGTCGGAACTGGGGAAGCCGGACCGAGTCCACGTCGACGAAGACCACCTCTACCGGCATGTCGTTGATCACGCCATCGGGTTCACAGTCGATCAGGTTGGACACGAATCTCGGGCCCTCATCGAGATCGATAAGCACTGCGATGCGAGGAACGTCATCGGGCTCGCTGGGATGGTGGGAGACGATCCAACTGTGCACCGTGCCGCGACCTGACATCTGCCGCACCGACCACTCGAGCGAGCCACACCCGGGGCACATGGGCGACGGTGGGTGCTGAAGCCGCCCGCACTGAGCGCACTGGCGGAGGAGGAGGAGGCCCTCTTGCACGCCGTCCCAGAAGAATCGGTCCTCATCGACGACGACCGGTGGTTTGACGCGCACGGCTCAGATGTTCCAGACCCGCGCCGCATTGGCGTAACAGACCAGATCGCGGTCTTCCTCGGAGACGTCGGCGAAGATCCGTTCGACGGTCGGTCGCGAGTTCGGCCAGCTGGAAACTGGGTGGGGGTAGTCGGAGGACCACATGACGTTGTGGATGCCAAGGCACTCGTGCGCCTGGCGGACGACGTTGGGCTCGTCGATGAATGTGAGGTACACGTTGCGATGAAAGTAGTCGCTGGGAGCGTGCTTGAGGCTGGGGAATTCGTACCCCTGCCGCGCCGCCATGTCGTCGGCCGTCGTCAGCCACCACGTCACCCAGCCAATACCCGGCTCCACGAAGACCACCCTGAGGTGGGGGTGCCGTTCGAGGATTCCGGTGAGGATCCACATGCCGAGTGCTTCCGCCGCCGACATGGGGACCATCGACGTGAAGATGGCGCGCTGGGGGGTCGGGTCCCGGCGGGCGAGGTCCTCCATGCTGAGCTTCAGCCCGATGTGGAGGCAGACCGGAAGGTCGGCGTCCTGGATTGCGCTCCACAGGGGGTCGTAGCGACTGTCCCAGTAGTCCGGCAGCCCGAGCTCGGTGGGGAAAACCGGTAGCTGGAGCGACTTGCACCCATTGGCAGCCGCCCAGCGCACCTCGTTGACCGCCAAATCGATGTCGTGAATGGGGATCTGGTACGAGACGATCAAACGCTTGGGATCGACCGACGCGAATTCGGCCAGCGCGGTGTTGAAGGCGCGCGTGGCTTCGGCCGCTCCATCCTTGACGAGGTAGAGATAGCGGAAGGCGCTGACCTCGCAGTAGCTCGAGGAGGCCTCCACCCCATCCGTGTCCATATCCTTGAGCCGCTCGACCGGGTCCGTATGGCCGGCCCGCCCAAACGCCGGGTGCCGCTCGTTGCCCCCGAAGCCCTTGGTTTGAGCCTGCTCGAGGTTCTGCTGTTCCCGCCACCGCCGGTTGACCTCGACGTTGTTACGACCCCGCAACTCCGCTTCCACCTGGGCCACGGCAGCGTCGTAGCTGTCGTGGTGTTTGGGATGGAGGTGCCTCTTGACCTGGTCCTGGGTCAGGTCGGCGTGATCGTCCGACGAGAACAGACGCTGAAGTTGGGCTGCGGGCATCGAGTACCTCCGAGGCAAGTCTTCCTGGGATCTCGGAAGCGTAATCGACGTCGACATCAATTGGCTTGTACGCTCCGAGGCAATGGCTGGAGTGCTCGCCGGTGTCACCGTCCTGGATCTTTCGTGGGGTGTGGCCGGACCGGTCGCCACCATGCTGCTGGCCGATCACGGCGCGCGGGTCACCCGGATCGAGCCACCAGGCGGTGACCCGTTCGGGACCTTCTCGGGATCAGCCGTCTGGGCGCGTGGCAAGCGCAGCGCCTCGCTCGACCTGACCGAGCAGAGTCAGCGCGACGTATTCCTCGAGTTGGCTTCGCGTGCGGACGTGGTGGTGGAGAGCTTCGCCCCGGGCACGGCACAGCGCCTCGGCATTGACTACGAGACACTGAGTGCCGGCAATGAACGACTCGTTTACTGCTCGATTACCGGGTACGGCGCGGACGGGCAGCACGCCAACCGGCCCGGATACGACATGCTGGTGGCGGCGCGTACGGGGCAGCAGTGGGAGCACCGGGGGGTTGTCGGCGGGACCATCGAGAGACTGGCCGGTGGGGAAGGGATCATGCCCGGGCTCGAGCCGCCCGACGAGGAGAGCTGGGTCGGACCCCCCCGGGACGGTCCCCTCGCATCCGGCGTGCCGTGGGCGAGCATGGCCACCGCCTATCTGGCCACGCTGGCGATCAGCGCGGCGCTGCGCGAACGGGAGCTGAGCGGCCGCGGGCAGAAGGTTTCGACGTCACATTTGCAAGGTGTCCTCGCCACCACGATCGGCCCCTGGCAGCGGACCGAGCGCTACCGAAGCGAGAACTACCAATCGTGGCTGATCGATCCGCGAGCCCCGAAGGCGATCTACAAAGCCTCCGACGGGCGCTGGGTGCATCAGTGGGTCATCCTCCCGACGTTCGTCCTCGGCGTCTCCCAAGGCGACCGGCTCGAGCTGCCCTCCCCCGACAGCCAATGGCAGGTGGCCCGGCCGAGGGACACGCACCTGCGCATCGGGATGGCCGAGGAGAACATGGTCATCCTCCACGAGTTCGACCCCCAACTCCGTGCCGCCATCGCCAAGTTCCCGTCCGACGAGTGGGTCCGCATTGCCGCCGAGGTCGGCGTCCCCCTGCAGATAATCCGCTCGCCGGAAGAGGCGTTGCTCGACGAACTGCTGGTCGCTGACGGGTGCGTCGTAGAGGTAGAACACCCCGAGCACGGGCCTGTGCGCCAAGTCGGGCGCGTGTACGCACTCTCTGCGTGCACGCCGGACCCACCCACGTCGCCGGCCACGACGGGCGCCCACACCCAGGAGGTGATCGCCGAGGCGGCCTCACCTGCGACGGCACGAGCACCCGCGCCAACGCGCTCCCGCCAGTCGCCTCCACTGGACGGGATCCGCGTCCTGGACCTGGGACTCGCTGTCGCCGGGCCCTTCGGCACCCAGCTCCTGGCCGACCTCGGCGCCGACGTCATAAAGGTCAACACACTGACCGACGGCTACTGGTTCGGGTCACATCTCGCCATGGCATGCAACCGGGGAAAGCGGAGCATCTCCCTCGATCTCAAGGACCCTGAGGGCTATGCGGCGTTGGAACGCCTCGTCCGTACCGCGGATGTCGTCCATCACAACATGCGCTATGACGCCGCCCAGCGACTACGTGTCGACTACGAGACGCTCAGGGCCTTAAAACCCGACCTGATCTACTGCCATACGCGTGGATTCGAGCACGGAACCCGCGATAGCCTGCCCGGCAACGACCAGACCGGAGCGGCCCTGGCCGGAACAACCTTCCTGGACGGCGCCATCGAGAACGGCGGCCGCGGACTATGGACGGTGTGCTCGCTCGGTGACACCGGATGCGGATTCCTCTCCGCCATCGCCACGGTGCAGGCTATCTATCACCGGGACCGCACCGGCGTGGGCCAGTTCATCGACACGTCGATTCTCTATGCCCACATGCTCAACACGTCGATATCTTGGATCAGTCCCGACGGGACGCGCTCCGGTGACCGACCCAGCCTCGACCAGATGCACTACGGATGGGGCCCGCTGTGCCGGCTCTACCGGACGAGCGCTGGCTGGCTTTGCATAGCAGTGATGACCTCGGCCCAATGGTCGACGTTGTGCGAGGTCATCGGGCAGCCAGAACTGGCGGTCGACACCCGCTTCGCCGATCCGTCGGCGCGCAAGGCGAATGCCGATGCCCTAGCCTCCCAACTCGAGCAGGCGTTCGCCAAGCGAACCGCTGCTGAGTGGTTCACCTTGCTGGACGCCGCCGGTGTGCCGTGCGAGGTGTCCGACCCCGACTTCGTCATGACGCTCTTCGACGACCCCGAGCTTCGACAGAAAGGCTGGGTTACATCGTACGAGCATGCCTCGGTCGGCCACATGGACGTCTTCGGACTGCTGTTCGATTTCGAAGAGACTCCGGGCGTCGTCCAAGGACCAGCCCCCTTGGTCGGACAGCACTCGCGCGAAATTCTGCGAGGGCTCGGCTACGCCGACGTCGACATCGACGACCTAGTCATGCAAGGCGTGGTGCTCGATACCGACCGGCTGATGATGGAGGGGACCTCCTGATGCCGGACCGGATCACACATGCCCAACTGTGGACGGAGCTGAGCTGCCGACTTGGCCATCGGTCACCTGAAAGGACAGCGCTCGGCTCGAGTATCGGCGTTCGCTGACTTGCAGGGTGTGACGTCCAGGTGCGACTGGAATCTCGATCGTGTCACCATCCGATTCAATTGACCCGACGCGTTTACCGTCGACCAAGACATCGAAGGTGCCACGGTGGAAAACCTCTATGACGGGTGCTTTTCGCGTCAGCTTGAGGGTTGCCGACATCTTCGCCCTCTTTGTCTGTTTGTCCTTGGGCTGTTTCCGTTGTCACAAGGTGAAGCTGTCAAGCTCGCTTGGCCGTGGCGAGCCGTTCCTGGTCGAACATAGCGGCCATCCGCCATCCGAGACCATCGACGGTCAGCATGGCGGCGGCGAGCCCAAGCACTAATCCGAGCGCCCGAGTGACCGCGTTGAGCGATTCGACGTGCCTGGTGGACCGCCGCGCCCTGTTCAGACCCCGTTCAGTTCCGAAGAGCCCCTTATCTCGGCCCTCCGTTGTGTGGAGGCATCTCATCGCCATCCGCTCATTCGACCGTCCGCAGCATGCCATGCGATCGCGCAGAGTCGCCCCCGCATTGCCCGCTTCGGTTGCCGCGAAGTGTCTGAAGTCGTGAAAGTGGAGACTCTCAAGGGGGTGGACCCGGCTACCCGCCATGCCGGGTCTACCTCTTTACGACACCGGATGACGGGCCTTCACCATTAGCTCCCGGACGACATCGACGCCGGTCCTGACGGTATCGAGCTGGCCCGTAACCTCGTCGGCCAAATCGGCGACGCCACAGTTCCGGAGCATCTCAGGGAGATGGTCCGCGACACAGGCGAGTGAGAATTCGATCGGATCGCCCACAGCCAGCTCATCGATGCGAACCACCACATTCGCACCGACCCCCTGCTCGATGTAGTGGTAGTGCGGCTCGTTCTCGAAGCAGTCGAAGCGCAAGTACTCAAGGCCGTCGGCCGTACCGCAGACGTGAAGGGTAGCACCGTAATCATCAAAATGCATGTCCTTCTCGCTGCCGCCGTGGTAGGTGTCCTTGATGATCTCGTTCGTCAGCCTGCGGGATTCCACGACGAGTTGGACCGCCCCGGCGTCGACGGTTATGCAGTGGTCGGGGACCATCGGGATTGGCATCACGTCGTAACGGTTACCGCGGCGGTAGGGGGACTCTTGCCGATCGATTGCCATCTTTCAGCTCCTTTGCATGGCGAAGGCCTCTGGTTGTGGTGGTGAGTTTCGCACAATTCTCCCTTCGGCGGCTTACGCCAGCGCGTCGAACGGGCCGGGGAGCCAGAACAGGTCCGACGCGTTGTAATTGTCGCCTTCGCTGCGCACGGTGGGTAGGCCCGCCAGATGCTTCCGTAGAATCGACTGTGCGACTCCGATTGATGAGCCAACCCAGCGGGCTCAAGCCCCCGTGTGACTGATGAGCGGAAGTGTGCCAGCGTCACTACGCTTGAGATTCCGACCTGCTCGTGCGGGTGGAGATGTCACACGAAGGAGCGATGAGCCGACCATGACCAGCGAACATTGGAAGGAAGAACCCGAGGCTGAGGACTTTCCGTCGGCTGAGTCTTATCTCACCCTTCTCGTCGGACTCGCCGCTGCCAGGAAGTTGGCCAAGGCCTTGCGTAAGCAAAACGAACTGTCGCACTTCGCGGCTGAGGACATCCTGCGTGCCTCCGGTTTGTCGTTGCTTTCCGCGCATGACTCCGAAGTGGCCTCCGATCTCGAAAAGCTTAAGCGCGGAGAGAAGCTGTCGCCGGTCCTTCTGATTGAGGGCGACCCTTTGTGGGTCGCTGACGGATATCACAGGGTGTGTGTGAGTTATCACCTCAATGAGAAGACGCCCATACCATGCCGGATCGTGTCTCGTTCGACTTAGACCCTTTAGTCCGCTGCATTCGTGACTTGGCTATCCGCTGGGTAATGTCGGATCGACTTGTGAATTTGTCGTCAGGACGACGACCGTGAGGGTGCTCGGCCAGCTCCTACCAGCGGTCAGGTCACCACGATTGTTGCACCGAGCGCCATCCGATGGTCCAGGATTCGTCGACCGGTGGAGCAGGTGCGGACCTCCTTCGTGGTGAATCGGTGCCGTCGGCACGCCGGGCTCGATCAACTCGATCCTCCGACGGTCTACGACTCTGTAGTCCGTCGAGGCCGTCACGGCCACGGCCCAGCCGTAGTGATGGGAGATGCCTAAACGCATGGCACCAATCCTGCCACCGCGCCAATCTTGAATGCTGCCTGTCGCCGGGTTGGTGACAACGACGACGATCCCGTCCGGCCACCCGGTATCAGGCATCACGCACGCCGCATGCCCGGTCAGCAATCGTTCCGAGCGGACGCGAAGCTCTGTCCTCATTGGCGAGCGTGCCGCTGGCGTGGTGAGCAACTGGGCAAAGGGGCGGCGGTACTGCGCCATGTTCGGTAGACCCGCTACCGTGGCCCTGTGAGCAGCCCGCAAGTGCCCTCTGGGGTGGTGCACAAGCTTCCAGAAGACCTACACAAGGCGCTGACCGCCAACCCCACGGCACTCGATGTCTGGAAGAACATCGCTCCTCTGGCCCGCAATGGTTCATCAGCTGGGTCGAGGGTGTCGAGCAGGAGATGCGGGACAAGATGCTCATGGGCTTCGCCGAGCGCCGACCGCCCCCATCTCCGGGAGATAGGACGACGATGAGTGAGATCGACAACGCCGAGAGTTGGCGGGAAGTCCTCGACGACCTGGAGCTCCTCCGAGCCGCTTCGCGGGCC
>OBLU010002919.1_pt1 | contig 15538 bp, 14 predicted proteins | sample 1518681 | NCBI WGS metagenome assembly OBLU01 (sample SAMEA3539304, study PRJEB22396) | soil metagenome | biome: tundra; feature: field; material: soil | place: USA | collected 2010-05 | depth 0.15 m
TGTGCAGCCGGGTGGCGATCATGGATCGCGGCAAGATCCTGGCGCTCGACACGCCCGCTGCCCTCAAGCAGTCAGTCGGCGTCGACACGATCGTCTCGGTCAAGGCCGAAGGTGATACCGAGGCGCTCGCCGCCCACCTCGAACGCGAGGTGGAGGGCGTGACCAAGACGCGCCTCATCGACGGCGGCCTGGAGCTGCACGTCAAGGGCTCGGAGCGGATCGTCCCGCGCGTCGTCTCGGCCGCCGATCACGGCGGCTACGAGCTCGCGGACCTGTCGGTCATGGAGCCTACGCTCGAGACGGTGTTCATCAATCTGACCGGTAAGGATCTGCGCGAATGACGGCGACCGAGACCGGGGTTGCGCAGCGGCGCAAGATCCAAGCGCGGCCGACCCGTTCGACCATGGCCGCCAGTCGCGCGGCGCTCGGCGCGCTGATCCTGCGCGATCTGGTGGTGCTGCGCAAGCACGCCCTGGAGTTCGTGGTCAGAACCCTGATCCAGCCGTTCCTCCTCGTATTCGTGTTCCTGTACGTGTTCCCGACCATCGGGCAGGGGGTCGGCGGCGGTCACGGCCGCGCCTCGGAGTCGGCGTTTGCGACCGTCCTCGTGCCCGGAGTGGTGGCGATCTCGATCATGTTCCAGGGCATCCAGGCGGTCGCCCTGCAGATGGCGACCGAGTTCGGCTACACGCGGGAGATCGAAGACCGGGTGCAGGCCCCGTGTCCGATCTGGCTGGTGGCGATCGCCAAGGTCCTGTCCGGCGCGGTCCAGGGTCTGATCGCCGCGGTGATCGTGTTCCCGATCGCCGCCGTCGTCCACGCCAGCGGTGTGACCGCCCACCTGAGCGTTCACTGGGCCGTGGTGCTGACGCTGATCCCGCTGGCGTGCGTGGCGATGACCTCTCTGGGGCTGCTGCTGGGCACCACTTTCGAGCCGCGCAACATCGGGCTGATGTTCGGCTTCGTGGTGCTGCCACTGACGTTCCTGGGCGGCACGTATTACCAATGGACGCGCCTGGCGCCGGTGCAGCTTGGCGGCGTTCACTGGCTGCAGATCCTGGTGCTGATCAATCCGCTGATCTACGTGGCCGAGGGCATGCGCGCGGGCCTGACCCAGGCCTCGCACATGCACCTGTACATCATCTATCCGGTCCTGATCGGATTCTGCGCCGTGTTCCTGGGGCTGGGGCTGCGCAACTTCAGGCGGCGCGTACTGCTGTGAGCCCGCCGCTCAAGCAACGCGCCCAGCTGCCGATCACTACTTAACCTTGGCCACCTCACCGGACCGGCCTGCCCAACCGGCGGGCGGCCTGACCGACGCTGTTCTGGGGCGGGATCGCTCTCGTATGCTCAAACGCATGCCAGACGCCCAACGCGCGCCCGGCGACGGGCCGGCCATCGAGCTGCGCGACATCGTCAAACGCTACGGCGAGATCACCGCGGTCGACGGGCTTGACCTCGTCGTCCCGGCCGGCGTGTGCTTCGGGCTGCTCGGACCCAACGGCGCGGGTAAGTCGACCACGATGCGGATGCTCACCGCACAGACGATCGCCGATCAGGGGGTAATCGAGGTGCTCGGATACCGCCTGCCGGGTGAGTCAAAGCAGGCCCGCATGGCCATGGGCGTCGTGCCCCAGCTCGACAATCTCGATGTCGAGCTGACCTGCCGACAGGTCCTCGGCGTGTTCGCGCGTCTTTACCGCGTGGCGCGTGATCGGCGCTCGGACGCGGTGGAGCGTGCGCTGGCGATCGCCAACCTGGAGTCCCGCGCCGACACGATCGTGCGGGAGCTCTCAGGCGGGATGCGCCGGCGCCTGCTGGTGGCGCGCGGCTTGATCCACCGGCCCCAGCTCGTGCTCCTCGACGAACCGACCGTTGGCCTGGATCCGCAGGTTCGACAGGAGCTGTGGTCGCTGATCGACGGGCTGCGCGCCCAGGGAGTGACGGTTCTGATGTCGACCCACTACATCGAGGAGGCCGAGCGCCTCGCGGACACGGTCGCGGTTATGTCGGCCGGGCGGATCATCGCCCAGGGCACGCCGACCGAGCTCGTGCTCGCCCACGCGGGACACGAGGTGGTGGAGGTCTACGGTCCGCCCGCTCAACTGGCCGAGCTCGAGACCCTGGCGACTGAGCGGGGATGGCGCCACCGGCGCAGCGGGCCCGCGGTCGCGTTGCTGGGCGCTGAGGAGCTGGACGGTCAGGCGCCGGACGGAGTGCGCCGGCCGGCGAACCTGGAGGACGCGTTCGTGGCGCTGACCGGTCAGGAGATCGAGTGAATCCGCCGCCGGTGACGCGCCGCATGCACCGGCTGGAGCCCGCTGCCCTGGCCGGGGTGATGACGCGGGACGTCGTTCTGTTTCGCCGTTACTGGCGGGCGACCACGTTCTCGTCGATCGTGCAGCCCACGATCTATCTGCTGGCGTTCGGACTCGGGTTCGGCTCGCTGGTCCCCCACTTCGGGCACGTGCCCTACGTCGAGTACGTCGGCACCGGTGTCGTCGCGACGGCCGTGCTGTTCTCCTCCGCGTTTCCCGGCATGTTCAACACATTCATCCGCTGGCAGTTCCAGCGCACCTACGATGCACTGCTGGCCGCGCCGGTCGACGTGGAGGAGCTGGTCACCGCCGAGATCCTGTGGATCTCACTGCGCGCCGGCGTCTATGGCCTGGCCCCGCTGCTCGTGGCCATGGCCTTCGGCCTGCAGCCCGAGCCGGGCATGCTGCTCGTGCCGCTGATCGGCTTCGTCACCGGCTTCGGCTTCGCCGCCTTCGGCGTCGTGATCGCGGCGGTGGCCAAGACGATCGACAATTTCAACTACGTGACCAGCGCGGTCCTCACGCCGATGTTCCTCGTGGCCGGAACCTTCTTCCCGATCTCCTCGCTACCTCAGGGGCTGCGCACGATCGCGCAGTTCAACCCGCTCTACCACTGCGTCGCGCTCGTGCGTGACGTCTCCCTGGGGACGATCGCCACGATCGACCTGGAGCACACCGCCGTGCTGATCGCCTTCGCGCTGGTCATGTGGCGCCTGGCGATCTGGCGCCTGGAGCTGCGTTTGATCGACTGATCGCCAGAGCCGCGCTCGCGTCGCGGCGACTCTGGTAACAGGCGCCCCCTCGACTGTCGAAGTGATCCAACCTTGGCGGGGATTCCCCAGCGCGGTGTGAATCGCGTCGGTGATTGCTCGCAGTTCCTCGGGGCCGCGGCCCGCCAGGAGATCAACGGTCACGACTGGCATCTGGCTCCCCCACCGGCAGGTTTGATCGACTTTGGTTGATAACTCCGATGCTGCCCAGATTTGGCGACTCTGGGTCGATGGCGCGGCATCAGATCAGGGGCGGCCGACGCGGTGCGTCGTCGACCACGGCGCTCGTCAACCCACGCCCAGGCCCAGGGAGCTACTGTGTGTGAATGGACGATTCCGCAATCCGCGCCCTGCTCTCGCGGCTCGCGCGTCCTCACGCATCGGGGGGACTGGTGATCGAGCGGGCTGCCATCCTCGCCGAGGGCGCGGACTTCCCGGAGGTCTTGGCGTGGATCACCGCGCACGACGGGACACCTGAGACGACGGCTGCCGTCGCCTCCGGCCGCGGTCTGCACGGCCCGCGGGTCAGCGATGGCGGCGGAGGCCAGCAGCGGGCGCCGCACCGTTACGTGCTCCCGACGGGCACGCTGGTCTGAGCGGACTGGTCTGCCCTTATCGACACTGCTCTCCCAGGTGCTGGTGGCGTTCAAGATCGAGCTCGAGCGCAGGTCGTGGTCAGGGTGCGTGGTTCGCAGCGCGACGCGCCGGCTGGGATCGCCGCAGGTCGCGCCGCCGGAGCGAGCGTGCCATCGAGATCGACGAGCAACGCATCGGCGCAGGCCAGCAGTTCACACGCCTTCATGCGTCCAGCGATCGCCACAGGAGAAGATGGTGGTATCCCCCAGCGCGCTCTCAAGCCTCGAGCACCTCTATCCCGAGCGCACGGTAGGGCGCCAGCAGATCGTCTTCCGCCGCGGCGTCGGTCACCAGTACGCGGTTCTTCCGGTGCTGAGCCGAAGTGAATTGATTTCCGTCGAGCGTCGTGTCGGACACGTTCACCTACCGGATTCTGCCCTCCATGCGGCCCGCCACCAGAAGCCAAACGCTGTAGTGGCGCCCGCCGGCGGGTGATCGACGTCAGCGAGTGCGGTTGCCGCTGAGCGCTCCCGGCCGGAGATGCAGAGTGACTAGTGCCGCGCTGTAAGGCGTGAGCTTCAGCTGGTAGCCGGCCGCGCCTGGAGCGATGGTCTCGGTCGCGGGCTTTCCCTGCCAGCGACCCTGGGTGTCGAGTCGCTGGCCGTCCAGGGTCACGCCCGATCGCGAGCGTACTGACGGCGCGATGAGCCGTTGGACGGTGGCGCGACCGGCGGCCGGGAGGTGCAGGCCGACGAGCGCGGAGTGGCTGCCCTTGTCGATCAGCAGCACATGCATGATGTCGCCTCGCAGGCGCACCGCCCACGCCTTGATGCGCTGCGAACGGCGAGTCGTGAGCCGGAGCGCGACAAGCTGGGAATCTGCTCCCAGCATCCTGGAGAAGAGGGTCATGCCGTAGAGCAACGGATGGGCGACCAGCCCGCGCCGCGTCAGCGAAAAGGCCATGTTGATCGCGTTGGCGCGGACGTGCACGCTGGCCGAAGCGACGCCCGCGTGGAGTAGTTCGAACAGTGCATCCGGCGCCCACAAGGCGGTCGCGAAGGTGTCGCTGACACCGCGGCGTCCGCCGCAGGTGACGGAGTTGATCTCGGTCAAGCGCAGCGGAAGTCCGGCTCGGGCGGAGAGCTCCACGGCACCCCGAACGGTTCGCGCCATGCCGGCGGTCGCGTTCTCGCTGAGCACCCGGGCGATCGTCGGATAGGTCCGAGCCGGTGGCCGCGAGCACTGCGAGTACGGGTATCGGTGGGCGGTCACTGCGCCCAGCCCCGGATGCGGGCTGGCCAGCAGCTTGGACACCCAATTGAGATTCTTCCGTGGTTCGGCCAGGGCCGGGCCGAGGAGCGGCACTCCGGGGGCGACCCGCGCCAGCGCGCGGGCGTAGGAGCCAAACGCCTTGGCGTAGCTGCTCGCATTGATCCTGCGCGGAAGGGCTCTGGAGCCGCGCCCGCCACCGGTGGCGATCTGCCAGGAGATGCGGCTGTAGATATCGGGTTCGTTGCCGATCTCAAAAGCGATGATGCTTCCATGCGGCAGCTTGCTTTCAGCCGTGCGCGCCCATCGAGCGGCGTTCGATGGCGTAGCCGTCACCAGGTTCAGATCGAGAATCAGCCGCACCCCCGAGTTGTGCACCATCGTGCTCACTTGCGTCACCCAACTCGGCGTGATCTCAAAGATCCACTCCGGCAGCTCTTGCACGGGCGCCCAGAAGGCGTGATCTGCCGAGTCGCCGCCGATCCGCAGCACCAGCGGACCGTTCGCGCGGACAAGCGACAGAACTCTGTTCAGCAGGGACATGTGGTTCGCCCAGACCGGAAGCGTCCAGTACTCAGTCGAGATGCCGAGGAACGAGCGCGGGACGCTCATCAGATTGGCCTGCGCCGGAATCGTCACCTCCGCCTGGAACAACGTAGGCCGCCTGCCGACCACCGTGGATACGGTCGGGGGCGAGGAACGGGGTGGCGTCGAGCCGCGCAGGGGGGTGCGCAGTAAGACGATCGACACCAGCACGGCCACGATCGCCGCGGACAGGATGCTTCCCACGACCAGACCGCGTCGGAAACGACCACCCGATCGATGCCCGGGCACTCGTCCCCCGGCATCTTCAGCGGCATCACTCGACATCGTGAGACAAGGCTGTCGCCGCTGGCCGGCGTCCGCAACAGTAGGAAACCCCGCCACCATCAGCCCAGACCACGCACCACCGCCGGCGCAGACCGGAGGGCAAGTGCCCCGATCTCGTTCTGGCGCTTCGATCTGCGGGGCGCGCCAATGCGTAGTCCAGCCGCAGGCGCTTCGCGGGCGTCACCGCATGTCAAGGGCTGCGAGCGCGCGATCCTCAATCCAGACCGCCAAAGGAAACGAGAACGCAATGGCCGTCTCAACCCCGAGACGCAAACGCAGCCGGCCACCGGCGCGAGTGCGGACCGCGGCGCCGCTGACTGCGAGGCGCCGCTCCACCCACAGCGCCACCTTCCAGGGTGTCCGAGGCAACGAGCTGCTGACCAACCTAACTGCCTCGGTTCTCCTCATCCTGCTCGCCGCGGAAGCGATCACGGTCGCTCAGATCGAGGGCCTTGTGCGCATCCACATGTTCATCGGGGTGCTCGCGACGGTGTCACTGTTCGCCACAGGAGTCTCACTGATGGTCATCGGGCACGTCTCCGACGGTGTGCTGACGCTCCACGTAATCAGCTTCGTCGTATGGACCGCGGCGTTCGCGATCCATCTGCTCAGCCACTCGGCTCGCGTCGCGCGTTCGCCGAAGGCCGATTGGGCGTCGATACTTCACCGCTCCCTCAACGGCTCCGGCACCCGCGCGATGGTGCTAGCCGCAGCGCTTGGAGGCGGGATCGCGCTGGCGCTGTCGGTGCTCGGCCTGATCACCGGCTGGCACGGGGGTAGTAACCACAACCCTGCCACCAGCGATCAGCGCCGAACGCGCGCCGTCGGTGAGTTGCAGGCGTCCGCGAATTGCAGCCGTCGCCGAAAAACACGCCCGCCAGCTTACCTTTGCCGCCCATTACCGCAACTTGAAGGCCAAATCACAACAGTGACTCCGCGGCCCGGACGTACTCACTTCGCGACGTAGCGGAGTGCGTGCCCGATGCCATCTGCATAGCCGTCGATGTCGAGCCAGTCACGGTTCTCGCCGAGGCGACCGGCGAGCACCTCGACGTTCCGCTGGACGAACTCCTCGCCTTCGGACAGCCAGCGTTGGTTGAACACCGCGACCCGCTCGGCCACTGCCTTGGTCGACCCGTACTTGCGCGTAGGCAACCACTTCGTGCAGCGACACGTCATGCATCGAAGTCACGCGGATGCGCTGCCGGACTGATCAGGCGTGGCGGAGGCGAGCCGTTCGGCGCGCTGCTTGATTCCGAGCAGCATCTTGCGTTCCATTACGAGTGAGCCGGGCTCCATCGCCAGCATGACGATGCGCGCGGCGAGCGTCGGGAGGCGGAAGCGGTTGCGGCTGATCAGCCGTGTGGCGCCGTCGTGCTGATCCAGCACGAACGTCCAGACCCAGTTGCCGTCCTCCGAGCGCCAAGCAAGCGCGCGCTCGGGCTCGACGTGTGCGAGTCGCATGCGATTTGCGCCAAACCCGATCGTTTCGCCGATCTCGGGGTGCTGGAACTCCGGCAGGACATCGTCGGCGCTGTGCATGTTGAGGCCGAGCAGATTCTCGATCCAGTCATAGGTGTATGCGCCGCCGCGTGGGCTCGGGCCCATCTGCGCGAGCCATGGCCACACGTCAGTGGCGGGTGCGCTGATGTCGATCGCGCGTGTCGACACGCCGTCAGCTCTTTCGAGCAGCTCGTCGCCCGGCAAGCGCGCCGCGGCTTCTACCTCGGTTGCCCCCCAGGTCAAGACGGGCCGGCGCAACAACGCGTAGTACAGCGCGCAAAACCCGGCGACTAGACAAACTGTGACTCGACGCCACGCCATGAAGTCGAGTCTGTTGGGTCGAAGGCTCCCAGGCATCCGGGCAAGACCATAGCTGCGAGCGAAAACACGCGTAGGGATGCGACGCTTCTTCTGCTGCTGCTCCTCGGCGGCGTCGGTCTGTACGTCGCGATCCGTCAGACACGCCCGCCAAAGACGGCTCGTCGCTGATCAACTCCAAGCCCGACCGGGCCGCTCTACAGGGTCCGGTTCCCCTGCGGCAAACCCGCACCGCCCCACCGGACTTCGAGCGGATGCACCAAGCGCCGGCGAGCGCGACAGTTTATAAGGAGAGGCGACCCCGTCAACGACAAGCAGATTCCGTGCTGATCGCGACAACTCATCACCTCACGGCGCATGACATCACCGACCCGACCACTGGATATACAGCGACGGCCATCAACTGTGGGGCGGCAACGACAGGGACTCGCTGGGCTGCAGGTGCTGACCATTGGCGGAACCAGCATGGCCGTCGGGTTCGGCATTGGGCACCTCGTCACGTTTCTCGTGTGACTGTGACGGGTTCCGCCGAATCTGGGCATGGACCGTGAGCACGGGCTGGAGCGTCCGACGATGTCTGTCCTGCCGCGCGGCGGTGCCTCGCTCGTGGGGTTGAGCGAGGCTGAGGCGCAGCGGCGGCTGCTCGCGGCCGGTCGCCCGCAGCGGCCGGGGTCGAGCCGTTCCTACGCGAGCATCGTGCGGGCGAATGTGCTGACGGTGTTCAACCTGATCTTGGCCGGGTTCGGCGCTGTGACGCTGATCTTTGGCGACGCGCGAGACGCGCTGTTTTTGGGGATCATCGTCGCGAACGCCGGGATCGGGATCACGCAGGAAGTGCGGGCCAAGCGCGCGCTCGACCGGCTCTCGCTGCTGGTCGCCCCGCATGCCAGGGTGAGTCGCGACGGATTGGTTAGACAGCTGGCGGTCGAGGATGTGGTGGTCGGCGATGTGGTGATGTTGGAGCCGGGTGATCAGCTGATCGCCGACGGACGTCTGGTGGCGGCAAGTGACCTGCGTCTTGATGAGTCGGTCCTGACTGGAGAGTCCGTGCCGGCACGCCGTATGGTCGGGGAGGAGGTGCGTTCGGGCGCGTTCGCTGTCGAGGGGGCGGGTGGCTACGAGGTGACGGCTGTGGGTGCGGATAGTTTCGCGGCCCGCCTGACCGGGGAGGCGCGCTCGTTTCGCCATCCCCGCTCGCCGCTGGAGCAGGCGGTCAACCGTCTGCTGTACGCATTGGTCGGGTTGGTGATCGGCCTGGGGGCGATCCTCGGTTTCTCGCTCTATCACCGGCACGTCCCTCTGCACGCGGCGGTCGCGACCTCGGCGGCTGGGGTGGTGAGTCTGATCCCGGAGGGACTCGTGCTGCTCGTCGGCCTGACCTACGCGGCGGCGGCGGTGCGCATGTCTCGCCGTGGTGTGTTGGCCCAGCAGCTGAACGCGATCGAGTCCCTGGCTTCGGTGGACACGATCTGTGTCGATAAGACCGGAACGCTCACGGCGGCTGGATTGCGCGTGGTCGAAGTGCTACCGGCGCCCGGGGCAAGCGAGGAGGGTGTCCGTGCGGCGCTCGGTGACCTGGCGGCGAGCGCGTCGGCGCGCAACATCACGCTGCAGGCGATCGCTGACGCTTTTCCGGCCGACCGGCGGCAGTCATTCGCGGAGGTGCCGTTCGCGAGTCGCCGGCGATGGAGCGCGGTGTCGTTTCCCGACGGCAGCTTCTATCTCGGGGCGCCAGGACGGGTGCCCGTCGGATCGCTGGGTGCCCTGGCCGAGCGCCACCAGCGGCAAGGCCGGCGTGTGCTCGCCCTCGCCCGCGGCGACGTTCCGCCGCCCGAGGACCCCGGTGAGCTGCCGCCCGCGGGTCTGGAGCCAGTCGGCCTGATAGTGCTCGCGGAGGAGCTGCGCCCGAACGTCAAGGACACGATCGCGTTCTTGCGAGCAGAGGGAGTAGCGGTCAAGGTGCTTTCCGGCGACGCTCCGCAAACGGTGGCCGCGATCGCGCGCGACGTGGGGATCCCCGTCGTGGGGGTACACGAGGGCAGCGAGATCCCGGACGATCCGCAGGCGCGGCGCGCGTTCGCGCTTGGCGCAACCGTGGTCGGAAGGATCTCGCCCGAAGGCAAGCAGGCGATCGTCCAGGCGCTCAGCGACGAGGGTCGCTACGTGGCAATGGTCGGAGACGGTGTCAACGACGTCCCGGCGTTGAAGAGTTCGCGGCTGGCGATCGCGCAGGGCAGCGGCACCCAGATGGCGCGCAGCGTCTCGGATCTGGTGCTGATCTCCGGTGACTTCGCCAGCGTCCCGGTGCTGGTCGCGGAGGGCCGCCGCGCGCTTCGCAACCTGCAGCGCGTGACCAAGCTATACGTCACGAAGTCGGCATTCGCGGCGTTTCTGATCCTCACGATCGGCACAAGCTCTGATGCCTATCCGCTGCTGCCGCGGCATCTGACGCTGGCGGCGAGCCTCACGATCGGAATCCCGACGTTCTTTCTCGCGCTCGCCCCGAGCAGCGGGCCCTGGCGACCCGAGCGGTTCGTGCGGGGGGTGGCGCGCTTTGCGGTGCCCGCCGGCGCGCTGCTCGGCGCCGGGCTGGTCGCCGGCTACCTGTTCGCCCTTCACGACCTCGACCTGTCCGTGACCGACTCGCGCACGGTCGCCGTCACGATCCTCGTCGCCTGCGGCCTGTACCTCGTTCTCGCGCTCGAGGCAGAGGGATCGCGGCGCCGCTCGACGCTGGTCGCCGGCATGTGTGCCGTACTCGCCGGCATTTACGTCGCCGCCCTGCTGCTCCCCGCGACGCGCCGGTTCTTTCAGCTCAACGCCCTCGACGTGGGGATGGTCATGACCGCCGTGTTCGCGAGCGCGATCGCCATCGCAGCACTCGCCCTGTCTGGCTACTCCATCCGTGTCGGGGCCCCGCCATCGAACAGCGAAGCGTGATGGCCCGCCCGGCGCTCTTGTGCTTCGACGGATCCGAACACGCCACGGACGCGATCCGCGGCGCCGGCGCGCTTCTGCCCGGACAGGAAGCGCTGGTGCTGTGCGTCGCGACCCCAGCCAAGGACGAGCTCCCCTTTGACCCTGTGTCCGACGTCGTCGGGCGCCTCAGCGGCCTCTACCGAGATTGGGACGAGGCGGTCGCTGAGATCGCCGATCGCCAGGCCCGTCGCGGCTGCGAGCTCGCCGCCGAGGCGGGCCTACACCCCCGGTCGCTGACCGCGTTCGGCAAGCCCGCCGCCACGATTCTCCGCGTCGCCGACGAACACGACGCCGCCGTGATCGTCCTCGGGGCCGGCAACTACAAGACGCTCGGCGGCGTGCTCGGAAGCGTTGTCGCGCGGGTCCTGCACGAAGCAAACCGGCCCGTGCTCGTGATTCCGCCGCGGCGAAACAGCCGATGAGTTCGATGCACGCACCAGCGGGAGCGTCACCGATGGAGCGCAGGAAACGCGGTCCAAGCTGCGGCACACGGAGCCTGGGATGGCTGGTGGTGCACCGGGCGCGCGTGCTTTCCGCGATTGCGGCCTTTTCGATTGCCATCGGCGGACTGTTGCATCTGGCCGGCCAGGGCGCCACGGGGGACGCGGTCTGGGCAGCGGCGGTAGCGCTGCTGGCGGCCGAGCTCGCGTTTGAGGTCGGCCGTACGGTGATCCTCGACCATCACATGGGTGTCGATACGATCGCGTTGGTGGCGATGGTCGGCTCGCTGCTGCTCGGCGAGGAGCTCGCAGGCGTGATCGTTGGCCTCATGTTCTCTGGAGGCGCGGCGCTTGAGGACGTGGCCTCGGCCCGGGCGCGCCGGGAGCTCACCGCGCTCATCCAGCGTGCCCCGAAGGTCGCGCAGCTACGCGTCGGTGACCGGCTCGAGCAGGTGCCAATCGCTCAGGTTCAGACCGGTGATGTTGTGGTCGTGCGGAATGGGGAGGTGATCCCGGTTGACGGCACCGTGGTCGCGGGTGAGGCGGTTGTGGACACGAGCACGCTGAGCGGCGAACCGCTGCCCGTCACCATCGCCGCGGGCATGCCTGTTCTCAGCGGCTCGGCCAATGCTGGAGCGCCGTTCGACGTTCGCGCTGGCCGGCCCGCGGCCGACAGCGCCTATGCGGCACTCGTGCGATTGGTCGAACACGCCCAGGCGGATCGGGCGCCGTTCGTGCGCATGGCCGACCGGTACGCCGGGTTCTTCCTACCCGCAACGCTGATCGTCGCCGGTCTCGCATGGGCGATAAGTGGCGACGCTGTTCGCGCGCTGGCGGTGGTCGTGGTCGCTACACCCTGCCCGCTGATCCTCGCGGCGCCGATCGCGCTCGTGTCCGGCCTGTCTCGCGCGGCGCGCTATGGCGTGATCGTGAAGGGGGCCGGAGCGATCGAGACGCTCGGCCAAGCGCGCACCGTGCTGTTCGACAAGACCGGCACGCTCACCGTCGGGACACCAGAGGTCCGAGACGTCGTAACCCGTGGGAGCCACGCATCCGGCGAGCTGCTGATGCTCGCCGCCTCGGTCGACCGGATGTCGGCGCACGTTCTCGGCGAGGCGCTCGTCCGCGCAGCCACGGATGCGGGCCTCGCACTGGCTACGCCTACCAAGGTTCACGAAGAGCCTGGTCAGGGCATTCAGGGGCTCGTGGATGGCCGTACCGTTGCCGTCGGCAGCCGCGCATTCATTCGCTCGGCCGGTGTACCGGCCGACGAGATCGCTTCCGCGGCGGTCATGCCCGGCCATGGCTCCGGTGAGGCGCATGTAGTCGTCGGTATCGACGGTCATGTCGCCGGTGTGATCGTGATGGCCGATGAGCTGCGACCAGATGCCGACCGGATCGTCGAGCGACTCCGCGCCGAAGGAATCCGCCATGTCGCGATGGCCTCCGGCGATCGCCGGTCGGTCGCAGAGCGGATCGGCCGCGAACTCGGCGTCGACCGCGTCTACGCCGACCAATCGCCCGAGGAGAAGCTTGAAGTTGTCCGGCGGCTCCGGGCCGACCCCGAGCTTAGCCCCGTGATCATGGTCGGCGACGGAGTCAACGATGCACCCGCGCTCGCGCTCGCGGACCTCGGCATCGCGATGGGCGCCGCCGGCGCCACAGTCTCATCAGAAACCGCCGACGCAGTCATCACCGTCGATCGGATCGACCGCGTCGCGGACGCCGTCCACACCGGCCGCCGCTCGCTGCAGATCGCACGCCAGAGCGTGCTCGCCGGCATGGGCCTCAGCCTGGCCGCGATGGGCGTCGCCGCCGCCGGCTACCTCCCACCGGTCGCCGGCGCCCTGTTCCAAGAAGTCATCGACCTCGCCGTCATCATCAACGCCCTCCGCGCACTACGAGGCTGAGAAACGATGCAGATGCAGGTTCCAACCGCGCGAATCCGCGCCACGCGCAGAAGGTTTACGCCGACTTCTCCCTCGGCGACGTCGAGCGTTTGCCTGTCAGGCCGCTCGGCGTCAAGCGGGATGTCGTTGCGCCTCCTGTCGGCCAGCCACCACGAGCCCAGCCTTCCAGCCCGGAGCGCGGCCACCGTCTGGCAGCTGGATCGACTCCGGAGCCAGGCCGGTGCGAGCGATCAGCCACGAGGTCACCGAGATCCCCGGGCGGGGCGCTTGCTGGCGGCGCGCCAGCTGGCGACGGCCGCGCCCCGGAATCGTGCTGGTCCTGGCGGAAAGCATGCCCTGGATCGCTAGCATGATGTGACATCCATGCTGCGCCAGTGGCTCATCTCGTACCGACCTCAAGGAGAACCGGCATGGCGTCGTCCGTCGTGCGGGTCGCCGGGCTCGCAGCGGCCACCGGCCTGGCCGGCACCGCCGTCTTCCAGCTGCTGCTCGCCCTGGGAGTGCCGTGGGGGAGGGCCGCGTGGGGCGGCGGCCACGACCGTTTACCGGCGGCCCTCCGCGTGGCCAGCGCGCTGTCCGCCGGGGTATTGCTGATCGCTGCATTCGTGGTGCTCGGCCGGGCCGGCTACTGGAGGAGACCGTCCGCGCTCTTCCGATGGGGTACGTGGGCGCTCGTCGGGTTGCTCGCGTTCAGCGCGTTGGGCAACTTCGCTTCCACGAGCCGCTGGGAGAACCTCCTGCTCGGGCCGGTCGCGCTGACCGTGTCGCTGCTGTGCTTGATCGTCGCGCTCGACCTGGGGTAGCCCTAGAACCGCTCACCTCCACACCGGACCGCCGCGGCGCACTGAGCCGCTCGCGACTGCATGCGTGAACCGGGGCAGGCCCACGATGATGCGCTCGCTACTGGCGTGATCGAAAGCAGAAGTCCAGGCGACGTGCCTGCTTCATAGAGAGGAATCTCGACACTCTGCGAACCTCGCCGCGGCGAACCCTCCCTTTGGCGACCAAGCGGCAGTCCGCAGGCCGCCAGCGTTTGCAAGCGATGTCGGGAGGCTCCCAGACGGCGACGCGAACTTTCTGCTCAGCGCAGACGGATTGCAGGACCAGCACCGGTCGCGAGGAGTTGTGCTTGCTGGCGCGGCTCATCGCAAGCGTCTTTGACGTCGGGCACCAGACGCGCCCTGACACGGGCAGCGTCCAGCCCGACCCATCGCATACCGTCAGACACGGTCGGTACCTCTGTTCGAATAGCCGGCGCGCGCGGCTCATACCCCGCGCGTGCCTTTGACCTATGCCGTTCGACGCGGTCGAGTCGCCGGGGGGAATCTCACCCCCCGGCGCTCACAGATCCCGGCGTGAGCCTCTCGACTCACCGGGCTCTTGTCATCCGGCCGAGGGCTGCGCGCCCGCCTTCCAATGAGCGAAGAGGGTCGGGTCGCGTCTTGCGACGGTCGCCACGAATCTCCGCGCTCGGTGGGGATGGCCGCGCAGCCGCTTGAACTTCCGCATGGCCCATCGCGCGAGGTACTCGTTGATGCGTCTGATCTGAGAAGCGAGATCAACCGCGACTTGTAGAAGTAGCCGTTGCAAATGCATCTCGGACTGTTAGTCCGAAGGCTCAGCGACTCTCGGGCTCGCTACGAGCTCCTCGCGGGGCAGTTACCCCGCGCCAGCAGTCTTCCAGCAAGCCGGTCGGGTGGACAGCGTCGCCGTCGCCGTCGCCCGAGGCTGCCGCGCTCTGCATGCCGAAGTCGCTCGGCATTGAAACGCGCCGTAATCTTCCAACAAGCTGGTCAAGCACGGTAAGAGAGTGGCGATGCCCGAGAATGTGCTTGCCTCCCGGAAAAGCGAACGCTGCCGCCTTCCCCTGGTCAAGGAGTTCGACCAAGTCTCATGTTCAAGCGACTGAAGCTCTTCCTCAACGCGAAGTTGTCAAGACTTCTTGACCGGGCCGAGGACCCCGCCGAAATCCTCGACTACAGCTATCAGAGGCAGGTCGAACAGCTGCATGGGATGCGCAGGGACGTGGCCGACCTGGTTACCGCCAAGAAGCGCGTCGCGCAGCAGCGCGATCGCCAGCAGGACCAGTTCCTAAAGCTTCAAACCGGTGCCCGCAAGGCGCTTGAGCTCGGCCGGGAGGACCTCGCCCGCCAGGCGCTTGAGCGCAAGCGGCTGGTCGGCCAGGAACTCGTCGGCCTCAACCAGCAGGTGTCAGAGTTAGAGCACCAGCAGGCTCAGATGGTCGAGCGTCAGCGCGAGGCCCGGGCCAGGGTCAAGCGATTTCGCTCTCGCAAGGAAGTCACCAAGGCGCAGTATGCGGCCGCGAAGGCGCAGGTCGCTATCTCGGAAGCCATCTCCGGTCTCACCTCGCAGCTGCGCGAAACAGGGCTGAGCATTGAGCGAACCATGGACAAGGTCGAGGGCATGAACGCGCGCGCTGGTGCGATGCAGGAGCTGGAGAGCGCGGGAACGCTTGCCGCTATCGGCTCGGGCGAGGATGACATCGACCGTCAGCTTCGCGAGCTGGGTTCAGGTGCGTCCATCGACGCCGAGATTTCACGGATGAGACTCGAACTCAACCGCGG
>OBLU010002920.1_pt1 | contig 15537 bp, 7 predicted proteins | sample 1518681 | NCBI WGS metagenome assembly OBLU01 (sample SAMEA3539304, study PRJEB22396) | soil metagenome | biome: tundra; feature: field; material: soil | place: USA | collected 2010-05 | depth 0.15 m
ATCGTCACAGCATCGCCGAAACCGATCCGCTCATCCGCCCCTACATTCGCCGCACCCCCGTCATTGAAGTGGATGGCGCCGATTTCGACCTGCCCGGCGTCGGCCTCTCGCTCAAGCTCGAGTTCCTCCAGCACAGCGGCTCTTTCAAAGCGCGCGGCGCTTTCACCAATCTGCTGCGGCGCGAAGTTCCGCCCGCCGGCGTGGTGGCGGCATCCGGCGGCAATCACGGCGCAGCCGTCGCGTACGCCGCCATGCGCCTCGGCAAACCCGCCCGCATCTTCGTGCCTTCGGTTGCGTCGGCCGCCAAGATCGAACGCATCCGCGGCTACGGCGCTCACCTCGTGGTCACTGGCGACCGCTACGCCGACGCCCTGGCCGCCAGTGAGCGGTGGGCCGCCGATTCGGGCGCCATGCCCGTCCACGCCTACGAGCAGGTGGAAACGCTCCTGGGGCAGGGAACCGCCGGCCTGGAATTCGAGGAACAAAATCCGCAGCTCGATTCCGTCCTGGTAGCCTGCGGCGGCGGCGGCTTGATTGGCGGCATCGCTGCCTGGTATGGTGGCCGCACCAAAGTGGTCGGCGTGGAACCCGAAGCCGCGCCCACTCTCTTCATGGCCCTCGAAGCCGGGCATCCGGTTGACGCTCCCGCCGGTGGCATCGCCGCCGATTCCCTGGCGCCCCGCAGCGTCGGCCAGATCATGTTCCCCATCGCGCAAGCTCATGTCAGCCGCGTGGCGCTGGTCACCGACGAAGCCATCGCAGCCGCACAACAAGCCTTGTGGAACGTGTTGCGCATCGTTGTGGAACCCGGCGGCGCCGCTGCTTTTGCCGCCGTCCTGTCGCGCCGCTATCAGCCCCAGCCCGGTGAGCGGGTGGGCGTGTTGCTCTGCGGCGCCAACACCACCGCCGTCAATTTCCAATAATGCAGTGGTGGGGCAGGCGGCGCCGCCTGCCCGAGCCCATTGACGGGTCCCCGCGCCGATTACGACACCTGCCAGTAAACCGAGTACCGCTTGTCAAACAGGCCGTTGAGCGGCACCAACGTGACGTCCTCTTTCTGCCCGGTTGTCCGAAAAGCCAGGGGCTTGTCGGCCGGCCGAATCCAGGAATCCGGCTCGCCGGCGGCCTTGAAAGTGGGAATCTGGATCGGCGGCACCGGCGGAGCGGAATTCACCGCCGCCAGAGGCGACCCGGATTGCTCGATGCCCGCCACGCCCACCCGCAGGTTTGGCCCAACGATGTGGGCTTCGGTCAAGCCTTCGCCGCCCAGATCGCCGGCCAGCACCAGCGGCCCGTATAGGAAGGCCTGGATGCTTGCATCGTCCGGCATGGCCTCCACGTGCAGATGCATGGGAAGCTGCATCTCGACCTTGTCGCCCGCTTTCCATTCGCGGTGGAGCGCCAGGTAGCTGCCGGGCGCTGCCGAGGCATCCAGCGCCTTTCCGTTCACTTTCACCGTGGGCGCCGACTTCAGCCAGCCCGGAATGCGCAGCCGCATGGTCATCGCGCCGGGCCGCGCCGCTGTTACGGTCAGGGTTGTGTCCGGCGATTCCGGATACTTCGTATCCTGCCGGAGTTTGAAGCCCTTCTCCGTCCAGTCCAGCTCCGACGGGATGAACAGGTTGACATACAACCCCTCGCCATCCCGCCAATAGATGCTGTCGCTGAGCTTGGAGTATTCCTCGACGCCCGAACCGGTGCAGCACCAGAACGACTGATCTTCGGAGTTGAATGTCTTCCAGACGCCGGGGGTCAAGGAAAGGTAATACTGCGTGTACCCGACCTTGGGACGGATAGTGCCGATGCGGTGGTTGAGTAGCAGGCGCTCATAGTAGTCGAAATACGCCGGCTCCGGATTCCAGGAATACAGGTGCCGTGCCAGCTTCAACATGTTGTAGGCGCAACAGCACTCAGCGGTATTCACGCTGAGCGGCCACTCCGCCGCGAGCCGGCGCGGCGGCGCCAGCCAGCCTTCGGCATTGCTGGTGCCACCGGTTACGTAAGTGCGGGCAGTGCTCACTTCGTAGAAGAAGTAATCGGCTACATCATGGAACCGAATGTCGCTCGAGATCTCATACCTTCGGGCGGCCGCGATGACCTGAGGGACGTGTGTGTTGACGTGCAGGCCGCGTAGTTCATCGCGTCGTGAGGCCAGCGGGTTGATGAAGCTCTTCTTCTGGAACCGGTCGCCCACCTTGGCCCACCGGTCGTTGCCGCTGGCGGCTGCCAGGTTGTACAGTGTCTCGGCGATACCGCCAAATTCCACCGTGAGGATCTGCTGCATGTGCTCTTCGGTTTGCCGGGAGGTCCACTCGTCGGCCCAGGTCGACATGCCTTCGAGCACCTGGAGCGCCTGCTGATTGCCGGCCAGCCGGTACATATCGAACATGCCCGCCGCAATCTTATGGATGGTGTAGAACGGCGCCCATACGCGTTCCCCCTTCTCCAGGCGATCCCACCACGTAGTGGGAAACGCGCTGAGATACTTACCACCCAGCTTCTGCTGGCACTTGGCGAGTTCCGCCACCATGTAGTCGCCTTTAGCCTGCGCTTCCTTGTCGCCGCCGGCGGCCAGTTGCGCGCTGGCGGAAAGGAAGTGGCCGGGGAAGTGGCCCCGCAATTCGCTGCCGCGCTGGCCGTTTTCCGGTTGCTCCCAACCGCCCAGCGGCTTTGCCGCACCCACCGGAAGGCCGGCATTGGCGCGGAAGGTATAGAGCAGCCGGTCTGCTTCCAGACGCGCCATGTATCCGCGGTTCCATTCGTGCGCGTCGGCGAACAAGCTGTTCGGCAGCAGGCGCACCTGCTTCATCGGAAATGGCTCGGCCCGCGTGGCCGCGGGTTTCCGTGTGAACTCCAGCGCTGCTTCAAAGGGCGGCGTATCGGGCACCAGACGGCGCCGTTGAGCCCCTTGGGCCGCAGCCGCGGGGACCTGTTGGGGCGGAGTCTGTTGGGCTGCCAATGCCGGAATGGCAGCGCCCGCGCCAGCCAGGATGGCTCCGAAGCTGCGCCGGCTCAGGGGATCGGACTTGCTCATCTTCTTCTTCACAGTGTTACCTCCCAAAGAGTCTGAAGTAGAAAGAACGCCGGACAACCCAGGGGCTGCCCGGCGTGGATTAGACCGCGTTGGTTCCTGTCTCGAACCGCCAGGTCGTCTCAGAACCGGATGCGCAAACTGACCTGGAACAGCCGCGCGGTGTACTGGCTGGTCGACTTGCCAAAGTTGACGCTGTTCAAATCCATGCTCGGACTCTGGAGATTCGGGCGGTTCGCGATGTTGAGGGCCTCTCCGCGGAGGGTCACGTTAACCCGCTCGCCGACCTTGAAGTTCTTGTCGAGTCCGACGTCAACCTGCGCGAACCCGGGCCCGCGGAAAACATTCCTCCCCAGGTTCCCGTCCATCCCCAAACCCGGAGCCGGGAAGTCCGCAACCGGAAGAACACCGGTGAGAAACTGCTGCCTCGAAAAGCCCACGGTCTCGACAGATGTGGTCGGGGCGTTGGGGCGGTCGCCACCGGAGCCGTCGGCGTTATAGTCACCGCCGGTGTTCGCCGTCTTGGTCGCATTCAGCTTGAATGCCGCGCTGTTGGTCACGTTGACCGGCGTGCCGCTGTCCATGATCGCGACTCCCGACATTAGCCACCCGCCTAGCACCCGGTGAGCAAAGTTGTTGCCGCTTTTGAAAAATGGCATCTCCCAGACCCCCACGATGTTGAGCCTGTGCCTCACGTCAAATCCGGCCAGTGCTCGCTCGGCTTTGCGGTTCCACGCATCCTGCCACGCCGTGGAGCCGGTCTCGCCGTCCGTATCGTCGATGGCTTTTCCAAACGTATAGTTGCCTTGCAGAGTAAAAGCCTTCTGAAACACATGCTTTAGCGATGCCGTCATGCCGTTGTAGATCGAATTGGAACCGGTCTGAATGATAGTGAGCGAGCTGAAGCTCTGGTTCAGACCGTGGAACGTGCCGGTCGCCAGGAGGTCGCCCGTAAAACGGTTCAGGTTGATGTCATTGAACAGCTTGTGTCCGGCGGAGCCGATATAGTTCACCTCAAGCACGGTGTTGCCCGGCAATTCCCGCTGTATGCCCAGGAACCAGTTTTGGATGTACGGGGTTCTGAGGGTCGGGTCGGCTCCCTGCATGCTGACCCGGACGCCTTTGAGGCCGTTATTGGCATCCAGGCCGATCTGCAGGGTCGGATCCACGGCGTAACCCACGTAGGGTTTCGACGTGTCCCCGAAACTATACGTGAAATTCGGAGTGCCCAGCAAGAGCCCCACGCTCACATTCCCTTTCAACGGCGGGTTCGAGCGGTAACCTTCGATTGGCAGCGTAGCCATGCGGTCGTTGACGATTCCGTAGCCCCCGCGTATCGTCATCTTGGCCTTGCCTGTTGGATCCCAAGCGAAGCCCAACCGGGGGTCGAAGTTATGGTAATCGGTCGGATAGAACTGGGAGACATGGTCCGCACGGCCGTTGGCAATCCGCTCCATCTCACCGCTGCCGCTTCCCAGCACCAGGTTCGACAACGTGTTCTGCTTGTCGTCCCACGTTCTGAACACCTCCCAGCGCAACCCGAGGTTCAGTGTCAGGTGGCGGCTGACTTTCCAATCGTCCTGAACGAACGTGGCCCACTCCCAGTTGCGCAACTGCGAAAAAACCGTGGTTGGCACTCCGGTGGCGGGGTTCACCAGGCGGCTCATCTGTAGCGGTTCGTCATCCGCGAAGTCGAGAACGTTGGCAAATGTGTAGGAGGGGATGTAGTTGGTAGTGTTCTGCGCGGCGCCCCGCATGCGGCGTAACTCGCCACCCATCTTCAGGTTGTGATTGGCGTGGAGCCAGGAAAAGACATCCTTGAAGTCGAAGCTGGTCTGCCACCACCCGTTGGGGTAGCTCGTGCCGGAGACGGTGCTCATGCCCGTTATGACGATTCCGGGTATGTTCCGGTCCGGGCGAAGGTCCGGATAGCCCACCAACTGGTTGAAGCCGCCGCGAAGCTCATTGAGCTTGTTCGCGCTGAAGGTGTGGGTATAGTTGAGGTTCCCATAATAGGTGTACTCGTCCGTCGCTGCGTTGAAGTCCGGGAAGGCGCCGCCGGCAAGCGTGCGATTGGTGGTGCGGAAGTAACTTCCGTAAATGCGGTCCTTACCGGGACGCAATTCGTGGTCCACGCGGATGCTCACCTGGTTGGCGTTGCGAAACGCGAGGGGCGTATAGAAGGCCGTTCCGATCTCCGGCATCCCTAAGGGGGTCGTGCTCCATACGTTTACTCCCGGCAACGGAGTGCCAATGTCTCGCAGGTTGGTGGTCGGGTACGCGGCCGGCGCGAAAGTCTTGACTATGTAAGCCGCTTTCGAGTTGGGCCGCGTCTGGAGAATGTAATCGCGGAACTGCGTCGTCCAGACGGTGGTGGAAGCGGTCGCCGCACCGCCTTGGCGTAGTCCCTCGTACGAAATGAAGAAGAACGTGCGGTTGCGCACGATTGGGCCGCCGCCCGCGAAGTCAAACAGATGCTTCCGGATGGAAGGCAGCCGGGCCGGATCGAAGATGGTGCGCGCGGCCAGGGTGTTGCCCGTGAAGTAATACGCCGCCACCGCGTGAAACTGGTTGGTCCCCGACTTGGAGATCATCTGCACCTGGGCGCCGGGATTGCGCCCGTCGACAGCCGAGAAGTTGTTGGCCACCACGCGGACCTCCTCGGTGGCTTCCGAGTTGGGCACGATGTTCGTAACCCCGTTGCGAGCCTCTCCGTTCACGCTGGTGTCGTCGAGGGTGTAGTTGTTGCCCTCGAACCGCTGCCCGCTGGCATAGACGGCGGGTTGGGTCTCCCCGGAAAACGTGTCGCTGCCGCCGCCGCTGTACAACCCGGCCGACAATCCGCGTCCCACAATTCCCGGCTGGATGGCGACCAGGTTCAGAATGTTGCGGCCGTTGATCGGGAGTTCCTTGAGTTGCTCATTGCCGATGCGGCCGGACACGCGACCCTGCTCGGTCTCGACCAGCACCGCGGTCTCCGCGACGTTGACTTGCTCGGTGAGTGCCCCAACCGTCAAGGTCAAATCGATCCTTGCCACCTCGTTATTGGCGACCTCCACCCTGCTTTGCTCTTCGGTGGCAAACCCGGTTTTCTGCACAACGACCGTATACGTGCCTGGACCAAGGCTGGAGACACGAAAAAAGCCGTCCACCGACGTGACAGCTTCGCGAACGATCCCTGTGGCGTTGTTCTTGACGTTGACTTTCGCATCCGGAACGGCCGACTGTGAGGCGTCCGTAACGGTGCCCTGGATGGCGCTGGAGAATTGGGCCATGGCTGGAGCTATGGCCAGAAACAGGAGCAGGCAAAGCCGCATCATACTCTCACACCTCTTTAATCAAGGTCTGAATCACCCGAAATCATTTGAATGGAGTCTACTCCACGTGGGCCACCGTGTCAATCGTAATCTGAAGATTTTTGATAGCGTTTGCAGAACCCCTTGCACGCGGCTCTGGACGGTTAGATACATGTCGGCATAGGGGTTATACAAGCACGCGAAGCGCTGGAGGGGATCGCCTGTGGGGAAGTTCTGCAATCGCTGGACAGACGCGGCTGGATGTATAATCGTTCAGCGGAGATCCGATGGACAGGCCCACTCGCATGGCCGCTCTTGCCGGGCTGTTTGTGTTGGCTTGGGTTGCCTGGTCCCAGCCGCAGCCGGCTTATACGGAAGCTGCCGTTTACGTGCAACAGGCCCGGTACGACCTGGCGATCCCGTTGATCGAGAAGATTCTGGCGTCGTCGCCACGCGACCTGAAGGCACGCAACCTCCTGGGGATCGCGCTGTTGAGTTCCGGCCGCAAAGCCGAGGCCGGCGTCCAATTCCAGAAGGCTCTGGAGATCGATCCGGGCTTTCGTCCCGCGCTCAAGAATCTCGCCGTGACCGAGATGGAACTGGACCGCCAGAAGCCGGCCAAGGCGCACTTCGAGCAGTTGCTCAAGCTCGTCCCCAACGATCCGGTAGCGCATCTGTACATGGGGGAGATCTCGTTTACAGAGCATCGCTACGGCGATGCCGTGGCCCACTACGAGCAGAGCGGGGGGCAACACCTGAAGAGCCCGGCGGTCACGCTGCACTATGCCCGGAGCCTGGTGGAATCCGGCAAGGCCGCGGTTGCGCAGCAGGTGCTGGAACAATTGCCGCCCGGCTCGGACGCCGAATCCCACTTCGACGCGGGAATGCTGCTGGCCGGAGCGAAGCGATACGACGCGGCGGCCCGGCAGTTTCAACTGGCGCAGAACGGCTACCCCGACCAATATCAAGTGGGTTTCAACCTGATCGTGGCGCTGGTGGAAAGCCACAACAACGCTGCGGCGATCCGGGCAGGCGAGCAACTCCTGGCACAGGGCCACCGGAAGGCGGAGCTGTACAATCTCCTGTCCCGCGCCTATGAGGCCGACGGGCGCACCCAGCAAGCCTACGATGCGCTCCGCGCTGCCACCCAAATCGACCCGCAGGATGAAGTTAACTACCTCGACCTGATGTCTCTCTGCCTGATTCACGAGAACTGGGACCTTAGCCTGGAAATTGCCGACGTGGCCCTGATCCGCATTCCGCAGGCCTACCGGGTGCGCCTGCAACGGGGAGCAGTATTGGCGATGCAGGGCAAGATGGAGGATGCCGAAAAGGAATTCCTGACCGCCGCGCAGGTTGCGCCGCAGGCGGACCTGCCGCCGGTGGTGCTGGCTCTGGCGCAGATCGACATGAGTAAGTTCGCCGAAGCCGCCGACGTACTGCGCGCGCATCGCGCATCCAAAGACTACCGCGTGCACTGGCTGCTCGCCGAGGCGCTGAGCCGCGCCGGCGCCGAACCGGGCTCGGCTGCCGAAAAGGAGGCCGTTGCCGAACTGCAACAGGCGGTGCGCCTCAACCCCGGCGCCAGCCAGCCGCGCGTGTTATTGGGCAAGATGCTGATCAAACGCGGGGATGCCGCCGCGGCTGCCGTCCAGCTCGAGGAGGCGCTCAAGCTCGACCCCGAGGAAATGTCGGCAGCCTACCAACTTGCCATGATCTATCGCGATCGGGGCAACACCAAACGGGCCGAGGAGCTGGCCGAAAAGGTGGGCAAAGCCAGGGCCGCGCCCGACCCCAGCCAGTTCGCCCATCGCAACCTGGTGAAGATTATTCGCGAGGGGTCAAAGTAAGGCAGTTACGGCCGGCGGAAATTCTCCCTGCGCACAATCCCCGCGCCTTCCCGGATCACTACAAGCTGGTCCGCGGACACCGCGGTAACGCTCTCCCGGCCGCCGTTCGGCCAGCGGATGTCCAGGTCGGCCTTCTCCGCCGCGCCGAGGCCGAAATGCAGCCGCTGGTCGCTGGCCGAAAGGAAACTCGACTGGCTGAGAACTTCCTGCGCCTGGACACGGTCGCCGTAGCGCGCCGTTACCCGCGCTCCAATGGCGCCGCGGTTGGACTTCACACCGGCCAGCTTGACCTTGAGCCAATGGTTGTTACCGCCCAGGTCGTTGCGCAACAGCGAAGGAGGCTCATTGAGGTTGACTACCAGAATGTCGAGGTCGCCATCGTTGTCGAAATCGCCGAAGGCGCATCCCCGGCTGCAGTGGGCTGCTGCAATTCCCGGCCCGGCTGAATCGAGCAACTCCTCGAAGCGGCCCCCGCCCAGGTTGCGAAAGATGACGCGCGGCATTTCGAGCGGGTAGTCCGGCAGCTTCCGGGCAACCTCCGGAAAGATGCCGCCCGCGGCCATGAACAGGTCGGGCAGGCCATTGTTGTCCAGGTCGACGATTCCGGCTCCCCATCCCACGAAACGCGTCTCCACGCCTAGCCCCGCGGGAATGGTGACGTCCTCGAAGTACCCGTTCCGCTGGTAGCGCAACAGGGCGGGGACGTCGTCACAGAAGTGCGTCTTAAAGATGTCGAGCGATCCGTCGAGGTTGTAGTCTCCGATACCGAGGCCCATGCCCGCCTGCGGGTTGCCGTCCTGGTTGAGGGCCACGCCGCTCAGCAGGCCGACCTCGCGGAAGGTGCCATCGCCGTTGTTGTGAAACAGAAGACTGGGCGTCGAGTCGCACGCGACATAGATATCCGGCCATCCGTCGTTGTCGAAATCGGCGGCGGCCGCGGTCAGCATGTAGCTGCCCTTGGCTTTGCCCACTCCGGAGGCCCCGGTCACGTCGGTGAAGGTGCCGTCGCCGTTATTGCGGTAGAGCGACGCGGTGCCGGGCGGAAGACCGCGCGGGCCGCAATGTACCGGAATTCCTTTCCAATTACAGTTTCCGTCGCCCCCAGCGGGCGGAACGGACTTGGGATCGAACTCCAGATAGGTGCCGACGAACAGATCGAGCAACCCGTTGCGGTCGTAGTCGATAAACGTGCACCCCGAACCCCAGCGGACCTTTTCATGAAGCAGCCCGGCTTCCGCGGTGACGTCCGTGAAAGTGCCGTTGCCGTTGTTGCGGTACAGGGCATTCTGTCCCCAGCCGCTCAGGAACAGATCGTCGAAACCGTCGTTGTTGTAATCGCCCACCGCCACGCCGGACGCCCAGCCGGTGCGGTGAAGACCGGCCTTCCCGGTGACGTCGGTGAAGGTGCCGTCGCGGTTGTTCCGGTAAAGCCGGTTGGTGGCGTTGGCGGCGCCTTCGAAGCGCGTGCCACTGGGAAGAAAGATGTCGAGCCAGCCGTCGTTATCGTAGTCGATGAAGGCGGCGCCGCAACCGACGGTCTCGAGGATATAAGTCTTGTGGTCGACGCCGCCGTAGATCACCGGCTCGCGCAGCCCGGCCTCCCGTGCGACGTCGGTGAAGCGGGCGTGGAATGGCAGCCCCGAGGGTTTGCCGCGTGGCATGGGCTTTACGTTGCGGCTGGCCATCCCGGAATACTGCGCCCGCAATGCCGGCGCGCACAGGAGCCCGAGCAGTTGGCGCCGGTTCACCGGATCACGCTTCCTTGATCCACACGATAGATGTCACCGGACCAGGAGCGGGGCGGTTGCCCCCGCTGCCGGTCGGAGGTGTTTCGTAAGGAGCCGCGGGATCGCGATTGGTCCGCGCGTAGTTGGGGATCGCCAGCATGGGACTGCCGTCGGCGAATTTCCCTTTGATCACCATGACGCCGCCCAAGAGATCGCCGCGCCACTCGGTGGTGAGCGGGGAATCGGGGCTGAGAGCCTTGGTGATATCCTGATCCACCTGCTCGATGTTGTAAATCAGCGGACCGTACCGCAGCGCGACTCTGTTCCGGTCGGCTTCGATTTTTTCGTCGGCCCTCACGCGCTGGACCTTCAGCGGCAGAACCGCTTCGATCCTGTCGCCGGCTTTCCAGGAACGGGTGATCACGGCATAACCTTTGTCGATTACGGGTTTCACGGCCGACCCATTGACGGCAAGTGAAGTGATGCTGTTGGCATCCGGCGTGCCCTTGTAAAGGCTGCTGACGTTGCGGGTGGGCACGCGGATCCTGACGCTGAAGTTCTTTTCAACCTTGGGATTGACGGTGATGGAGACCTTGCCGTTCCAGGGATAGTCGGTGGCTTGCACCATCTCGACATCGGTGCCGGCCACATTCTCCACCGTGATGGAACTGCCTATGAACATGTTGATATAGAGACCGTCGGAGCTCTTGGCATACAGCCAGGTGGGGAGCATGAGCAGAGTCCGCGGCATGTTGCCCACGCAGCATGGGCAGGAGTGCCAGGAGGTGCGAGGTCCGTTGGCGTCCAACGGGTTCGGGTAATAGAAGTGCTTGCCCTCCAGATCGACGCCGCCCAGCAGGGCGTTGTACATGGTCTCTTCGTACAGATCGGCGTACCTGGCCTCGTGATAAGCCAGGTTCATCTTCCACTGGAAGAAAACCTCGCCACAACTGGAACAGTTTTCGCAATACGAGGCGTTTCTTAGCGAGTAGTTCGGACCGAAGCCTTCCGCGGTTTCTCCGCTTCCCACGCCGCCGGTGATGTAGTACTTCTTGTTCACCAGATTGTCCCAGATCGATTTGACGGCGCTCTGGTAGTCGGGATCGTGGGTTTCGATGGCCACATCGGCCATGCCCGAATAGGTGTAAACCGCGCGCACGGCATGCCCGACTGCCTCATACTGTTGGATGACCGGCGCGTAGCTCTGGTCGTATTCCTGCCGCTCCTGGTCATTTCGGGCGGCGGTGTAGCGGCAATCGAGCAGGAACTTGGCGAGTTGAATATACTTGTTGCCTTTGCCGCCGCCTTCCATGTCGTTCACAAAGCGGCCGAAGCGCACCAGCGCCTGCTCCATTTCCTCGTGGCCGTCATACCATGCCTTCTTGGGAGGCGGGCCCAGGTTGTCGTACCAGCAATCGGCGAGTTTCTTCGCGGCGTTGTAAAGCCTGGCGTCCTTCTTGTCGGTCATCAGGTAATGGTTGATGGCCGATTCCAGGAAGTAGCCGGCGGTATACCCTTCGTGGTCGCCGCGCCGTTCCCAATGTTTGAAGGGGCCGGGTTCGGTGTTGCCGCGTCCGGGCGCTCTGGGCAGAGTGAAGCACGTCTGCAGATAGCCGTCGGGCTCCTGTGCGGACAGGATTTTAGGAATCCAGTCATCCAGGGTCGCCCTCATTTTCTGCTGGGCTTTGATGATATCCTGGTCGCCCTGGGGGTCGATCATGAGCGCGATGCTCATCGATTCCACGGTCTGGTGAACCCACGCATTGGAGAACACCTGGCCCTTGTGGCTTCCGTGGGGCTCGCCGCGCAACGCCTTGCCCGCTTCCACGAAGTTGTCGATTCCACCCATACCTACCGTCAGGTCCGTGCGGTTGTTCTGATCGATGCAATGGGGAATCCAATTCACGATCAGCGCCTTCGCCCTCGCCTTCCAAAGCCCATCGTTGATCTTGAAGTTCTTGGTATAGACGGCGTCCAGTTGTTTCGCGGGGGGCGGCGGCTGAACCGTGACGTTTAGAGTGGATGAAGTGGTGGTCTGCCCGTTCGTGGCCGTGAGTTTCAGTACGTAGGCGCCCAGGCTGGCCAAGGTCGCGGTGGTAATCAACGATTTGGGGTCGGCGAACGCGACCGGCCCGGGGCCGGACACCTTGCTCCAGGTTACGGTGGGTGTGGGACCGGTTTTCGGCGGCGGCGCAGGCTCCGGCGGCGTCTCGCCAAAGCGGAGTCGAACCGGCTTCGGCGGTTCGCCGTATCCCGCCCATCCCCTCAGGTAGGTCTTGCCGGGCAGTACGCACACTCGATCGCCGCCTGCCATGGTATTCAGCGAACTATCGTCCGCAGCCATAGCGCAGGAGACGATGGCGCTCTGCAGGAAAGGAGTCAGTATCGCCGATACCGCCGCTGTCTTGCCCACTGTTTCGAACATTTCACGGCGGCTCAACTTGGATTGCGTCAAATTGTCACTCACTGGTATCACCTCGCTGAGCTAACAGAAATAAGTTGTCTCTTTGTGCCCAAGCCCGGCCGCCACGGCAGTGGTACGCCGGGTCGAATCGTGTGCCCCGGAGCTTCGATTCCGGACTCACGAGTCCAGTTCAGTATATACCCCCTCGCCTTGCTCTGACTGCCGGTGTCCATCTCCGCCCCGGTCAGGAGGCCTGGCCTGCCGGCTTATCGCTTCCAGGCTTTCACGTGCAGGCCGGCGGGAACCTTGGCGGCGGCAAGGTCCAGGTCGTCTTTGGTGATGGGAACTTCGAGCAGCGTCTCTTTCTCGATCTTGTCGTTCGACAAGAAGCGGATGCGCAGCACGGGAGGAAGCGAGGGCGATTCGCGGAGGGTGAGCGTGCGCCGCGTGTCAGAGTACGATCGCAGCTCCCTGGCCCGATTGACGTCGTCTGAAGCGATCAGCGCCTCGCGGATCACCTTTTCGGTGGAAGCGTAGACCAGCACCGCGACGATGTGCGGTTCTTTCAGGCGCGCGTCAGTGACGTCGTCCGGCGGGACATCCAGCGCGCCGTAGCGCGAGATAAAGAACTCGCGGGAAGTCGAAAAATTCACGGGCGGCACGTACGTATCGAAGAGATGCCGGCCGGTTCCCAACTGGTGGAGCGACCACCACTCCACTTCCTCGGTGCCGCGCGAAATCTGCCAGAGCGCATTCTCCAGCGTGTGCGCTTCGAGGCCGGTCTGCGTCACGCTGTACAGGGGCTTCGAGTGGAGGTCCGCGCCCATCGGCCAGGCTTCCACGGTGACGGTGGCATCCGTGCCGATATCGCCGAGCACCTGCGTCTCTTTGGCGGTGGTCCGCAGCACCAGGCGCTCATTCTTGGGCCGGCCGGGGATGTCGGTTCCGGTCACCTGCCAGGCGACGTTGGTGGTTTCGACGATCTCCTCGTCTTTGTCCGCGCGGTACGCGATGGTCGAGGTGGCTTGCGCCTGGAAGGGCTTCTTGGCAGCCTGCTGCGCGGCGCCGATCCGCGGGGCGCCGGCTGCCACCAAAATCATCGAAGCCATCCAAATCGCGCGTGTCATGCTTCTAACGATACCGCGGAAACCGACCCCAACATGGGTCACTTTTGGACGCAAACAAAGGACTTTAGTCTCGAAACTGACCCCAACATGGGTCGAAATGGCGGCGCGGTGGCGCGGCCCTCCTAACCTTTTGCGGTTTCACCAGTGCTATCCTCGCAGCTTAGACACGTGAATTGCTTCAAGAGCCCCTATTTGGCCGTTTTGGCTGCGCTTGCCTGTCTCGGTTTGGCGACGGGCCAGTCCATCGCTCCCGACGAGATGCATGCGCGGACCGTTCCATACGTGCCCCCATCGCCGATTACGTTGCGCACTCAGGTGGACCTGGTGGAAGTTCCGGTGGTGGTCCGCGACGGGCAGCACCGCGCGGTTGCGGGTCTGACACGGGACGACTTCGAAGTCTACGACACCGGGAAGAAACAGGCGATCACGGCCTTCTCAGTGCAAAGGTTCAGACCGCGGGGCGACGCCGCCGGCGGCACGAAGCCGGCCGTCGTCCCGGCAGCGGCCGCCGAAGCCGCGGGACCGCGGCCCCGCTTCGTGGCGCTCTGCTTCGACGATCTGAACATCGACCAGGCAGCTTTGAAGCCGGCCAAAGATGCGGCGGAACGATTCGTCAAGAGCAGCCTGGCGCCCGGCGACCGCGTGGTGGTGGTCACTACGGCACAGTCGCAGGACTCCGAGTTCACTGGGGATGTGCCGAAGTTGGTCGAGCAGATCGCCAAGGTGACTGCCCAGCCGAGATTCTCCGACGATTCGGCGTTGCAGTGCCCCCGCATCCGGCCCTATGAGGCGTACCTGATTGTCAATCACCTGGACAACGACGTGCTGCAGGCGAAGGTGGCCGAATTGCAAGCCTGCGGGGGACGCGTCCCGCGCGCTCAGGAACAGGTACTGTATATGGCCCAGGGGATCTGGGAGCACGCGCTGTTTAACTCGAAGAACACCCTGCGCGCGATTGAAGGCCTGGTGGGCGGCATGGCGAAGCTGCGCGGCGAGCGCATGATTCTGCTGACCTCCGCCGGATTCCTCACGGGCAACCTGGAATACGACGAAGATCTGTTGATGGCCAAGGCGCTCGCTGCGGAAGTGGTGATTAACACTCTGGACGCCAAAGGGCTTTACACCGTGTTGCCGGGAGGCGACGCTTCCGACTCTCCACCGGTGGGCCGTATTCCGCGAGGCGCGCAGACCGTCGACCCGCATACCGTCGACGCGCATACCGCGAGCAAGCAGGCACAGGCGAAGGACGACGGGATGGCGGTTCTGGCCGCCGGCACGGGCGGCACCTTCTATCACAACAGCAACGATCTGGAGCGCGGCTTCCGGGAGTTGGGCATGGTTCCGGAGACCATGTACGTGCTCGGCTTCGCGCCATCCGGCGTGGCGGCCGATGGGCGTTTTCACAGCCTGAAAGTGCGGCTTGCCACAGGCAAACACTATTCGGTGCAAGCCCGTCTGGGCTACACGGCGCCCCCGGCGAATGCCGCCGCGCCAGTCTCTCCGCCCTCCAGACTGGACCGTGAATTGATGGCCTCGGATACCATCACGGATTTGCCTGCGGGGTTCCTCTGGGAGCAGAGGGCGGGGCCGCCGAGCGTCACGATGGTCGCCCACCTGGATATCGGCCGCTTGCATTTCGAGACCAGGCGGGACCGGCGGGGACAGGCACTGACGTTGGTGGGAGTTCTGCTGGATAGCCACGGCGGCTTCGTGACGGGCAAGCGGAGCGAGTTGGAGCTGAATTTCACAGAGGCGACTTTCGCGCGGTTGGCGAAGACCGGTTTGAGTGTTGTGATGACGCTCGAAGCGCCTCCGGGAAGCTACTCCGTGCGCGCGGTGGCGCAGGATGCCCTGGAAGGCAAGCTGGCAGCGGCGGGCGAGACGGTGCAGATCAAGTAAAACACCGTAAAGAAATCGCCCGTCAACGGGCCCGGCAGGCGGCACCGCCTGCCCCACCACTGATTTGTTATGGGTGGCGCAGGCGGTGCCTCCTGCGATCCGCGATACTCAGTTGCCGCCGGCAGTGGGCGGCTCAGCGGGGGCGGGCAGCGACACTTTGTTCCAATCCGGGGGCTCGACGCCCAACAGATAGTGGACGAAGT
>OBLU010002921.1_pt1 | contig 15534 bp, 14 predicted proteins | sample 1518681 | NCBI WGS metagenome assembly OBLU01 (sample SAMEA3539304, study PRJEB22396) | soil metagenome | biome: tundra; feature: field; material: soil | place: USA | collected 2010-05 | depth 0.15 m
CATCCTGGCAGCCGCCGCGATGAACTTCCAGAAACTCCTCAGAGCTTTTTGGCGCATTTTTCTGTTCTGCATGATCAACGTATCGGGCCGCCTGCTCAACCTTCAAGGACCGAAACCCGACCATGCTCAACTTCAATGTTGCTGAGAATCGCTTTTTCAGGATCGACTAGTTAGATCTAGTCGGGCGCAGCCATATCGCGCGCACGCTGGACTGCGAAGCGACCTAGGGGTGGCTCCCGCCTATTTCTCACTGAGTGGGCGGGCCATATTCTCGTGCATAGCGCCCTTTAACGACCCCGGAACCGCATTAGCAAGTTTGCCTTCTATCTTGGTTTTCAAGGACGCTGCATATACGTGGCCTTTACCGTCAAACAATGCTTCGATGCCTTGCCGGCCCACATCATCAGGCGAACTTTCTGACTTTCCTTCTTTTCCGACTTGGGTTTCGTCCATGCCGGCGCGATGGAAGAAATCTGTATCGGTGGGTCCGGGCTGCAGCGCTGTCACCGTGATACCCGAATCGCGCAACTCATAGCGAAGACTATGTGCGAACGAAAGGACGAACGCCTTAGTGGCCGCGTAGACCGCTTCTCTAGCAGCCACCATTTCCCCCGCAATCGACGACGTGAATAGGATCTTGCCCTCGTTTCGCCCAACCATCTGCTGCACAATGTATTTCGCCAGGTGCACCGTGCTGGCGCAATTTAGATTAATCATGTTCAACTCTTCGTCTAGATCGGTTTCATGAAACAGTCCACCTAAGCCGACCCCGGCGTTAATGCAGGCAACATCAACTGGCTGCCCGACTTCTTCGATTTGCTGCCACAATTCCTCCACTCCATCAGGTGTAGCCAAGTCGACGCTCGCCTCAGTCACTTTCTGACCAAACGCGCGTAATTCCTGCGCCGCGCCTGTCAAGCGCTCGCCCGCTGACGCCACGACCAGGTCGTATCCCCTCTTCGCCAATTCCTTGGCCAGCTCAAAACCAATTCCGCTCGAAGCACCAGTAACTACAGCAAGCATTGCTCTCTTCTCCGTCTGTAAATTTTTAAGAACTGCGCTTCCATTCACCCGCTCTGATGCAGGTTTCAGAAAAAGGGCGGTCTTCTCTCAAATTGAATAAAATCGCGGGCGGCGCTATGCCTCCTTTTCGTCCCGCGTACTTACTGTTCCGCGCCGACGGCCTAGCCGAGGCATCCAAGATTCAGCGATGAACGCAACAGGTAACATTCGAATCGGGATTTCGGGGTGGCGGTACAAGGGCTGGCGCGGGACGTTCTACCCAGAAAGCCTGCCCCAACGGCGCGAACTCGAATTTGCATCCGCGCGCTTCGACTCCATCGAGTTGAACGGTTCTTTTTATTCCTTGCAAAAGCCAGAGAGTTTCGCGCGATGGCGTGATGAGACACCGCCGGGATTTGTGTTCGCAATCAAAGGCTCACGCTACGTGACTCATATGCGCCGCCTGTTACAAGCGGAAATACCGTTGGCTAACTTCTTCGCCCAGGGACTGCTTCGGCTCGGAGATAAACTGGGCCCGATCTTGTGGCAATTCCCACCCAATTTCAAATGCGATATTCCGCGCTTCGAACAGTTCTTTTCCCTTTTGCCACGAACGCAAGCCGAGGCCGCCCGCTTTGCCAAGGGACACGATCAGCGGCTGGAAGGTCGAGCCTGGTTACAGGTCGAACAGGACGGACCGCTGCGTTACGCGGTCGAGATCAGGAACGACTCATTTGCGTGTGAGGACTTCATTGGTCTACTCCGCCGACACGCGATCGGATTGGTAGTGGCGGATACCGTGGAATGGCCGCTCCTCATGGATGTGAGCGCAGATTTTGTGTATTGCCGCCTGCACGGAAGCAAGCAGCTATATGCTAGCGGCTACGGTCCAAAGGCCATTGACCAATGGGCACGGCGCGTGGTCACTTGGGCCGATGGGGGCGAGGTTGAAGATGGTAAAAGGGCGAGCACGCGCTTAACAAAGTCGGTCCATTCACGGGATGTCTACGTCTACTTTGACAATGATATGAAAGTGCGCGCCCCATTTGACGCCCAGAGACTGAACCGAACTGTCAAAAAGCTGAGGGGGACACTGTCCGCTGCCCACGGTTCGCCTTAATAGCGAACGCCCCTGCTCAGAAGCTCGAGTTACGCCGTAAACAAGAATCGCCTTTTCGTATCCGTCCAAAAAGAAAGCGCCGTTCCACCGCGATCACAATAGCTAGACTGATGAGAAAGGCAAGAGGACACTTCTATAAATGGCTGCAAAGATTGAAGACTATGCGTTGATTGGTGATTGTGAAACCGCCGCTTTGGTCGATCGCAACGGGTCGATCGACTGGCTTTGCTGGCCTGATTTCTCAGCGGAAGCCTGTTTTGCGGCGTTGCTTGGCTCTGAACAAAACGGATGTTGGAAGATGCATCCGGCGAATGGCGAATGGAACACTACGCGCCGATACCGTGATAAAACTCTCATACTCGAAACCACATTTGAGACTACCGATGGCGCCTTCCGCTTGATTGATTTCATGCCCGTACGTGAAAAGTTCTCAGACGTGGTACGCATTGTTGAGGGCATTCGAGGCACAGTTCCCGTGCGCATGGAACTGTCATTGCGCTTTGGCTACGGCCGGACTACCCCTTGGGTCACGCGGATCGAGGATGGTGTGCGCGCGATTGCGGGCGCCAATCTCGCTATGCTGCACGCCTCGGTTCCTGTTTGGGGCGAAAATCTCACAACGGTCGCTGACTTCACGGTGACCTCCGGCGACCGCGTGCGGTTTACGCTCACTCACGGAACTTCCTACCTCCCTGAGCCGGAAAGAATCGACGCCGAAAAGGCATTAAAAGACACGGAAGAGTTTTGGCGTAAGTGGACCGGCCGGCTGGAATGCAACGGCAAGTATCGCGATATCGTCGAACGGTCTCTCATCACGCTCAAGGCCATGACCTTCCGCCCAACCGGCGGCATCGTCGCAAGCATTACCACATCCTTGCCTGAGGCTCTTGGCGGGGTGCGTAACTGGGACTATCGTTACTGCTGGTTGCGGGACACGACGTTTACTTTGCTCGCATTGACCAATGGCGGCTACTTCGACGAAGCCGCCGCGTGGCAGGATTGGCTGCTGCGAGCCCTCGCCGGGAGCCCTGATCAGATCCAGATTATGTATGGGCTTAAAGGCGAGCGACAACTTGTCGAATGGGAGGCTAGATGGCTGCCCGGTTATGAAAATTCCGCACCGGTAAGGATCGGAAACGCCGCGGCCGAACAAGTGCAACTCGATATCTATGGCGAAATGCTTGACTCCTTCTACCACGCGCAGAGCAGCATGGGACGCCACTCCGAAGATGACTTCCGGGTCCTGGCACTTCTCTTGAAACACCTCGAGACCGTATGGCAGGAACCGGACGAGGGCATCTGGGAAACACGCGGCGGACCGCAGCAGTTCACTTACTCAAAGATGATGGCCTGGGTGGCATTCGATCGCGCCGTACTGCTGGCGGATCAACTTCAGTACGATGCTCCTGTTGAGAAATGGAAGGCAATTCGCGACGCGCTACATAGCGAAATCTGCGCCAATTCATTCAATGAGGGGAAAAATAGTTTCGTGCAGGCCTACGGCTCCGACCAATTGGACGCTTCGTTGCTGTTGATGCCTCTGGTTGGGTTCCTGCCCGGAACCGATCCACGCGTCAAGTCGACTGTCGAGGCGATTGAGCGCGAACTGATGCCTGGCGGCCTGGTTTTGCGGTATGACACATCCAAAGTGGATGATGGCCTCCCTCCAGGCGAAGGGGCTTTTCTGGCATGCAGCTTCTGGATGGTAAGCAGCTTAAGGGCGATTGGGCGCGAAAAAGATGCGAGAGCGCTGTTTGAACGCTTGCTGACCTTGTGTAATGACCTGGGCTTGCTATCTGAAGAGTACGATCTGGAAAACCGGCGATTGGTGGGCAATTTCCCCCAAGCTTTTTCTCATATCGCTTTGGTTAACGCGGCCTTTGACCTGGAAGATGGAGCGGGCAAACGGGAACGCTCGCATCGACATAAAAAATCGTAAATGGCCCAGTTGCGGGCGGACTGGACGCGATCGGAAAACGGCCGGGCCGCCCCGAGATAAGATAGCCTCGACGGATAAACGGGCCAGCCATCGAGCAGGAGATGAAAAAGTGGAATATCGCACGCGGGTGCTCTCGAAGCAGGAAACTTACCCACCATTCGAGGATCTGGCCGAACTTATACGGACTGACCATCCGGACTGCAAGCTGACTATTGAAGAGGGCGACGAAGAAGAGTGGCAGACCCTGTTACTGCTTCGAGACGACGACGTAGAAGTTGCACTTCTGGAATGCGAACCTGTTTTCGATGGTTCTCCTGGGCAGGATGAAATTGCCGACATCCTTGAGGATATTCAGGACTGCAAGCCGGAATCCGGCGTCGATTGGCTCCGCGATTACCTTGACGAAGTCAAGACCGTCTACGTCTTTCGACACCTGCAGGGCTCTAACTCAGAAGAGGGTTCCGCAGCACTTCATGCGCTGCGCACAGCTCTCTGGGAGCGCGGCGAAGCCATTATTCAGGCTGATCATGAGGGTTTCACAAACGAGGAGGGCTACCACATCGTCTGGCAGTTCTCTGACACCGTTTCAGGCTCTTGGAACATGGCTGTATTGCAGGATGGGACTTGGCATCACTTCAAGATGGATCTCGGCGACCCCGACCATCGCGCAGCGTTTCTTCGCGGCGAAGTTCCGCCCGATGTGGCCTCCGTTCAGTTATCAAATACAAAGGACTAACTCGGTCAATTTCGATGCTGGCGTAAGGTGCAGTCCATCTCGCTGTGCCCGCCGTCACCCTGTCTCGGAATTCCATCCACTAAAATCGAGTTGAGGAATTCCGAAAATGTCACGTAAAGCACTGATTGCCGCCAATTGGAAAATGTTCAAAACGCCCGCGGAAGCCAAGGCGTTTGTCGATGCTTTTTTGCCCCTCGTCGCCGGGCATACGCGCGACGAGATCGCGCTCTTCCCTTCTCCAGTCCTCTTGCCTACGGTGATTGAAGCTGCCAAAGGCTCGAATGTGGCCGTCGGCGCGCAGAACATTCACTTCGCTGAAGAAGGCGCCTTCACGGGCGAAACGTCTGTGGGCCAACTGAAAGCTGTCGGCGGTACGCAGACCCTGATCGGGCATTCCGAGCGGCGCCAATACTTTGCGGAAACTGACGAGATCGTGAACAAGAAGTTGCATACGGCACTCAAGCATGGAGTGGTTCCAATCGTCTGCGTGGGTGAAGTGCTTGCGGAGCGCGAGGCCGACAAGACAGCCGATGTGCTCAAGACTCAGATCGCTGGTGCCCTTGCCGGAATTACGCCGGAAGCTGCCGCGCCTATCGTGATCGCTTACGAGCCGGTGTGGGCCATCGGTACGGGCAAAACCGCGACGCCCGAAATCGCAGTGGAGGCGCACAAGATCATCCGCGCGGAAGTGGCAAAGCTGTTGGGTGCTGAAGTGGCGGCGAACATCCGGATTCTCTACGGCGGCAGCGTGAAGCCAGACAACGCCACATCGCTCATTGGCCAGGAAGAGATCGACGGAGCACTGGTAGGTGGAGCTAGCCTCAAGCCTGACTCGTTCGCAGCCATCGTGGAGTACTGAGTCTGCTGGATCTTCATGGGCCGCGAAGCAATTTTCGCGGCCCAACGTGTGATGGCTAATGGCCCAGCGCGACCTATACATAGATCGCCTTCGTTCCGTGATGACCGCCCTGGTCATTTTGCACCACACCGCCATCACCTATGGCGCCTCTGGTGGCTGGTTCTGGAATGAACTCAAGCCGTCGGGCGCCGTTTCGAGCCTTTTGCTCACTTTGTTTTGCGCTACAAACCAAGCCTATTTCATGGGTTTCTTCTTCCTGCTGGCAGGATATTTCACTCCTCCGTCATTAGAGCGCAAGGGATATGCACGCTTTATTGGCGATCGCTTTTTGCGTCTTGGGCTGCCTCTCCTCGCATTTGGAATGGTACTCGGACCGCTGACTACTGCCATCGTGAACTGGACGCAACGGGGTAGCTTCTGGCCCACATTTATCTGGCTTTGGCAGCACAAGGAGTTCATCAACGGCCCTTTGTGGTTCGCCCAGGCATTGTTGATTTTCAGCTTAGCTTACTGCGTATTGCGTGCGGCCGTACGAAAGCCGCTTGCAGAATCACAACGTGCGCCTAAACCCATTCCCGCGTTCCACGGCTGGCTTCTGTCCGCGGTTTACGTGGGAGCAGTGGCACTCGCAATCCGCCAGTTCATTCCCGTTGGCGTCAACGTGTTCGGTCTGCAACTAGGTTACTTCGCTGGCTACATCTTTCTTTTTGCCATTGGCATTTTTGGATGGCGCCACGACTGGTTGCGGCGACTGCAATGGAAGGACGCCAGACTATGGGTGATCGGCCTTGTGATCACATGGCCATTGATGCCTGCGGCGATCGCCGTAGCCCATGCTAAACACTCCGTCAACGCAAACTTTGCCGGGGGTCTATCCTGGCCCGCTGTCCTTTATGCGCTCTGGGAACCAATCGTCGCATGGGGTTTCATCACCGCATGGCTACTGTTGTTTCGCGCATCCATGAATCAACCATCGCTGTTCTGGGCATGGCTCAATCGCCGGGCGTATGCTGCTTACATCATTCATCCTCCGGTGCTGGTGACTTTGAGTCTTTTGCTGCATCCGTGGTCGGCCCCGGCACTCGTGAAGTTTCTGGTGACGGGCACGCTTGCATGCATTGCAACATTCCTTCTTTCAGGTCCACTCGTGAGAATTCCGGGAGTGCGGCGAGTAGTTTGAAGGGTCGGTTATTCGAAATCGCCGGCAAAGAAATCAAGCTGTACCAGAACTAGAACGAGGTTCCATACAACTAGCGCAGGCAACCCGGCCATCTGATTCCCGAGGAGGACGAAAGATGGCCACCAAGAAAAGCACGAAAAAGAAATCCAGTTCCGCGAAAAAGAGCAGCACAAAAAAAGCAGTTCCAGGAAGAGCGCCGTAAAGAAAAGCAGCGCGAAAAAAGCCAGCGGCACAAACAGAAAAAGCTCCGCTAAGAAATCATCGGGCCGGAAATATTCGCCGGCTGCGAGCAAGAGCGTCGAGACCGAGATGAAGGCCAGGAAGAAGGGAACGCTCAGGTCCGGCCGCAGTGGCAAAAAGGTGACGAGCAGAAAGCAGGCCATTGCCATCGGGCTGTCAGAGGCGAGAAAGGCCGGCAAGAAGGTTCCGGCGAAGAAATCATAATCCGGGCCGCAGGTCTATAGCTCCGAAAGCGACGCTGCGGCAATAAGGGCGAGATGTGGCATCATGGCAGAACCATGCATCGCTCGACGATTCGCCCACTACTCATCGCCCTCGTTGCCTGCAGCGCTTTCTCAGCTATCGGAAGTGGTCAAGCCACCGAGCGACAATCGAACCGGTTTCTGATCCACGGCGAGTTGGTAACTTCCGAAGGCGTCATGGGAGGCTGGCTCGAAGTTCGAGACGGACACATCGCTCATATCGACCGCGAAAAGCCCGACATACCGGGGGTGCCTTCGCTGGACACGAGCGACATAATCTTCCCGAGCTTCATCGATTTACACAACCATCCCTCCTTCAACGTGTTTCCGCGATGGACACCTCCACATAAGTTTCCGAATCGGTACGCGTGGCGCGATTGGGATGTCTATCGATCCGGGCTGGAAGCACGAGCCGCGGCCCTCAGTGCGGATGGTAGCAACTTCTGCGACATCGACGAGTATGTAGAGGTTAAGGCACTGATCGGTGGCACAACCTCGATGGTCGGATTTGCCGAGCGCGATCCTCACCGGCTGCTGCCCGACTGCATTAAAGGTCTGGTGAGAAACCTCGACCACTACACTGGCTTCTATGGTCCAGATCAGGGGCACGAGCGCATTGTGAATTCCATCGGCATAACTCCCCGTGATATGGACTCGAATACTGCCGCCAGGTTTGCGCAAGATATCGCCAATGGCGATATCGATCTCCTCACCATTCACATTGTCGAAGGCTTGCCTGCCGATGCAGAATCGGCACAAGAACTGGACCGCTTGGCCGAACGAAACTTACTCACAGCTCACACCGCACTCATTCATTCTGTCGGACTTTCGCCAAGTCAACTGACCCGCGTTCGCCGTGCCGGTGCTTCGATCGTCTGGTCCCTGCGGTCCAACTTTGAACTTTATGGCTCAACCGCTAATGTGGCGTCGGCCTTCCGCGAAGGAGTGACTATTTCCCTGGCGCCGGATTGGTCTCCGACAGGCTCCGACAACATGTTCGACGAAATCAAGTACGCGTGGGGAGTGAGTCGCGAAAGGCTTGACGGGCTGTTTTCAGCTCGGCAACTTGTTGAGATGGCCTCTAGCGTACCGGCGCGCGTGGCGCGCATCGACGATAAAGTGGGCACGATCGCTCCCGGCATGCTGGCAGATTTCTTTATTGTCCATAGCACCGAACATCAAGCTAAACACAGCGTCATAAGTAATTGCGCATGTTGGCGTCTGATGCCCGCATAAATGGCGGTCGCTTGTCGATTCCACCCGCATTTTTATAAGGCATCGTGTTTAATAAGAACCCCTACAATGCGGTGGCCGAGGGCACAATCGCGGATGTGCAGATGGTCGTGATCAATGGAACTCCGATCTATGGAGACGTTGACATGTTGCACCAACTCAACGTGAAGACCGAACCCCTAAACCGTGTGCGGATCGGCGCGTGCACTGAACGCAGACGCTCTCCCTGCGGCCCCTTCGCGCAAATACAAGCGCGACTGAGTGCGAAGATGAAGGCCATTGGGGCGGAACTAGCTCCTCTGACTGAATGCGTAAAGTAACTCGACTGGGTTGAACGACGCTCAAAGCTCCGTTTCCAGTCCGCACGGGTGAGGCTGAAGTTGTAAAATTTGGTACCGGTGCGATCCGTGAGGTTTAGATGAAATCACTGTTACTCAAAGAATACTTACGACTTGAAATTGTGGATATTCAACAGCCTCTCCCAGGTCCCGATGAAGTGCTGATCCGAGTGGCGGCATGCGGCATCTGCGGGAGTGATGTGCACGGGTACGACGGTACATCTGGGCGCCGCATACCACCCATCGTCATGGGACACGAAGCCGCCGGGATTGTCGCCTCGACTGGATCCAATGTGAGCAAATTCAAGAGCGGCGACCGCGTGACTTTTGACTCCACTGTCTATTGCGGGGAATGCGTGTTCTGCCGAAGTGGCGAGGTCAATCTCTGTGATCGGCGCGAAGTCATTGGAGTTTCCTGCGGAGACTATCGGCGCGCAGGCGCATTTGCCGAATACATTGCGGTTCCGGCGCGCATCCTGTATCGCCTTCCGGAGGAAATGTCCTTTCCTGAGGCGGCAATGCTTGAGGCAGTGTCAGTTGCACTGCACGCGGTTCGCATTACCGGCGAAGTACAAGGCAAGACGGCCTTAGTGGTGGGCGCTGGAATGATCGGGTTGCTAACCATGCAGGCAGCACGCGCCGCTGGATGTTCGCAGGTCATGATTGCTGATGTGGATCAGACCCGACTGGAATTGGCAAAGGAATTGAAGGCAGATCACGTGCTTTGCCTCTCCGGAGCCACCCTTACACGCGAGATTCTGCAGCGCACCGACAAGTTGGGCGTGGACATCGTTTTTGAAGCCGTAGGTCGCAATGAAACGATTTCGACTTCGATCGACAGTGTGCGCAAGGGTGGAACCGTCACACTGATCGGTAATATCACGCCTGAGGTCACTCTGCCATTGCAAAAGGTGGTGTCGCGACAGATTCGATTGCAGGGCAGCGCAGCATCATCGGGCGAATATCCTCAGGCGATCGATTTGGTGGCGAGCGGTCGCATTCAGGTGAAGCCGCTCATCACCGCTGTTGCGCCGCTGGAAGAAGGCCCGCGCTGGTTTAAGCGGCTCTATTCTCACGAACCCAACCTGATGAAGGTCGTGCTAACCACTATGATCGAAACCGATTCTGACAAGGTTGCAGAGGCGACAAGGTGAGCGATTCAATTTTTGATTTAACTGGCCAGGTGGCAATCGTGACCGGGACGAGTCGCGGGCTGGGACAATATCTCGCACGCGCTTTGGCCAAAGCCGGTGCGGACCTCGTGCTGACAAGCCGGCACCGGGAATCGCTCGCGGCTTTTGAGGCGGAAATTCAGAGCATGGGCCGCCGCGCCGTTTCGGTCGCGCTTGATGTGCGCGACCACGCCAGTATCCAGAATATGGCACGCGAGGCGGAGGCGGCCTTCGGTCAGATCCACATTCTCGTGAATAACGCCGGATGTAACGTGCGCAAGCCCGCGTTAGATGTGACATGGGATGACTGGAACCTGATACTAGATACAAATCTGCGCGGCAGTTTCTTTTCTGCCCAGGCCGTAGCGCGAGGCATGATCGAACGCGGTTATGGCCGCATCGTCAATATCGGTTCGGTGACCAGCGTTTTCGGTTACGCAGGGCTTGCTCCCTATGGCGCAAGTCGAGGCGGCATTCGGCAACTGACCATGAGCCTTGCCGATGACTGGGGACAATATGGGGTCACCGTGAATTGCCTCGCTCCAGGCTGGTTCCGCACCGAGCAAAATAAAATTCTTTATGAAGACGCAGGCTGGGTGGACTATCTGACGGATCGCATCCCGGTGAAGCGTCCCGGTCTTCCCAATGACCTTGATGGCGCACTGGTTTTCCTTGCTTCTGAAGCTAGCCGTTATGTAACTGGACAAACGCTTTTGGTCGACGGCGGCATTTCGACGGGTTCCATGCGAGCAACAGTGAAACCGAAGAAAAACTCCTAGCTGAATTTCGAATTATGCCGTTCTGACCGGAAAAGCGATGGGCCGAATCTCGCCAAGCAAAAAGATGTATGCCAGGATACCGATCACAAGATAAGTAGCTGCCACTCCGAAAGCCGCGCCGAACGACTGCCGGCCGCTGACCAGGTATCCCGTAATGATGGGGGCCGCAATTCCAGAAATCTGGTTAGAGAGATTCATGATGCCCCCGACCTTGCCGACGCTGTCTCCGGGGGCAATCAGGGATGGGATCGACCAGCCAACGGGAGCGGCGGCTGACAATCCGCTGATCGATAAGCTGATCCAGAAAAGTGCCTGTCCCGGCGTGTGAGCATGCGTGGCGCCAAGTATGCCCAACCCCATCGTCGTACCGCCGATCAGCACCACACGTCGAACCCGATCCGCATTCCATCCTCGCCGGATAAGCCAGTCCACCAGCCAGCCACCCACAATAAGGTCGGCCGCGGTAGCGCAAATCCAGGGGACACCGGTGTACGCAAACGAGTGCGCGAGGTCAATGTGCAAGGCGCGCGATAAATAGACCGGGAGCCACGTCAGCATGAGGTAGAAAACGTAATTGTAGGAACCGAAGCCCACGGCTAGCCCAATAACATTCTTCCTGCTCAGAAGATAAAGGACCGATATGTTCGATTTAGGAGTGACGGATAAGGTGTTCCCTTCGTTCGCGGGATACGATGAGTCGGTCGTATTGCCCGTTGAAGTTAACGACGTGTCACTTTGCGGATCCCGATACAACATGTAAAAAATCACGAAATACAGCAGGCTCACGACTCCGGTAGCAACAAAGCTCAACCGCCAACCCACGCGCAAGAGAAGAAAGCCGATCAGAGGCACGCCGATAGCCGATGAAAGTTTCGCGGAGGCGTCGAAGAGGCTGGTCGCGAGGCTTCTCTGCTCAGCCGGGAACCAATATCCAATAGCCTTGGCGTTGGCTGGAAATGTCGATGCCTCGCCCACGCCGAGCAGAAAGCGGGCTCCGAGAAATCCTCCCACGCCACGCGTCAGCGCTGCTGCGAAGGACGCGATGCTCCACAGCAAAATGCTGACGATGCCGACCTTGCGCACTCCGAAGCGGTCAAGCAAGACTCCCGAGGGGAGCTGGCATGCGGCGTATGTCCAGTTATAGGCGCCTAGAAGAAACCCGAATGTTACATCGTTAATTCCAAATTCGGATGTGAGTGCATCGTGCGAGACGGTGAGGTTAACGCGGTCAAAATAATTGACCAGCACGCCGAGGCTGAGCAGGAAGGCGATCGTCCAGCGCCGGCGGTTGATAGCATCGCTCAAATAACGATTTCCCTCATACACGATTCGCTTTGTTCAGTTGGATTTCTTGGATAATTTAATCGCACGCCCAGGTCAGGGTTTCGTGTCCGCCGAGCGGCCCGCCCATTTCGACCACATCGCTGGATCAGCCAGCATCTTGATGTAGACGCCCCCGACGACTGATCGCGCCTGAAAGCCTACTTCCTTGGCGGTAATGGTGTCATACCAGTCCGTCATCGGCACCCGATCCGGCGTCTGCTCCAAGAATTTGTAGATCGGATGCACGATCGCCTGGAAGTCCGCTGGATTTGAGGCCAGTGTCGCGGACCAGATCGTCCAGTCCAGCTTGGTATAAGTGGCGCGATTATCGAGAGGCAATCCGTAAGGATTCAAATGCGATTTATAGAATGCAATTTCGCGACTCGCAATTTGATCGGGAAATACATGCAAGTCAAGAATGTTGTCCCAGACCAGGTTATATTTCTGGCTCCAGGTTCCAACTTTGTCGAAGGCCAAGCGATAGTGGTCGCCGTCCGCGGCCATCGTTGCCCATCGCGATGCCATTGATTTAGCGGCCGCTGCGTACTTTGCACCTGCGTCTGCGTGGCCCAGTTTATCAGCAAGCTGCGCGTAAGCTGCCAACGCTTCGATCGCCTTGATCGATAAGTTGGTGTTATGCGCAAGGTGTCCGGCAAAATCGTCGGTGCACAGCTGGTTTTCCGGATCAAAGCCCTTATCCAGAAGATAGTCAGCCCACTTAGTAATCAGAGGCCAGTACCGTGCGGCGAATTTCGTATCATGCTCCGCGTGTGCCAGAGCAGCGAACATTAAGATCATGTTGCCCGATTCTTCAACGGGCATCTGATCGTCCTCTGTAACCTCACCGCCGCCGTACAGTTGCCCATTGGCCAGCGGATAGACGCCAATGTCGTGCGGGGCAAACGGAAACTTCCAGCGACTGGTTTCGGCATAGCGTGCTACAGGCTCAAGCTGCGCTTCAACCAGTTTTGGATTGAGAAACAGGAACATGGGCGCGGAAGGATAAAGCACATCAACGGTCGAAATTGACCCGTTGCTGAAGTTCTCCTTCGGCATGAAAAAGGGAACACCGGCCGCATCTTCAACAAGCTTGTGCGCCGCAATCGCCTGACGGAAGGCCAGCACCGCGATTGCCGCATATTCCTTGCCTCCGGCTTGAACCAGGTCATGCTCGAGTTCCGAGTCATATTGTTCTGCCCGGGTCACCAACGGAAAATAATCACGCTCGGCGGCCTGAAGCATGGGGCCGAATTCGGCGAAGTCTTTCCGCCAGTAAGGCAGTAGCTTCTGCTGCATGTATTCAACCGAATATCGATCGTCGTACGCCAGAAGAACATGACGTGAAGCCACAGTCGTCCCGACTTGTCCCAGGGGCAATGCCAGGTTCAGCGTGGGTGCCGGAGGATGATTGCTCTGGGGCATGCGGGGCTGTTCGAGATCGTCCTGCGACGGCAGTTCGCCACTGTCGATAAAGCGGGTACGTGTCGATTCGTTTCCTGCGGCCAGCGATGCCGCACCCTCCGCATCCGGAACCCCAAGATAGAAATACCCCCAGTTAATACGCAGATTATCGCCATACTGCTGCAGCATCGGCTGTTGTTGCGATCCGACACGCAATAAGTGCAGACCCGGAACTTGCGCTCGCGACCACACCACGGGCTCACCTGGGGTGTTGGTGGCGACGGTTCCTTCAACGTCAAGGTACAACGTAACATCATGCTCCGCGCTGTCGCGCGATTTCACGTCCCAACTTAAATAAGTAACCGGGCGCGCCAAGATATCAAGGTCGTGCGGAAACGCTGGCGTGAAGAATGAAATCCGTAGTTCAATTTGAGGATTACCGAGCGTCACAATCGTCCGCGTGGGTGTGATCTTGCGAGTCACTTCTTCAAGAGCGGGGATGTCTCTCTCCGCATTGCCAAGATACCTGAAGTTTTTGCCATCGACGCGAACAATCCCGTTGAGCTGCTGCTGCGCTCCCGTCCAGTGACGGGTCGGCCCCCCGGTTAGGCGATCGGCGGTTGACCATATGCTGAAATAAGGATCGTGCGTGATTAAAGGCGTTGCGGGCGCACGCAAATCGGCGGCAACCTCCTGTTGTGCCGTCAATTCAGCGCTTGTCCCCGACGCCAGCGCGATGGCCAGCACTACACTCATAAGGCGATGCGTCAATTCAGTTCCTGTCCTTTCCGCACATTCCCAGCAATTGTTTCAAGCAGGAAATATAAATGATGACCCGCCATTGTCGTTGGTCGCGCTGCAATCAGAACCGGTACCCGGGCTTGAGCTCGCAGCGGTAAACGGTTGACTTCTCAGTCTCGCGGTTGGTTCGCGCAGTGCACGTCGCCCAGCTCAAATACAAGTTCGGGCCGAGTGGGAATACCATCGGAGTTCCGTCCAACTCTGCTTCGATGCTGACGCCTTCCTCCGTCGGCGGTAGAGTGAAGTTCAGCGTCTGGCCAAAGACAACCGGGTACGACTGACGCACGCTAGAGTTGATCGAAGTTCTGAAGACTTCAGCTTCCAGCAGAAAGGTCGCCGTATCTGACCAGTCCAGCGCATTCACCGTTACCGTGCGCCCGCCTTGAGCAAACCCGCTGGAATCGATCCGAGTAAATGGACAGGGGCCCGCGATACACGAGGCACGCACATCGCGGAATTCATTATCAGGACCAGCGTCGAGCGTTGCCGACCCTGTTGCCGCCTTCCAGTTTCCGTCGGGGGAGCACGGTGCCTGGCGGTTGCAAGGAACATTGCCTTCGTTAATGACCTGAAACGTCCTCACGGCGCTGCCAACGTTTTCAACGCCCTGCGAATTCACGGTGTAGCGAATCCGAATGTTCGAAACCACCACTGCCTTCTTGGTCTGCCGCGGCGTCTCCTCAGGCGCAACGGGTGTCAGGGCAGCCACATATAACTTCTTTGTTGTCAGACGCAAACCGGTGACCAGAGTGATATCCAGCGGTTTGTAATCGGGGTTGCGAAAACTCAAGATTAGGCGCTGTCCGGGCCAGACATTCTCTTTGAAGTTGAGGTTGAAGTAGCCAGACGCATCGGACTGACCGCTCACCCTCATTACACCGTCGAAGGCCGTCACGACGACATTTGAAATCGGCAATTCCTTGCGCGTGTCTTCGTCTCGGCGAATCACCGCACCCTGAATTGAGACTGTCCTGGGTCGCCAGCGGTTGGTCCACAATGCGATCCCTACGATCACCGTGATGGCCGCAGCAATGGCGATTGCCCAGAGGGAAAACTTTCTCCAATTCATCGATGTCCCGTTCGTCTGTCAGCTATTTTGACGCATTTCTCGTCCCATCCGCTGTCCGGACCCATCCTATCGCGAGACCCGTCCCTGCATCTAAAATGGG
>OBLU010002922.1_pt1 | contig 15531 bp, 10 predicted proteins | sample 1518681 | NCBI WGS metagenome assembly OBLU01 (sample SAMEA3539304, study PRJEB22396) | soil metagenome | biome: tundra; feature: field; material: soil | place: USA | collected 2010-05 | depth 0.15 m
GGCCCGCTCCGATGTCCCCGACCAGCCACCAGGAGGCCGGTCACCTCCACATACCGGACAACGGAGCGCAGGCCCGCCTAGATCCCTCGCCAGACATTCGGGGAGGCGGTTCTCTCGGTCGAGGGATGTTCGCCTGCCGCCTGATGACCCGGGCTCTTCGTTCTTCGGAGCGGGCCCTGGCTCAGGCTCTGAGTGGGCTCCGTTAGCCGGCTGCCCTCCGAGCCTGGATCCGGGCCTGCGCCGCGGCCAGCCGGGCTCCGGCAACCCGGAAGGGGGAGCACGACACGTAGTCGAGGCCAAGCCGCTCGCAGACGGCTATCGACTGAGCATCTCCACCGTGCTCCCCGCAGATGCCGACCTCGAGCGACGGTCTGGTTTTCCGACCCTCGGTCGTCGCCATCGCCATCAGTCTGCCCACCCCATCGGGATCGAGGTGTTCGAAGGGGTTAGTCGGCAGGATCCCCTCGCTGACGTAGCGGTTGAGGAACTTGCCCTCGGCGTCGTCCCGGGACATCCCATAGGTCATCTGGGTTAGGTCGTTGGTCCCGAAGGAGAAAAACTGAGCCTGCTCCGCCACCTGGCCGGCGGTGAGCGCCGCCCGGGGCACCTCGATCATGGTCCCGATCTTGATCTCCAGTCGCACGCCCTGCTCCTTGGCCACCTGCTTCAAGGTGGACTCGATGATGGCGCGCGAGCGCTTGAGCTCCTCCACATGCCCGACCAGGGGCACCATGATCTCGGGGAATCCCTTGATCCGGCGCCGCCGAAGCTCGGTGGCCGCCTCGGCAATCGCCCGCACCTGCATCTCAATGATCTCGGGAAAGAACAGCCCCAACCGGCAGCCTCTGAGCCCCAGCATCGGGTTCTGCTCCCGGAGCTGCTCGACCGCCGCCAGCAGCTGCTCCGCACGAACCAATTTCTTGGGCGACTTCTTGAGCGCTCGAAGTCGCGTCACCTGCTCCAGCAGCTCGTCATGGTTGGGCAGGAACTCATGGAGCGGCGGGTCGATCAGCCGGATGATCACCGGGAGACCGTGCATCGCCTCCAAGATGCCGAGGAAGTCCTCCCTCTGGTAGGGAAGCAAGTGGGCCAGCGCCCGGCGGCGGGCCTCGGCGTCGCTGGCGAGGATCATCCTCTGCACGTGGGGCAGCCGGTCTTGCTGCATGAACATGTGCTCGGTGCGGCAGAGGCCGACCCCTTGAGCGCCAAAGGAGCGTGCCCTGATGGCGTCGGCAGGATTGTCGGCATTGGCCAGGACCTTGAGCCGGCGCACCTTGTCGGCCATCGCCAGCAGCTGCTGCAGGTCGCCTGAGACGACCGGCTCGATCGTCGCCGCGACACCTTCGATGACCCTTCCGTCGGACCCGTCGAGGGTGAAGACGTCACCCTCTTTGACGGTCACTCCACCCGCCTGGAAGCGGCGTCGGACGAGGTCGACGTTGATGTCCTCCGCCCCGGCGACGCACGGCTTGCCCATGCCTCGGGCGATGACTGCAGCGTGGGAGGTCCGTCCCCCTCGCGCGGTCAGCACTCCCTCAGCGGCGATCATGCCGTGGACGTCGTCAGGATTGGTTTCGATCCTGACCAGGATCACCTTCTCGCCCCGTTTGGCGGCCGCCTCAGCGCGGTCGGCGTCAAAGACGGCGGCCCCGGTGGCAGCACCGGGCGAGGCCGCGAGACCGGTCGCGAGGACTCTGACCTCGGCGTTGGGGTCAATGGCCCGGTGGAGCAGGTGGTCGACCTGCTCCGGCTCCACCCGCAGGAGCGCCTCCTCCTCGGTGAGGATCCCCTCGGCGAGCATGTCCACGGCGATCTTCACCGCAGCGGCGGCGGTGCGCTTGGCGCCCCTCGTCTGGAGCATGTACAGCTTGCCCCGCTCGATGGTGAACTCCATGTCCTGAACGTCGCGGTAGTGAGTCTCCAGCTTGGCCGCCATCTCCGCAAACTTCCGGTAAACCTTGGGCAGCGACTGGCGCAGGGTCTCGATCGATTCGGGGGTGCGAATTCCCGCCACCACGTCCTCGCCCTGGGCCTTGAGCAAGTACTCGCCGAAGAGCCGCTTCTCCCCGGTGGCGGGATCACGGGTGAAGGCGACCCCGGTGCCGGAGTCGTCACCCATGTTGCCGAAGACCATGGCCTGGACGTTCACCGCCGTGCCCAAGGTGTGGGAGATGTGGTTGTACTCCCGGTAGGCCACCGCCCGGCGCCCGTTCCACGACGAGAAAACGGCGGCGATGGCCAGCGTCAGCTGCTCCCAGGGGTCCTCTGGGAAGGGCGCTTTGGTGTGCGCCCGGTAGATCTCCCGGTACTTCTGCGCGAGCACGGTGAGAGCCTCGGCCGGAAGCTCGGCGTCGCTGCTGACTTTGGCGGCCCGCTTGGCCGCCTCCAGCTCCCGCTCGAAGAGCTCGCCGTCCACCCCCTTTACGATCCGGCCGAAGAGTTGGATGAAGCGGCGATAGGCGTCGAGGGCGAAGCGACGGTCGCCGGTCTTCTGGGCCAGCCCCTCCAAGGTCTGCTGGTTGAGGCCCAGGTTGAGGACGGTGTCCATCATCCCGGGCATGGACAGAGCCGAGCCCGACCGCACCGACACCAGCAGCGGCTCGGCTGGGTCGCCGAGCCTCTTCCCGGACTTGGCCTCCAGTTGCTTCAGGTGCTCTTTGACCTCGTCCAGGAGGCCGGGGGGGAACTTGTCGCCAGCCTTCATGTAGGCATTGCAGGCCTCGGTCGTAATCGTGAAGCCAGGCGGCACCGGCATCCCTGCCTTGGTCATCTCGGCGACGCCCGCTCCCTTGCCCCCGAGCAGCGCCCGCATTTCGGCACTCCCCTCTTCGAAGTCGTAGACGAACTTCGGATGAGTCTTCCGTGCCGGGGCTGGACGGGTACGCACTACGGTCCCTGTCATCGACACCGCCTCCTTGGCTGACAATTCCCATCCAAGTTTACCTGCGCGGGCCCCCGATCCAGGGCTGGGACCGATCCCCACCGGCACCGGTGCTAGGATCGGTCGGTCGGCTGCCGACCGGCTTCGCGCCCCGCCGCGTCCGGAGCCACCAGGACCATCCCCGCCCCGCGACTGGGCCAGAGGACTTTCCGGACCGAATGGGAATGCATCAAACCGGGGGTAGGGGTGCAGGCCGCATGCTGCGCAGCCTGTCTCAGCCGATAGACCCATCCATGCGCACGCCCCGGTCCCGGGGCACCGTACGGCGGGTCATCAAGCTCTTCCGCCCCTACCGCTGGAAGGTGCTCGGGGTGCTGGGGATCCTGATGGTGGTCGCCGCCCTCGGGATCGTCAACCCCTACATGCTCAAGCTGGTCATCGACGACGCCATCCTGAAGCACAACCCAAAGCTGCTGGTGATCTTGTTCGGGATCATGGTGATCACCCCCATCCTCAGCACCGGCTTGGGCGTCTGGCAGACCTACCTCAACGCCGTCGTGGGGCAGCGGATGATGCAGGACCTGCGCGTCGCGCTTTACAGCCATCTCCAGAACCTGCCACTGCGCTTTTTCACCGCCACCAGGACCGGGGAGATCCAGTCCCGACTCGCCAATGACGTGGGCGGGGTGGACTCGGTGGTCACCAACACCGCGACGACCACCGTCGCCAACCTCACCCGGACCGCTGCGACCTTGGCCGGGATGGCCTTTCTCAGCTGGCAGTTGACCGTGCTCTCGGTCGCGGTGCTGCCAATCTTCATCCTGGTCACAGTTAGGGTCGGCGAGGTGCGTCGACGGGTGAGTGCCCAGACCCAAGCGACCCTGGCCGACCTCTCGGCACTCGCCGAGGAGACGCTCTCGGTGAGCGGGATCCTGCTCACCAAGGTCTACGGGCGCGAGACGGCGGCGCGAGACCGATACGTGGTCGAGACCTCTCGCCTCACCAACCTGATGATCCGCCAGCAGATGGTGGGGCGCTGGTTCTTTGGGTTCATCCAGACGTTCTTCTCCATCCTCCCGGCCGGGGTCTACCTGATGGCGGGCGTGGTGCTGCACGCCGGTCTCAAGGGCGGGGTGTCGGTGGGTACTCTCGTCTCCTTCACCACCTTCCAGTCGGCGCTGTTCTTCCCGATCGGGCAGCTGCTCAACATCCAGGTGGAGCTCCAGGGTGCGCTGGCGCTCTTCGACAGGATCTTTCAGTACCTCGACCTCCCGATCGAGATCGCGGACCGGCCCGGGGCCATCACCATCCCCGCCGCTGCGATCAAGGGGCAGATCGGCTTCGAGAACGTGACCTTCAGCTACGAGCCGGGCATCACCCCAGCAGTCCAGGGAGTCACCTTCGGCGCCGATCCCGGCCAGCTAGTGGCGCTGGTGGGGCCGAGCGGAGCCGGCAAGAGCACCCTGACCTACCTCATGGCCCGTCTTTACGACGTCGACAAGGGGCGAATCACCCTGGACGGACACGATCTGCGTGACCTCACCCAAGCCACCTTGCGGGCGGCGATCGCGGTGGTGACCCAGGAGACCTTCATCTTCCACAGCACCATTAGGGAGAACCTCTTGGTGGGCAGGCCCAACGCGACCGAAGCGGAGCTGATCGCCGCCGGCAAGGCCGCGGCGATCCACGACCGGATCATGGAGCTACCCGGCGGCTACGACACCGTGGGAGGCGAGCGCGGTTATCGGCTCAGCGGTGGGGAGAAGCAACGCGTCGCCCTGGCCCGGGCGATCCTGAAGAATCCCCGGGTCCTAATCCTCGACGAGGCTACCAGCGCCCTCGACAGTCACAGCGAACGCGCCATCCAGGACGCCATCTCCCAGCTGATGGAGGGCCGAACCACGATCGCCATCGCCCACCGGCTCTCGACCATCCTGGCCGCCGACCTGATCGTGATGCTGGACCACGGCCACATCGTCGAACGAGGAACCCACACCCAGCTGATGGCCCAGGGCGGCGCCTACTCCCGTCTCTACCTGGAGCAGTTCGCGAGGCAACCGCTGGAGGCGGTGAGCTAGCGGCCTGCCCTGGGGAGAGCGAGATTGCTGGGGCTGTCTCACCCCGTGGCCAAGATCGTGGTCACCAGGGCGGCAAGGGCGAATATGAGGCCCAATACGCCGCTCATGACCCCCATCCATCGGCCTCAGGACTGGTTCGGTCGACCGTGCTGACCGTCCGCACAAGCGGGGATGAGTTGAGAGGTCAACGCCCCCTCCAAGATCAGCGGCAAACCGATCAGGCTCACCATTCCGAGCACGCCCAGGACCGTCGCCCACACCGCCATGGTCGCGGGTGCGCCCACCAGCCTTCGAGGTTACCGACCGATCAGGCCGACAGCCATCGGGCCGGCCGGAATCAGCGCCATGCCGATGAACCAGACGGGAACCCACCAGTCCTGTTCAACACCTTGGCCCGGATGATCGCCAGGTATGCATCGGCCCAGACCACCATAGCGGCCGCCAGCAACCACCTTCTGGTCCGGATCCGGGATTGGAGGCGTACCAGGTCAGCTTGCATGGCGTGCGTCTCCGAGCATGCCACACTCCTTCTCGCCGGTACCTCTCAGCCCACGTCAAATTCGTTCGCCTCTGGGTCGCGCATCGCCACCATATAGTGATCCCGGCCGTCGTCGGGATGACACCCACCCGGACTGCCCCAGCTTGCTCCAAGCGCGCCAACTCGGCATCGACGCTCTGCTTTCGGATTGAGAGTGCAACTTCGCGGCTGCCACTTACCTGGAGGTCCAGGTGCATTCGGTTCTTAACCCCTTTGCCCTCAGGCACCTGCTGGAACCAGATCCGCGGCCCGACGCCATCCGGGTCGATGATCGAGTCGTGGCCATCCGCCAGTTCAGCCTCGGGGACACCTCGGCTGCTCCCGTACTCAGTTCAGCTCTCGAACCCGCTGGGTGGTTCTTCGGGCAGATACCCCAGCGCCAGCGCCCAGAAGCGAGCCAGCCGGTCCGGATCCGCGCAGTCAATCGTGAGCTGAAATCGGTTGTCCAAGCTCTCTCCTCTTGATTATTCGGTGCAGCCCTGGATTTTCGGCGCTCTGACCGTCCGGGCTCGCGATCGCCTTCACCGTGCGACTAGCATTCCTCGCCATGAGCTCGCGCCTCTATAGCATTGTGGTCGACTCCAAGGACCCTGCCTCCCTGGCGCGTTTCTGGGTCCAGGTACTGAACTTCCAGATCGCCTACGAAGAGCCGACCGAGGTGGTGGTGGCTCGCGACGACGACACCTATCCCGCCCTGATCTTCGTCCCGGTGCCCGAGTCCAAGACGGTCAAGAATCGGCTCCACATCGATCTGGCTCCGGACGACCGCGACGGCGAGGTGGAGCGGTTGATCCAACTGGGAGCCCACCGGGTAGATATCGGTCAGGGCCCGGACGTGACCTGGGTGGTGCTCGCCGACCCCGAGGGGAACGAGTTTTGCGTCCTCAGCAGCCGGGAAGGGGGCGTCTAGCCCAGAGCCGCCGTTTACCGCCCGGCGCCCACCTTGTCAGCGCAGGCGCTCGCCAACTGCTCCAGGGGGACCCGCACCTGCTCCATCGTGTCTCGGTCACGGATGGTCGCCGAGTGGTCCTCCAAGCTGTCGAAGTCGATGGTGATCGCCAAGGGGGTCCCGATCTCGTCCTGGCGCCGGTAGCGACGTCCGATCGACTGAGTGTCGTCGTACTCGGTGGAGAACTGCTGACGGAGCTCCTTCTCCACCCGCCGGGCCAGGTCCATCAGCTCCGGCTTCTTGGAGAGCGGTAGCACTGCCACCTGGAAGGGGGCCATGTCGGCCTTGAGGTGCAGCACCACCCTGGTCTCGCCCCGAACCTCCTCCTCGGCATAGGCGTCCAGCAACAGTGCCAAAAAGGTGCGATCCACCCCCAAGGAGGGTTCCACCACGTAGGGCAGGTAGCGTTCGTTGGTGCTGGGATCGGTGTACTGGAGGTCCTTGCCGCTGACCTCCTGGTGGCGCCGCAGGTCGAAGTCGCCCCGGCGGGCGATGCCCTCCAACTCGCCCCAGCCCCAGGGGAAGCGGTACTCGATGTCGCTGGACGCCAGGGCGTAGTGGGCCTTTTCGTGCTCGCCATGGGGGCGCAGCCGGAGGTGTTCGCGCTTCAGCCCCAAGGCCTCGTGCCAGCTGAGCCGCTGCTCACACCAGTACTCGAACCACTGGGCGTCCTGGCCCGGCTGGCAGAACCACTCCAGCTCCATCATCTCCAGTTCCCGAAGCCGGAAGATGAAGTTTCCAGTCGAGATCTCATTGCGAAAGCTGCGGCCGATCTGGGCGATGCCGAAGGGAATCCGCTGCCGCGAGCTGTTGACCACGTTCTTGAAGTTGACGAAGATCCCCTGCGCGGTCTCGGGCCGGAGGTAGACCACTGCGCTCTCGTCGTCGACCGGGCCGATGAAGGTCTTGAACATGAGGTTGAACTGACGCGGCTGGCTGAGCGGACCCCCGCAGTTGGGACAGGTGGTCCCCTCCAGCTGGTCCGCGCGCCAGCGTTGATGGCACGCGCCGAGGCAGTCAACCAGCGGATCACTGAAGTTGGTGAGATGGCCCGACGCCTCCCACACCGTGGGATTCATCAGGATCGCCGTCTCCAGTCCCTCCACGTCGTCCCTGAGGTCGACGATCTCTCGCCACCAGGCGTCGCGGATGCGCCGGCGCAGCCGCACCCCCAAGGGTCCGAAGTCGTACACCGCGTTGATGCCGCCGTAGATCTCACTGCTCTGGAAAACAAAGCCTCGACGCTTGCACAGCGAGACCAGCGTCTCCAGCGGATTGGCGGCGGATTCCGTCATTTCAACCTCCAGCGGTCCCGGCAGGGCGCGCCGAAGGGACCTGGGCTCAACCAGTGGGCGTCATTCTACTGGCGGCGAAGGTCTGCCCTCCCCCACCTCGAGCTCTCCGGAAGCCGTCACCAGCACTGCCCGGCCCGGACCCCGCACCGACCACGCCTGGCCATCCCAACAGATCCCGGTCGACTCATCGATGGCGATCACCTCACGCTCTCGCCCCAGCCGTGACGCCATCTCGGTCCACCTCCTGCCAGCGCCACTCCAGTGAGGCACCACCACCGCCGGGAACAAACCCAACCCCGGTCGCAGGGCGAAGTCCTGCCCGGGCAGGAGGCAGTCTTCTCCCAGCACCATGGCGCCGGCGCTCGAGCCCGCCACCGGGACGCCGCCGCGGTAGGCCGAGCGCAACACCTCAGCCGCCGGGGTATCGACGAGGACTGCCTGGGCGGCGCCGGGATCGCCGCCGCACAGATAGATCGCCGCCGCTCTGCCCAACTGTTCCAGGAGCCGAGGGTCCGCCGCGTCCTCTCGGGTCTGGATGAGGCAGCCCTCGACCGTGCCTCCCAACTCCTTGAAGTAGGCGGCCGCCCAGCTCACCTGGGTGTCGGGAATGTCCTGGGCCGCGGAGGTGACGACCGTGACCTCGGGGCGGGCCGCCCGAGCCAGCCACCACGAGTCCGGCACTTCTGCGCCGGGGCGCCACTCGTTGCCCCCCAGCAGCATCAGCGTCCTCGGGCCGGTCGAATCGTCCATCTGAAACCTCCCGCATCAGGCGACCGCCTCCCCTGCCCACCACGTTATTCTCAGCGCTGGCGCTGGGCCTCGCGGAGTTTTCCGAATCCCACTGCTAGCATCGAGTAGTGCTCCGGCTCCGCGACACCCTGACCCGACAGGTCCGAGAGGTGGAACCACGGCAGCCACCGCATCTGCGCATGTACAGCTGCGGCCCAACGGTCTATCGCTCGGTCCACATCGGCAACTTGCGCACCTACCTGCTGGCCGACTGGATCAAGCGAATCGCCCGCAGCCAAGGCTGGCAGGTCTTCCACGTCAAGAACATCACCGACGTGGGCCACATGCGACAGGAGATGGCCGAGCGGGGCGGCGACAAGGTGATCGCCGCCGCCCTGGCGGCAGGACGAACCCCACGGGAGATCGCAGCCGAGTTCGAGGAGGAGTTCCACCTCGCCGAGTCGCTGCTCGGGATTGAGCCGGCCGACGTCTTCCCCAGGGCCACCGACCACGTCCCCCAGATGATCGCGCTGATTGAGCGCCTGCTGGAGCGAGGACTGGCCTACGAGGTGGACGGAACCGTGTACTTCGACACGGCGGCGCAGCCGTCGTACGGATCGTTGTCAGGCAACTCCTTAGAGCAACTCCAGCGAGCCGCCGGGGCCGAGCCGGACCCTGCCAAGCGCCACCCCGCCGACTTCACCCTCTGGCGGCAGGCCGAGCCCGGCCGCCAGCTGATGGTTTGGGACAGCCCCTTCGGTCGAGGTTACCCCGGCTGGCACATCGAGTGCTCGGCGATGTCGATGGCCTATCTCGGCGAGGAGCTCGACCTGCACACCGGCGGGGTCGACAACATCTTTCCCCACCACGAGGATGAGCTCGCCCAGAGCGAGGGCGCGACCGGTAAGCCGTTCGTCCGTCACTGGGTCCACGGGCAGCACTTGCTCGCTGACGGGGTGAAGATGGCCAAGTCCCAGGGCAACGTCTACACCCTTCAGGACCTGGTGGAGCGCGGCTTCGATCCCCTCGCCTTTCGGTACCTCTGCGCGACTGTGCGCTACGGAACCCGTCTCAATTTCACCCTGGCCTCACTGGCGGCCGGCCAACGCGGTCTTCAGCGCCTGCGCCAGCTGGCGGCGCACGGGGGCGGAGCCGCCGACGGGGCGCGGGTGGAGCGGCTCCAAGAGGAGGTCCAGAAGGCACTGGAAGACAATCTCGACCTGCCCCGGGCGCTGGCTCTAGTCTGGGAGTTCGCCCGCGCCAAAGACCTCTCCGGGGCGACGCGGCGCGCCGGGCTCGTCGGCGCCGACCACTGGCTCGGCCTGGGTCTTGATCACCCGTCCCTCGGCGCGCCTCACCGCGGGGAATGGCGGGAGCTGGCCAACGCCCGCGAAGAGGAGCGCCGCCAGCGCGACTATCCCGAGGCTGACGCCGCCCGGGCCTCCCTCATCGGGCTGGGCGTGGTGCCAGAGGATGGGTCGGCCGGTACCACTTATCGAGCCGCCTCGGCCCTGGATCGCCGTCATGGGCTGATCTCCTCCCCCTTGGCGATCCCCGACCAGCGCGGCGAACCCGATCTCGTTGAAGTCTCGGTGAGCATCGTCAGCAGCGGCTACCCCGACGATCTGGTGCGATGTGTGCGCAGCCTCCAGCGCCATCGGAGCCGGCACTCCGTGGAGATCCTCGCCGTCGACAACGACGCCCCCGAGGTGGGGGTGATCCTCAACGAGTTGGCCCGGGAGGACCCCTCGATTCGGCCGTTTCATGCCGACCACCAGCTGGGCGAGGCGGCCGCTCGTAACGTCACGCTCCGGGCCGCCCGGGGGTCGGTGGTGCTGATCCTCGACACCGGGGTGGAGGCGACCGGTGACTGCTTCACTCCGCTACTGGAGGCTCTTCGCGACCCCCTGGCTGGCGCGGTCGGCCGGTGGGGCGCAGTCAGTCGCGACATGCGCGAGTTCGATGACTCAGAGAGCGTTGAGGTGGACGCGATCGACGGATACTGCCTGGCCTTCGCCCGCCGGCGGCTGCAGGAGGTGGGGCTGCTGGATGAGCGCTTCCGTTTCTACCGGATGCTGGATTTCCACTACTCGCTCACCCTGCGCTCGTTCGGCCTGAGCCAGCGCCGGATCCCCGAGCTGCCGGTCGTGATGCACCGTCACCGAGGTTGGGAGGACACCGACCCAGACGAACGGGAGCGGCTGAGCCGGCTCAACTTTCGCCGTTTCTTCGAGCACTGGCACCACCGGCCCGACCTCTTGCTGGCCATGGACCCTTCTGCCTCTACCCACAGCTGAGCGAACCATCGGCTCAAGCCTTGGGGGAGGCCACCTCACGAAACTCGGCCAGGATGCGAGCCGCCTTCAGGGGCCGGTCGAGATGGTGCTCCAGGTGGGCCAGGAGGATTGACTCCACCTCATCTCGCAAGGGCTCCGACCAACGCAGCCGGCGCAGCAACGACAGGTCGCCCGCTGCCATTGTCCGGAGGATCCGCAGTGAGGGAGCCGAACAGGGCAGGACTCCCAGCTGGGCATTCCAACAGCCCCCCTGGACCATTCCCCCCATCGCGGGGAGGAAGCCCCCGTCGCGGTCCTGCAGCTCCTCACCGCAAATAGCGCAGCGGTGGAGCTCGGGCAGGTAGCCGCCAATCGCGGCGATCTGGAAGGAGCTGAGTGCCAGCTCCAGCCGGGCATCGCAGCTGGGATCGGCCATTCGCTCCCTAGCCGTTGCCACCAGCCGGTAGAGCTCCGGCTCGGGATGGCCTTCCTCCAAGGTGGCGTCGACTAACTCCGCCAAGACCGCTCCACAAGCGGTGCGGACGATGTCCGCTCCCGGCCAGGGCAACCCCACGGCCCTCGCCTGGGCCACTACCGCCATGCCTCGTCCAGGGACCAAAAGGAGCTCGGAGCGGGTGAGCAGGTCCAGTCCCGCCGCATTGCGCGCCTTCGCCCGCCGCGCGCCCCTGGCCAGGACGCTGACCTTGCCCTGATCGCGGGTGAAGATCACCAGGATGCGGTCAGCCTCGGCGAAGGCCCGCCGCCGGAGGACTATCCCCTCGTCGCTGACGAGCTCGGGCACGCCCTAGGAGGACTCGGGCGGATGCGCCTGAGTCCCGCCGTGGGTGGCTCCCTGGCCGGCGACAGAACCATCGGTCTCGACCACGAAGGGCCGGTCGGAGCTCAGCCGGACCGTCCGAATCGCGCGCCGGTCGATCGCCTCGACCGTGATCGTGACCCCATCCCCGGCGTCGACGGTGTCGCCCACCGAGGGAATGCGTCCCAGATGGGAGTAGACGAGTCCGCCCACCGAGTCGAAATCCTCTCCCTCCAAGCGCAGATGCAACAGATCATTGACATCGTCGAGGCTGACTGAGGCGCTGACCAGGGCCTCGTTGGGGCCCACCAGTTGGACCTCCTCCTCCTCGGCCAGGTCGTACTCGTCCCGGATCGGCCCGACAATCTCCTCCAGCAGGTCCTCGATGGTGACCAACCCGGCGGTGCCCCCGTACTCGTCGACGACCACCGCCAGGTGGGTCTTGGCGAGCTGCATCTCCTGGAGCAGCTCGCCCAAGCGCTTGGCCTCCGGAACGAACGTCGGCGGCCGGGCGAGACTCCCGACCCTAGGTTCCTCGGCGCGGTCCTGCCGGCTGCTCCCCAGCAGGTCCTTGGCGTAGATGACGCCGGTGATGTTGTCCACCGTCTCCTCGTAGACCGGGATGCGGCTGTGGCCGTGCTCCCGGATCTCCGCAATCGCCTCATCCACGGTGGAGTCGGAGGGTAGGGCGACCATCTGGACCCGAGGCACCATCACTTCGCGGACTGGCTTGTCAGTCATCTCCAACACTCCGTGGATCATCTCCCGCTCCTCCTCCTCAACGATCCCCTCCTGCTCGCTGGCTGAGACCAGCTCCTTCAGCTCCTCCTCAGTCAGGAACGCGTTACGCCGTCCGCCCTCGCCGGGCAGTAGCCGGAAGAAGACGGCTGAGATCGCGGTCAGCACTACCACCACCGGGGCGAGAAGTTTGGTCGCCAGCGCCACCGGACGGGCCACCCGGCGGGCCATCGCCTCGTTGTGCTGGAGGGCGTAGGTCTTGGGTCCGAGCTCGCAAAAGAGGAGCACCAGGATGGCCAGGGCCACCGCCGCCCAGATGGCCGCGCCATTTCCGAGGTGCTGGGCCGCCAGCAAAGTGGCGGCCGATGAAGCCAGCATCAAAGCGAGGGTGTTGGTGACCAGGATCGTCCCCAAATACCCGCCCGGGTTCCGGTGGAGACGTTCGACCAGCGCCGCCTTCTGATCGCCCTCCCGTCGCCGGGTCCTCAGCCAGATGCGGCTTACCGACGTCAGCGAAGTCTCGGCAGTGGCCGAGAGCCCGGCCAGGACCAGAGCCACCACCAAGACGGCGCCCAACCACCCACTCATCGGGACTTTGGGTGGGACGCCAGCAGCACTCTTGCTCGGCTCATCGGTGCTCGGCTGGGGACTTGCCAGCGGGGGGCGCTCCCACCCTCCCCCGGGGAGCGGATCAGCGGCAAATTTGGTATGTCGGCGGGTGAGCCAGCGCTCATCTTCCGACCGAGTCTAGCAGGCGGTTCCAATCACCGAAACAGCGCCGAGACGCTGCGACCCTCGTGGACCCGAACAATGGCCTCGGCGATGAGCGGCGCCACCGAGACCTGGGTCACCTTGGGGCTGTCGGCTATCTCCTTGGCCAGCGGGATGCTGTCGGTGACCACGAGCTCATCGACCGGGGCCTCTTCCAACTTGGCCAGGGCGCCGTTGCTGAACACGCCGTGGGTGGCCAGGACATCAACTGAGATTGCCCCCTTCGTGATGAGGGCGTGGGCCGCGCCGGCCAGGGTGGAGGCGGTGGAGATCAGGTCGTCCACCAGCACGCACCGGCTCCCCTCGACCTCACCGATGACGTTCAGAATCTCGACGTCATCGTCCCTGGGTCGCCGCTTGTCGATGATCGCTAGAGGCGAGTCCAGCCGGCGCGCGATCGCCCTGGCGCGAGCGGTCCCACCCACGTCCGGTGACACCACCACCAAGGGCTGGCGGCCATGACGGGCGCGCACGTGGGCTGCCAGGATCTTGTTGGCGGTGAGCGCGTCGACGGGGATGTCGAAGAAACCCTGAATGGCCTCGGCGTGGAGGTCGAGGACGATCATCCGCTCGGCCCCCGCGACCTGGAGGAAGTTGGCCATGAGCTTGGCCGAAATCGGGTCCCTCGCCTGGGTCTTCTTCTCCTTGCGGGCGTAGCCGTAGTAGGGCAGCACCGCGTTGATGCGGGCGGCGCTGGCCCGGCGCAGGGCGTCCAGGATGACGAACAACTCCATGTAGTTGTCGTTGACCGGCGGACAGGTCGGCTGGATCAGGAAGACGTCGTGGCCGCGCACGGACTCTCCGATCTTCACGTCGAACTCGCCGTCCGCGAACCTGGTGATCTCCATCGGCGCCAGTGGCACCCCGACCTCCTCGGAGATCCGCCGGCCCAGCTCGGGATTGGCGGTGCCGCAGAGCAACATCAGCGGCCCTTCCGACCCGTTCACGAGGCGTCCTCGGTGGCGTTGGTAGCCTTCGCCCGGCGCCGGGCGACCCATCCCAGAATGTTGCGTTGGCGGGCCCTAGCCACCGCCAGGGAACCCTGGGGCACGTCGTTGGTAATTATCGAGCCGGCCCCGGTGTAGGCTCCCTCGCCAACCTCGACCGGGGCCACCAAGATTGTCCCGCTGCCCAGCCTGGCGCCGTCCGCGATCACCGTACGATGCTTCATCTGCCCATCCCAGTTGGCCGTGATGCTGCCGGCACCGTAGTTGACGTCGCGGCCCACCTCCGCGTCCCCCACGTAGCTGAGATGAGGGATCTGGCTACCCTCGCCCACCCGACTGCGGACCACCTCGGTGAAGGTGCCCAGGTGGGTCTTCGGACCCATCTCGGAATCGGGGCGCACGCGGTTGAACGGTCCGACATCCACTCCGTCGGCCAGCTTACAGCCGCTGAGGTGGGATCGGCCGATCCGGCAGCCGTTGCCAATCTCAACGTCTTCCAGTTCTGCGAACGGCCCGATCACGCAATCGGAGCCAATCCGGCTCTTGCCGCGGATCACGGTCCCCGGGGCGATCACGGTGTCCGCCCCCACCTCCACGTCGCAGTCGACCCAGGTGGCCGACGGATCAGTGACGGTGACTCCCGCCAGCATCAGGCGTCTCAGCGTTCGACGTCGCAGGGCCGCCTCGGCCTGCGCCAGCTGAACCCGATCATTCACCTGGATCGCCTCGTCGGGATCCGTAGCCTCGACCGTGACTGCGCCCCCCGCCACCATCTGGGGCAGCCAGCTGAGGTAGAGCTCCCCCTGGGTGTTGTCCGAGGTGAGCTTGGCCAGCGCCTCCCACAGCTGCGGCAACGAAAACGCGTATGCGCCGAGGTTGACCTCCGCGGGCGCACCATCCCAGGGCTCGTCGGCATCCTCGACGATCTTGGTAAGTCGCCCATCGCCGGAGCGAACGATCCGGCCATAGCCTCGGGCCTCCGTCACGGCGGCGGTCAACACTGCGGCCCCCGCTTCAGAGGCGTCGAGTGCTTCGATCAACCGGGTGAGCGAGGCCGCGCTCAGCAGGGGCATGTCCCCCGGGAGCACCAGTACCACCACCGCCCCGGCCAGCGCGGCGCGGGCCTCGGCCACCGCCGCGGCGGTGCCCTTGGGTTCGGCCTGCACCACCAGCTCAGCCCGCGCCTGCAGCCTCGCGCGGACGGAGCCGTCAAGCTCCGACACCACCAAGATCGGCCGGCCCGAGGTTGCGGCCTCAGCGGCCCGCAGAGAATGCTCCAGCAGGGAAAGACCGCCGACGGGGTGCAAGACCTTGGGCATGCGGGAGCGCATCCTCTTCCCGCTACCGGCCGCCAGAACCACCGCCCGCGCAGCCGAGCGTTCGCTCAATTTCCACCCCGCTGCCAGCCTGGTCCGTGAACTCGCCAGCGGCTTCCGAGTATAGCAACGGGCGGTTTTGGTCCAGCCGCATGGCGCGGGATCACCGTTATGCTGCCGGTCGTGGCTCCCAGTT
>OBLU010002923.1_pt1 | contig 15529 bp, 8 predicted proteins | sample 1518681 | NCBI WGS metagenome assembly OBLU01 (sample SAMEA3539304, study PRJEB22396) | soil metagenome | biome: tundra; feature: field; material: soil | place: USA | collected 2010-05 | depth 0.15 m
CCAGCCTTAATCCTGCTCGATCGGGAACGGCCCCTCGTTGAGGCGGCCGTGGGATTGGGCGCGGGTCCAGGACATCGGCTTCGAGGCCGGTGGCCGCGATCGCCGCGGCTCCGGCGCCCAGCAGGTTTCGTCGTGTGACAATGTTCTTCTTTCCTCTCAAGGTTGCCGCAACGAGGCCAGACCTTGCCGGCCGAGCAGTTGGGAGAGGCCGCGGTCAGGGGCCAGCACGGCGGATCGGAATTCCGCCTCCGCTTCACTGGTTCTTCCCAGCTCGCGCAGCAAAGCGCCGCGCGTGAAGTGAGGGAGCCCCGCTTGTCCACCGGTTCGCTGCAATGCGGACTCGGCGCGGCCGCGCCAGGATTGGTCGTCGGGATTCAGGCGTTTCGCCGCCAACAGCGCAAATGCAGTGGGTTGTCCGCCGGTGGCTTTTTGCCAATGTTGGCGGGCCTGATCCCGGTCGCCGAGGGCGGCGTAGATCTCGCCGGCGGCGAACTGGTAACGCGGCTCATTGAGCAGCGGACTCAGGCTATCGCTCGGGAACGGCATACCAGCCGGCGCCTGTCCGATGGATTGCATCAAGGCGCGCGCTTCGTCGCGCTTTCCCGCTCGCGTCAACGCACTGGCGCGCATCAACTCGACTTCAAGGTACACCTGGCCGACGCCGGTGCCCAGTTCCTCCATCGCGAAGAAGCGGCCTCGAAACAGTTGTTGCGCTTCCGCAAACTGCCCCGCTTCGGCCAACGCCAGAGCCCGCGCATAGACGAGACTGGTGGGCATGTTCCGAGGATCGGGGAACTTGGCCAACGCCAGAGCCCTCTCGCTCGCCGGACGCTGGAGCACGGCCAGGGCCTGATCGAGGCCCAGGTAGAGGGCGACGTTCGACGGGTCGACGCCCAGCCCTTCGCGCAGAACGGCGGAGGCCTCTTGCGGATTGTTCTCGAAGAACAGCAGGCCGTAGCCGAGATTACGGTGAAGGGTCGGAATGGCGGCCTGTAATGCCCGAGCTTTTTGCCATTCTTCGATTGCGCGCTCGGTCAAGCCTCCGGACATCCACAAGTTGCCCAACAGAAAATGAGCCGTCGCATCGCTGGAATTTGCTGTCAGCGCGGCGCGCAATACAGGCAGGGTGCCCGCGCGGTTGGGAAAGACATACAGCGTGGATTTCCCGGAAGCATCGCGGTAGTGATCGGCTGCATCCGGCCGGCCGAGCCGCTCGCGGCAGTAGGCGAGGTAGTAAGCGATCAGCGGATGTTGTTGCGGAAGGACCGTGCCGGGCTCGCTCCAGGCCGCCTCCACAGCGGGATAGCGGTGTTCGAGCAACTCGGCGGCGGTATCGAACATTCCCAGGTTGATATAGAGCGAAGTCAAATCCAGGACTCGCTCCGGGTCTGCGGCCAAATGGCTCCAAAGTGCATCGTCAGACGCGCCTGACAGAGTCGCTTCGAAGCGCAGCGCCGAACTGGCCGGGTCGAATTGCAGCCAATGAACCTGGCGCTCCTGAGCCTCCTTGGTCCGGCCCAGCTTGCGGAGGAGCGCGACTTCGGCGACGCCCAAACGGATCGCGTCTGGAGATTCCGCCAGAGCTCGGCGAGTCCAATCGAGCGCCATCGCGTAGTCGCGCTGTTCAGCCGCGAGGAACGCCAGTTCGAGGCGCGCCGCAGCGCGGTACTCGCGGAACACATGGGCGTGTTCAAACTCGGTTTGCGCCTGGGAGGTCTCGCCCGAAGCGGCCAGGGCGAGACCGAGATAGTAATGGATGTCAGGATCGTTGCTGCGGCGGCGTTGCGCGAAACGAAGATGCTCTATCGCCTCCTCATAGCGGAGCAATGTGACCGCCAGCCGCCCTGCCGCCTTGTGCAACGCGAAGCTGTCTCGAAACCGGAGCAGACCTTCACCATAGGTCTCCCAAGCGTCCAGATTTCTTCCGTTGAGTTCGTGATCGACGCCGATTTCGAGGAAGTCGCCTGCGCTACGTTGATCCGGCGCGGGGAACTCGTGTGCAGGCTGCGGGCCGGTCTGGATGTCCAAAGGTTTTGCCATATCATATTGGCCCTCGGTATGGCTCAGCAGGAGCTTGCCTTGCGCGTCCAACAGTTCGACCGAGTACACTGGCCCAGCCGGTAAGTCTCTAAAGAAAGTCTTCGCCGGATCGAGCGAGACGCGATCCTCCGACACAGTGCGGTTTCCATCGCGGATACGGAGGAGTCCGTTCTCGACGACATGCGTCGCGTTGATGCCCAGCCGCACGAGGGAGCCGTGTTCGAAGTTCACGATCGCATGCAGGTTGGCGCGCGCGATGCCGCCGATCTCGCGCACCGGCATCCAGTATTCGCTGAACTCGATGGCCTCCTGCGGTTCGAGAAACGCGTAGGTTTCCTGGTTGCGGAACAATCCGCCTTGCACTTCCAGGTAGGCGCTGTCGTTGTCCGAGAGTGCCTTGCGCCAGGCCTTGCCTTCCGGGTCCACTCCCCAGGACCACAGCTTCTTGGCGGGCGCATCGGAGGGCCAGGCAAAGTGCACCACTCCGGCTTGCGTGCGTGGATGGTAGATTCCCATGTACGGTTCGCGCGTGGCGTAGGCGAACTGCGATACAGGGCCTTTCACATGGTTCCCCAGGCGGCTCTGGTCCAAACCCTGCGAATTCACGGGCCAACTGTCAACGAACGTAAACCCGTGGCTCGCGCTGAAATTCTGCGGATAGTAGATCCGCGTGTCGTCCCAACTCTCGACCGCGGCATTGTTCCACCAGTAATAGCGTCTGCGAACGGCGCCTGGGTTATAGAGCCGTATCCTCTGTTCGAGGACCGTGCTGCCGGGCCTCAGGATCAGTTCGACCCGCCATTGCATCCCATAAACGCGGTCCACGTTTCCCACCCATATCGAGGCGCTGCCGTCGGGATGTTGACGGATCGCGAAGTCGACCGGCGAGACGGTCACCCAATTGTGCGACACCGGGAAGTTGAATTCGACTCCGAACGCCGCCCAGGCGCCGCGGTTCGAGACGAGAGCCTTCTTGATCGATGGATTGGCGTAGAACAGTTCCGCCCCATTGGTCTTGTCCATACACGAATAGATGTGTCCGCCCAGGTCGGGCAGAACCGAACACTTCAGATACTCGTTCTCGATGAAGATGGCGCGCCAGGCTTGCGGACCGCGCTGGTCGGTCAGCCTGTCCCGGATCGTGTACGGATAGTTGAGCCGGCCCGCGGAAAGAGCGTCGAACGGCGGGTTAGTGTCGGGCAGGCCCTCCTGATAGGTCGGTAGAGTGAGCGTCCCTTGCCAGACGCGCACCTCCGCGCCGAGCAGCAGGCTGGTGAGACAGACCAGGAACACGGTCTTCACAATTCGCATGGATCCCCCTTTGGCTGTGCTGCCTCAGCACTCGTTTTTGTGAGCGCGAACTCGTACTCGGGTCCCAGGGCAGCAGGCCACTCCGTTGAAGACGCCGATCCAGGAATGTTGATTCTACGGGACCCCGTGGCGCACGCACTCTTGCGTGCCGTGTTCGCACTCTTGCGAACACAATAGGAAGAAGAACTATTTTCATGGCGTTCCCATGAGTGTGAACGCGGCACGCAGGAGTGCATGCGCTACGACGCGTCTTCATCACTTTTGGTGGGCCAGCAGGCCCATGGGAACTCCCTTGCGGTCGCGGTTCGGAAAATCGAGAACTGGAGGCAAAACATCCATACAGTACTTTCGTTTTATGTTACTACTTTCGATTTCATTCTTTCATCTTCTTTCTGGGAGCGATTCAACACTTCAAGGGATTGGAATGACGCTCGCGCGGCGAACGGAGACCGGAGGAAACTGGGCCTTATCCATCTGTCTGATGGCGGAATAAGTTGTGGTCTTCGAGCCGCGCTACACTTCCTAGTGATGCAACGCCTGTCCGTTCTATTGCTTGCCGCGCTACTGGTTTTCGGCGCGGGCTGCGGACGTGACGCAGTCGACGCCAAGCGTTTCATCGTGCTGGGAGTCGACGGCATGGATCCGGGATTTCTGGAAAGGCATTGGGATGCACTCCCCAATCTGGCGGCGCTCGGACGGCAAGGCGGCTTTCGCCGGCTCGGGACGACTATCCCTCCGCAGAGCCCGGTTGCCTGGTCGACCTTCATCACCGGCCTTGACCCGGGTGGGCATGGGGTCTTCGATTTCGTCCACCGCAACCCCCGCACCATGCAGCCGTTCTCGTCGATGGCCGCAACCGAGGAGCCGGCCCACAACCTTTCGATCGGCCCTTATCGGCTGCCCCTTTCATCCGGACATATCCGGCTGTTGCGTCAGGGTACGGCGTTCTGGCAATTGCTGGCGGATCACGGCGTGCCGGCGACAATCATACGGATCCCGAACAACTTCCCTCCGCTCGAAAGCAAGGCGCGATCGCTAGCGGGCATGGGCACACCGGACCTGCAGGGAGGATTCGGTACCTTTACTTTCTTTACGGATGATCCGCTGGAACTGACTCATGACGTCGCTGGTGGAAGGGTCGTCAAAGTGCGCCTCCAGGACGGCGCCGTGGTTCTGTCCATCCCGGGACCGTCGAACACGCTGCGCACAGATCGCGCGCAGACCTCGATGGACCTTGCCGTGGCGGTGGATCCGCTTGAACCCGTCGCGCGGTTCCGTGCCAAAGACAGCGTGTTTATTTTGAAGGAGCACGAATGGTCCGGCTGGATCCGCGCCGGGTTCCCGCTGATTCCGATCATCAAGCCCGTGCGTGGCATGTTTCGCGTCTACGCAAAAGAGTTTCATCCCGTCTTGCAGATTTACGTTTCGCCGGTGAACTTCGATCCTTCCGCTCCTGAGGTTCCGCTCTCCACCCCGGATTCCTACAGCCGCCAAATGGCGGGTGCGATTGGACCTTATTACACGCAAGGCATTGCGGAGGATACGGCCGTATACCGCGCAGGCCTGATCGACCGGCACGAGTATCTGGCGCAGAGCGGGCTGGTGTTCGAAGAGCAGTTCGCCATGCTGCGCGAGGCGGTGAAGGACTTCAAGACCGGTTTGCTGTTTTTCTATTTCTCGACGATCGATCAGAACTCGCACATGCTGTGGGGGCAACACGAAGACGAGCTACTTGAGAGCTACCGGCGGGTGGACGCTGCCGTCGGATGGGTCATGGCCCGCGCCGGGCCGGCCACCGTGATGGTCATGTCCGATCATGGCTTCACCCGTTTCGACCGCGCTTTTCACGTCAACGCGTGGCTTCGCAGCGAGGGTTTGTTGCAACTGGACAGTCCGGCGGCGGCCGCCGGCGGTGACGGCTTCGCGCACGTCGATTGGTCCCGGACAAAGGCGTATGCGATCGGTTTGAACGGCTTGTACGTGAACCTGCGGGGCCGGGAAAAGTACGGTTCGGTGGATGAAACAGAGCGCTGGAATGTGGTGCGCGCCGTCAAACAGCGGTTGCTTGCCCTCCGGGATCCGAAAAATGGTGGGGCTGTCGTCGACGCGGTCTATGAGCCACGGGCGGTGTTTCATGGCCGGGTTCTGGAGTTCGCTCCCGATCTGATCATCGGTTACGCCTCCGGTTACCGCGGATCGTGGCAGACCGCACTGGGCGCGACGCCCGAAAGCATCCTCGAAGACAACAACGACCTCTGGATCGGCGACCACTGCGTCGATCCTTTGCGCGTGCCCGGCACACTACTCACCAACCGGACAATCCGACTCGGCCATCCTGGTTTGGCCGACCTCACCGTCACGATACTTGACGAATTCTCCGTCGCTCCCCCCTCAGAGATGAAAGGTCAGTCCATCTTCCGATGAATGGCTGCTGTTTTCGTTTGCTTGAGTACATCTTTCGTTTTGTGTCGCTCCCTCATCGCGTCATGCGCTCCCTCGAACCGGCCGTCTCTAGAGGTTCAAACGGTTAATTTATCATGCTTTGTGCATATTCCTGACTCAGTATGCCGCTAGCCGCGCCGAGGATCACACTTCCGTTCACTGTCTTTTGATATTGCGTTCGCCTGCGTTTCATGATACGTTCCTCACCAGGGGTTGCACTGGATTGGCGGTCGAGCGTTTGGGTCTGTCCGCCTCAGCAATCAACAAAAGGGGATTATGAGAACCAGACTGTTCTGCATGGCAATCATTTTGGTTGCCAGCTTGTCTCTGGCAGCGCCTGCGTTTGGGCAGGGCGGCCAGGGCGCCATCACTGGGGTGGTTTCGGACCCCACGGGCTCCGTGGTTCCTGGCGTGGAAGTAACCGCGTTGCATCTGGAAACAAAAGCCGTCTTCAAGGCGACGACGACCAGCGGGGGCATATACCGGATTCCCTATGTGCCGGCCGGCACATACCGGGTTTCTTCCGACGTCAAAGGTTTCAAGACTTCTGTACTGGATCAAGTGACGGTGGCGGTGGCCACGGTGGTGACCGTGGATCTGAAGTTGGAAGTGGGCTCGGCTTCCGAATCGATAACCGTCACCTCCGCGGCATCGCAACTGGAGTCATCGAGTTCCGAACTCGGCTACACGGTTTCGACCCAGGAATTTCACGACTGGCCGATCGACAGCAACGACGATGGGCAGCGCCAGATTCAGGCATTCATCTACAACAGCCTGCCTGGAGCAACGGGCGATTCTTACCTCGGGAGCATCAACGGATCTCCAACAGGTTCCCATGAAGTATATATCGAGGGTATTTCCATCGGACGCGCAGACCTTGCCGGCGACAGCGATGAATTCGAGCCGAGCGTGGATGCGATCAGCGAATTCAGGCTTCAGACCGGCGGACTGAATGCCGCTTACGGCGGCGGGCTGACGGCCGTCGCCAACTTCGATATCAAATCCGGCACCAACGAATTCCACGGCACGGGCTACGATTACATCGAAAACACGGTGCTGAACGCCAACGGCTATGACAACAACGCATTCGGCAACGCCAAGTCGCCGTTTAAGCAGAACAGCTTCGGCGGCGCCGTGGGTGGTCCATTGTGGATTCCGAAAATATACAACGGTAAGAACAAGAGTTTCTTCTTCTTCAGTTATGAGGGCGACCGGCGCCGCACCGGAACCATCAGCGGTTTCCGCTCGCTGCCCACAGCCGCTTTCAAGGATGGCGATTTCTCTGCCGTTCCGCAAGCGATCTATGATCCGAACAGCACGGTCTCACTCGGTGGAGGCCTCTATTCCCGAACGCCGTTCCCCGGCAACGTGATTCCCGCCTCCGATATCAGCAAAGTCTCGGAGAACATTTTGAAGCTGGCGCCCATTCCCAACCCGACTCTGCCGGGATTCGTCCGCAATGCGCTCGGATCCGCCAACCAGCCGATATTCAACCTCGACACGTTCGGAGGCAAGTTCGATCAGAACATCGGCGACAAGCACAAGTTGTCGTTCTTCATCAACGACAACGACCGGTTCCGCTACAACGGAGCCGGCAAGGGTTACTTCCCGGTTCCCGGCAGCGCCTCCGGATCGTTCGCCCTGCAGAACATCCACGGCGATATGATCCGCGTCAGCGAGAGCTGGATGATCGGACCTACGCTGCTCAATCACTTCGCCTTCGGCTTCAACCGGTTTAACGACTCCAACAGCTCGGCCACCCTGGGCGGGGATTGGCCCAGCAAAATCGGCTTGACCGGTGTCGAGCAGACCACCTTTCCCCTCATCAATTGGGCCGGCACTATCGCCCAAGGCGGATCTCTCACTTCACTCGGACGCAACAATGCCGGAGTGGAACCGAACGGCAGCTACATTTTCACCAACGATACCACCTGGATCCACGGCGGTCATTCGATCAAATGGGGAGCCGAAGTGCGGAAGTACTTCTACAACCAGGATTATCGCAGCGGCACATCGGGAACCTTCACCTTTGGCCCATGGCAGACTGCGGACCCGCAGAATACCAGCGCCACCGGTTTCGCGTTTGCGAGTTTCCTGCTGGGCGACGTCAGCAAATCCGGTCTCAACGTGCCGAAGGTGAATCCGCAGAGCCGCGTCTGGAACCCCGCGTTTTATGTCGCCGATGACTGGAAGGTGACTCGCCGTCTGACCGTGAACATCGGCTTGCGCTGGGATATCGTCGGCGGCCTATATGAGACGCACGGCTATTCATCGGGGCTCGATCCCACGGTTCCCAACTCGGGCGCCGGGGGCTATCCAGGAGCCTTGGTCTTCCTCAGCGATCTCAAACGAAAATCATTCCAGAACACCGTCTGGGGTGAGCTCGGTCCTCGTCTCGGTTTCGCTTACGCCATCTCTTCGAAGTTGGTCCTGCGCGCAGGCTACGGCCTGATGTACACGCCTCCCATCGCCAACGCCTTTGGTCTCGCAACCATCGCCGGCTACACGGGCACCAACAACTTCCCCACCTCAACGCGCAATCCTGTGTTCAATTGGGATGCCGGGTACCCCGCCTATAGTTTCACCCTGCCGGACAAGGATCCGACGCTGCTGAACGGACAGGGCATCAGCTATCAACCGAAGGACTCGGGTCGTCAGTCCTATGCGCAAAACTATACATTCGGCTTCCAATACCTGATCACTGGAAGCACCATCCTGTCGGCCAACTACGTTGGCAATAAGGGTTACCGGTTGGACGCGGGCAATTTTGCAAACATGAACCAGCTCAATCCCAAATATCTGGCCTTGGGCGACACGCTGCTCGACGACATCAGCCTTCACCCCGGGATCAAGCTGCCTTACGCCGGCTTCACCGGCACGGTGGCTCAGGCATTGTTGCCATTTCCGCAGTATGCCGGAGGCGGAGTGGCGTTCCAATTCCCTCACTTTGGCAGCTCCAGCTATAACGCCGCCCAGGTTGTGGTTTCGCATCGTCTCACCAAGGGCCTCGGCTTCCTGGTGGCCTACGCGTTCCAGAAGACACTCACCAATACGGATAGCGCCAACATCTACTACGGCGGATCGTCGCAGGACGTATACAACCGTTCGCTCGAGAAATCGGTGGCGGCGTTCGACCATCCGCAGAGTTTGAAGTTGACCTGGATTGCGGAATTACCGTTCGGCAAAGGCCGCAGGTGGGTGAACCATGGTGGCATCCTCAACCAGATCGTCGGCGGCTGGACGCTTACCGCCAACCAGCAATACCAATCCGGCGATCCGTTGTCGATCGGCACCAGCATCGACACCAGTTCGTATCTGTTCAACGGCAATGTTCGCGCCAATGTGTTGACCGGAGTGCCGCTGACCGTTCCCATGACCGGGAACCTCAACGTCGCCGGGGGCGTCGGCATCCAATACCTCAATCCAGCCGCGTTTACCAATCCGCCGATGACTGCGAACGGTGTCATTTTGAGTCTGGGTACCTCGCCCCGATACTTCGGGAATCTGCGAGGACCGTTCCAACCATCGGAGAACTTTGGCCTGTTCAAACGCTTTCCGTTCGGGGAAAAGCGCTTCCTAGAGGTCCGGAGCGATTGGTTCAACGCCTTTAACCGGACTGGCCGGGGTGATCCGGTCACCACCGTCGGCGACCCACAGTTTGGCCAGATCATCGATGTCCAACAGGGCCCTCGCGCGATTCAAATGGAGGCCCGGCTTACCTTCTAACGCACTGCTACGGCCTAACGCACTGCTACGGCGCTTCCGGCGCAACGGGGATCCGCATGCGGCGGTCTCCGTTGCGCTTTTTTGCTTTCCTGCCGTAGTGCGGATTCAAAGGATTGAATGTATCCTGAATCGATGGTTTCTCATTGGCTCGATAGTCGAAAGGCCCTGTGGCTGTGCCTGTTGGCGCTTGGCTCCGCGGCGTCCTGCCAACGGTTTCATGAGAAGCCCGCCCCGGTGCTCCATCCGTTCAACGTAGTCGTCATCACGGTTGATACGTTGCGGCCGGATCATCTGGGTTGCTACGGCTACAAACAGATCGAAAGTCCAACCATCGACCGGATCGCCGAAACAGGCACACTGTTTGAAAACGCCGTCACTCAGACGCCGTTAACGCCGCCGTCCCACGCCAGTATTTTCACCGGCCTCAATCCGCCTGCTCACAAAGTGCGGGACACGGGTGGATTCATTCTGTCGCCATCGATACCTTCCCTGGCAAGCATCCTGCACGATCGGGGTTGGGACACTGCCGCCTTCGTCAGCTCGGCGGTACTCAAAAAACGTTTCGGATTCGATCACGGCTTCGACGTCTACGACGATCAATTTGGCCGCGCCGGCACGGGCCAGGAACTGCTCGAGGATGCCGAACGGCGGGCGGCGGGAACTGTCGACAAGGCCGTGCAATGGGTCGATCAGCGCGGCGCCAAACCTTTCTTCCTTTGGGTGCATCTCTACGACCCCCACACGCCCTACGATCCACCTTCTCCTTTTCGTGAACGCTACAAAGACCGTCTTTACGACGGCGAAATCGCCTACGCCGATTCCGAACTCGGCCGCCTGATGGAGCACATTCGACGGAAATCGCCGGCCGACAAGACCATCCTGGCCCTGCTCTCCGATCACGGCGAGAGCCTGGGCGAACACGGTGAGTATTCGCACGGCGTGTTCCTCTACGACGCCACCTTACGAATTGCATTCGTTCTCTCCGGACCGGGCGTTCCCGCCAGGCTTCGTGTGAAGCCGCAGGCGCGGACCATCGATGTCCTGCCGACCGTCCTCGATCTGGTGGGCAGCGCCGCGCCCGCGGGCCTAGACGGTGTCAGTCTGGTTCCGCTCTTGAAGGGCAAAGACGCTGAGACCGACGTCTCATACGCTGAAACCCTGTATCCGAAGATCGCTTTGGGTTGGGCCGAGCTTCGCGCCATCCGCACCAATCAATGGAAGTACATCCGTGCGCCGAAGCCGGAGTTGTACGACCTCCGCCACGATCCTTCCGAGGCCACGAACGTCGTGGCGGAGCATTCCGCCGAGGTCCGCAAGCTCGAGGCGCAGCTGGCCGCGGTGGCCCGGTCGTCCGGCCAGGAAAAGGTCGAGACCACCCCGCTCGACGAGCGGACCTTGGCGCAATTGAAATCTCTCGGCTACACATCCGGATTTTCGCCGCGTTCCTACCGCCTCGACGGCGAGGGCATCGACCCCAAGGATCGCGTGGCGGTGCTGAAGCTGATTGACTCGGCTGAACAACCCGCCTACAACCTGACCGATTCGCAACGGATCGGCAAGTTGTCGGAAGCGGTTCGCATCGATCCCACCAATCCCCTCATCTACTACTCCCTGGGTGCGAGACTGGAACGGTCCGGCCGCTATGACGATGCCATGCGGGTGTATCGCTCGGCCATCGCCAACGGCATCGAGAACGGCCGCCTGCATTCGCGTCTGGCCGATCTGCTGGTGCGGGCCGGCAAGAAAGCCGAGGCCGTTCCGGAGTACGAGAAATCCATACAAATCAATCCCGCCGATGTAGCCAGCCAGGCGAACTTGGCCACTGTTTACCTCGAGCAAGGCCGCGAGCGGGATGCCGAACGTCTTTTCAAAGGTATTGCGGCCATCGATCCATCCAGCGCCGCCGCGCAAAATGGGCTCGGTGTGCTGGCTATCCAGCGGCAGGACGGCACAGCCGCTCGAGGATATTTCGAGAAGGCAGTCGCGCTCGATCCGGATCTGGTGGAGGCGCAACTCAATCTCGGCCTCCTTTACCAGATGGCGGGCGACCGGCCGCGTGCGAGAGCGGCCTTTCAACAGTTCCTGGCCAAGGCATCGCCGCGGCAGTACCATACGGTGATCCCCAAGGTTCGCGCGGCATTGGCCCAGTTGCAGTGAAGGTGAGTCATGTTTAACGGAACCATCAAACTGAAAAAGGACCTGCTGCAGCGGGTCGAGCGCTGCGCCAAAGCCGGAGGGTACAGCTCGCCGCAGGAATTCGTCGAACACATCATCGAACGCGAACTCGCCAAGCTCGAGGATGCGCAGAGCGACGAGGAAATCGTCAAGAAGCTCAAGGGTCTGGGATACATCGACTAGCGGCAAAATGGCATTCCTGACATTGGCCGCCTTCAGCGTCGCCGCCGGAATTCTGATCCTTTTGATTTTCAAAGTCACCTCGAACCAGGGAGCGCTCGCGGCGGCCCGGCGGAGGGTTCGCGCGCACCTGCTCGCCATGCGCTTGTTTGCCGACGATCCGGCCGTGCTGCTGCGCTCCGAGGGACGTCTGATTGCCTGGAACCTGCGATATATGGCGCTGCTGGTGCCGCCATTCCTGGCGGTCGCCGTCCCGCTGTTCTTCGCCTGGGATCATCTCGACGCCTTATGGGGACGCGCTCCGCTCGGGCCGGGCGACGCGGTGGTGTTGACCGCCCGCGTGGCTGGCGACACGTCCGGCGTCCAGCTGATCGTGCCGGAATGGCTCGCGGTCGAGACACCCGCCGTTCATGCTGTCGCTCAAGGAGAAGTGAGCTGGCGTCTCGGAGTTCGCCAGGCGGGATCGGGCGACGTGCTGGTGAAGGCCGGAGGTGCGATCTTAGTCCACAAGATCGAAGCGCGGAGGGGTTGGCACTATTTGAGGGAGCGGACCACCTCGGCCGGTCCGGTCGAGTGGGTGGAGGCCCGCTACCCACGGGCCGAGGTGCCCCTGCTCGGCATTTCCTTCCACTGGGCCGTATGGTTCACGCTGATCTCAACCGTGGCCGCGCTGGCGTTGCGCCGAAGGCTGCGGGTTACATTGTGAAGGCGCGCCCGTCCATCCACTCCGGACATGGTACGCCGAACAGATTGAGGATCGTGGGCGCGAGATCCTCGATGCCGGGGTTGGCGCTCTGAAATCGCAGGTTCGAAAACAGGACTCCGGGCACCAGCACCGGATCGATGCAGTGGTCGCCGCTCCAGCACTTGGGGTTGTCCTCGACGACCGAGCGCGTCACTTGGCCGATTGCCGATTCCCACGAAATGCGATAACCGTCCCCGTAGCCGACAATCAAATCCGGAGCAGCGTCGAGGTATGGGCCGCGATACAGCGACGCGGTTGGATAGACATTCGTGACCGGCGACTGACCGTCTTCGTCGCGCAACGCCCGCAGGCCGGAAGCGATCTCGCCGCGGAGCGCCTCGGCATCTTTCGCCTCCACGATCCCTTGCGCCTCGCGGCCGCGAAGATTCAGAAACAAACCGGACAGTCCGAGCGCATAGGCGCGCGTTTTGGTCCAATCCACATTCGCGAAATAGGGCTGCGGAATGCAGTCTTTCGCGAGCGGCTCGCGAAACACCAGGTAGTTATTCTGGTGCAGCCACGAATTGATGTGCACCGAACGGCGGAACGAGCGGAAACCGTGATCGGACAAGACTAACAACGCGGTCTGATCGTCCACAAATCGCAACGTCTCACCGGCCAAAGCGTCCATGCGCTGGTACATCTCCTCGATAACCCCGCTGTGCGGACCTCCCGGCTGGCCCATTTGGCTATAAAACATATGCTGAAGGCGGTCGCTGGTGTCGAATACGCACGCCACGACGCCGCGGCGCGCCGTTTCAAGCGCCGAAAGGAAGATCGACCGCCGCTCCTCGAAAATGTCCCACGCCTGTTTCAGGAAGCCGTCCTCATCGATGACGCGTTCGTTCAGCGCCCAGGTGTCCTCGCACAAGCCGGTGGTCGCAAACGGCCCGATCAGACCGGCCAGATACGCCGCATAATACGGCGGATGGCTGATGGGTAGCGCCGGCCGCTCCGGGTCGAGTTGAATGGGCGTCATGTAGAGCGAGACGTGGGGCGTGGTCTCGGTCACCATGAACCGCGCCAGTCCGTATGCTTTCGGTCCGAGAGCAGATCTGAACTCGAGCGGAATCCAGGACGTGTACTCTCCTGGGCGCAGCGGATGAGACACACCGGCGACCTCCAACTCCATTTGGTCCGATGACGTGACGCGCACTCGCAACGGGATGGTGAGCGGCCGTCCGCTCTGCTCGAAGGTGTCGCCCGGCCCTTCGATGTCTGCTTCCAGCCACTCTCCGTTCGGCCGCAGCGGATAGCGGCTACCGCTCTCGTAGCGAACCTCCGTGGTGCGCGTCGTGAACTGGGAAAAGCTGCCCTGCGTTCCCCGCAGGTCGGGCGCGGACATGCCGGAGAGCATCCGGCCCGCGAAATCCTCAGGAGGAAAGGTGACGGGGACGCGAAGAATGGTGCAGTCGACGCCCAGTTCCGCGAGTATGCTCCAGAAGGCCCGGCTCTTGCGGCGGAAGTCGACCGGAGTCCGGCTGAGGGGGATGCGGAAGCGGCCTACTTTCCAAATCCTCCGCGGCTTGCCGACGTGGGCGGAGGAGAGCTGCGGAAGGTACGTCCGCAGGTCGCGGTCGAGGAAGTCGAATATATTGTGCTTGGCTGGATTCGACCCCGTCGCGAAAGTCGACCACGCTACGGGAGAGAGCGCCGGAAACGTGGTCCGCAACCGCTGATAACAGCCGCGTTCGCGAAGCGCGGCCAGATGCGGCAGCTTGCCTTCATGCATCATCCGCTCAGCGATCACCGGATCGAGGCCGTCCAGCCCGAGCACGATTACTTTGCGAACACTCGGCCGGCGATGGGTGTTTCGCCGGCGAAGCCATCTCCAAATCGAGCGGAACGGCCACACCACCACAGACAACGCACCCAGCAGCAGACCGACGATCAGCGTCAGAAACGAACCCAGAAACGCGAAGCCGGCACCGGGTCCGATATAGGCGAACGGAACAGGCGGCAGACTCACCTCAGTTTGCCCTCGACGAACGGAACTTCAAGCACCTTCTCGTGAACGATGGGGCCGTGCCCAAAATATCCTTCTTCTCCGAACAACTCGCCGTGATCCGAGGTGATGGTGACGTAGGTGTTCGGTGGGAGCAGATCGAACATCTCCTCGATCACCGTATCGAGATATTTCACGGCCTTGACCTGCCTATGGCGCAAAGCCCGAAGCTGCGCCTCATCGAAGAATTTTCCTTTTCTCCGTACCAGCTTACCTCCGACCAGCAGATCGTCCATATGCTTGAAGACGCCATGCACACCGTGGATCCGCGGCCAACTCTCCTCAGGTTCACCGGGCAGAGCGTAAGGATAATGCGTCTCCCCCACATTCAACAGGTAGAAGGACGGTTTCTCTTCGGAGAACTTCATGGCGCGCACCATCGCCCGCATATCGTTGTGCTTTTCCATCAGGCGGAAGGAGTCGAATCCCACATTGATCGGCGTCTTGGGGTTCAGCACGGGAAGGGAAACCATTGCATGCGTCGAGTAGCCCAACGTTTCCTTCAGGAACGGCGGCAGATAGAGCCTCGGCACCAAGGCCTTGAATTCGATGTCGGTGCAACCCAGGCGCTCGTTGAACTTTAGAAAGTCCCGCTTGTAATACTCCGACGCGAAGACGTGCGTGGGGCTTAGATGCGGCATCAGTCCCATCAGCAGGTTGTAGTGGGAGGGAGCGGTCCAGGAGGCGTAGGACCAACGCCGCTCGACCTGTCCGAGCTTCCGCAATGCCTTTGGACGTGCCTTGATGAATGAGTCGTACCGGCAACTGTCCAGAACCACCAGTACGTAGTTGTTGCGGCGGATCACGCCCCGATCATATCATGCGACTCCGCAGCCGCCTTGCCTCCTGCTGGTAAACGAAACCCCAAGGCCTGCAAGACGCAATCTAAAGCTTGGTTTTTCTTT
>OBLU010002924.1_pt1 | contig 15527 bp, 17 predicted proteins | sample 1518681 | NCBI WGS metagenome assembly OBLU01 (sample SAMEA3539304, study PRJEB22396) | soil metagenome | biome: tundra; feature: field; material: soil | place: USA | collected 2010-05 | depth 0.15 m
GGCCTTTACGACCGGCGCGGGGATGATGTGAGCCTCGATGAAGTCGAGCGGATTGCGATTTGACGTAGTTCTTTTTGCACTGTCGGCACCCTTGGGCTTCCATCTCCATTCCCGTGCAGTACCGTCGAGAGCTACTGAGCAACCGAAATCCTGGAAGGCAATGGCTTGAGCCATGCAGGGTCGAATGCGCCTTCCCGTGCCGGTCGAATAACGCTCGGCACCGTTGCAATCCGCAACTGTCCCACGGTCAACTTCTTTGCCGGTTCCAATTGACGTTCGGCCACCAGCCTCAACAGCGACCTGTAATCCCACGCTTTCATTGAATCTACGTCTCCCCTTCAGTATATCGTCAATAGGGACTCAAGCCATCAGAGTAGGATGGCCGTGCTCGCCCGCTCGTTCTCCAAGACGGCCGATGCGGGCGAGCCCACGGCAAGATGCTCAAGTACGAAGAATCCGGCATCTTGCTCAAACTGCCGCATCTCTACGCCCTTCAGACGCGACCAATCCGCAAATCGTTGCAGCGTCTTCTCCGCCACCTGAACAGGATCAGTGCCACGGGTGTCGAGCAGGGAAGCCAGGGTTTTGGGATAGGTATTAATCAGCGTCGATAGGCAATGGGAAAGTGCCAGGAAATCACGCCATTCCTGTTCGCCAACGTACCGAGCATGAAACGGAAACATCCCAGGGTGCAGCGCAGCGAAAGGGTTGTCCGCCACAACATCCGGAACGTCCATCATGAGCTGCACTTGGAGGTCATCGGCGGCATATTCGGGCGCGAAGGCCGTCTGGGCGAGAGTTCCAGCATAGAGATTCAGTGGATTGAGCAGCGTTTCGGCGCCGCAGAGGCGCGCCTCAAGCGCCGTACACGCCGTCAAGTGGAAATTCCCTCCAGCCGGATGCGATGGGGGCGAGAGCAGGAACGCATAGGTCGGCGTAATGCCCGCGTCCACCATCCAACGGGTTTTCAGCTCCAGCGGTGTTTTTCCTCGTAGAAACGCTTTGTGAAAGCTGCGCTCTGCGGAGGTCCCGACCGCGTCGATGCCACTGAACACCTCCGTGCAACCGGCGCTCGCCATGGCGTTCACGAGCGACTTGGTGAGCTGGGGGAATGTCGCGTAGCAAGACCACTTCAGCCCCAGCCGCGCCTCTTCGATGGCGAAGCAAAGATTCAATGCTCGCTTAGGATCGTTCAGGAAATTGTCTTCCACGAACCACACACTCCGAACGCCAAGCGCGGGAAGCGCCGCCAATTCCTCGACGACCGAGTCGATCGGGAAATCGCGGACCACCTGATAATGCGCGGGACTGTAGCAGAACGTGCACTTGAAGCGACAGCCACGACCCGCCTCCAAATTGACCATGCGGAGGGGATTGACGTGGAAATAGGCAGGAAAGCGCACAACGTCATAAAGCGGGCTGGCGACGGAAGAAGCAGGAGCCGCCAAAGGGGAGCATCCACTTCGGTTACGAAGCAACTCCTCGAACGCGACCTCTCCCTCGCCGCGGACGATCATATCAACCCACGGAAACGCGCTCTGGAGCGTTTCCGAGATGCTCGAAAAGTGCGTTCCGCCGAACACCATGAACGAGTCAGGTCTCTGACATTTCACCCGCCGAGCCAATTCGAGAGCGACGTGGGAATCAACGGCCATCGATGTGAATCCGTAGATGTCTCCCTCAAGGCCGAGCAGTCGCTCCGTCGCCGCCTCATAAAACGAGGATCGGAGCTGCGCATCCAGATGCCAGAGCAGATTGTAGTCCTCGACATGCACAGTGGCACCAAGTTCGTACGCCACGCGAGCAAGACGCAGTAACCCCAGCGGTGGAGCCAATTCTTCCACATCGTAGTGGGACTTGGGTGGATTGACGAGCACTACACGCATAAGGCACCGTTCAACAAACCAATAGAGACCGCAACGGCAGAAGATACCGCCAGTTCCGTCGGGCCAGTCATTTCACGTCCACTACCGCTGCGCCGGTAACCCGCTGCAATTCCATGGGCGTGATTTCGAACACGGCAAACGGCGTTCCTGCCGCAGCCCAGATCTGTTCGTACAGGAACAGGTCCTTGTCGATCCAGATCGGCATTGCCTGATCATGGCCGACCGGAGGAATACCTCCGATCGCGTACCCGGTCTTATCCCGGACGAAATCGGGGGGCGCCCGCTCAATGGGCTCGCCGACGACGCTAGCCAGTATGGCCTCATTGACCCTATTCGTTCCGCTCGCGATGACCAGCACGGGTCTGCCACTCTTCGTGCCGCGAAAAACCAGCGACTTGGCGATTTGCCCCACACTACACCCTATTGCTTGAGCGGCTTCTTTCGCCGTCCTAGTGCTCGCTGGCATCTCCCGCACCGTGGTGCTCAATCCGTGTTCCCGGAGGGCCTGCTGCACCTTGGCTGCGCTGCGATTGATGGCTTGCTCGTCGTCAAGGCTCATTGTTCCTCCCCATTGTTCCCTGAGGCGATGACGGGATCGATGATGTCTGCTCCATTCACTTCGACGACGCGGTTGATAGTAATACCTTCAAACCGCGCGTGGCTTACGATCACGATCGCTGCGCCATCATCATGCAGTGTTTTGATGATCCGACGGCAACGCTCGGTATTGTCCGCATCCAGGTTATTGGTCGGCTCATCGAGCAACACCAGCTCAGGAAGATCTCGTTTGGCGAGGAGGGTCAGGAGGTTCAGCACTTGCCGTTGACCACCAGAGAGCTGATCAGCACGACGGCGGAGAATTTCCGGGCCAAACGGGCTGCGATCCAACACGCGGGCCACATGCTCGACCGTGCTAGGGCGCAGCGCATTCCGCCACACGGACGGGTGCGAGCCCATCGCGGCAAGGGCGAGATTTTCTTGCGTAGTAAGACAGCCCACGACACCGCGATCGGCGCTCTGGTCCACATACGCGATGCGCTTTAACCGCTCGTGCCGATTCCCGGTCAAATCAGCACCTTTGAACAGAATGCGCCCTCGCTCTTGGGCATCCAAGAATCCGGCGACGAGTCGTAGGGCGGTGGTTTTCCCGACGCCGTTCCCACCAGCGAGCTGCAGCACCTGGCCGGGACGAACGGTGAATGATAGCTGTTGCAGCGAGTCCTTGTCCGCCGACGGGTATTTGAACGCGAGACGCTCAACATCCAGCAGCGACTCGGCACCATCGGAACTTCCCAGCGGCCTCCGCCTTCGTAGAACCGTACCGAAGATGCTTGTGGCCGGCGCGGCGGAGAGCGCCACCAATGCGACAAGGGCGATCTTCGTGTACTCAGAGGCAACATGCAGCCGCTGGGAGAACGTCATGAGCGCAAAATATGCAAGCCCACCCCAGATGGCTCCTGAGGTCGGACGCAGCCGAGCAGTCCACTGTTTCACCGCTACCGCGGAGATCCGCTGTACGAGCTTGAGCAATTGCTCGCCGAGCAGAAACGCTACAAGACCGGTTATCAATACATCAAAGCCGCGTTGGGCATTAGCCGCTCCCTCTTTGAAACTGACCAATGCGCCAGTAACGGCGACGATCGCGTTGCCCAGACAAAGAGCCAAGATTTTGAGGCGGATCGGGGCGAGCCCGTGGCGTTCAAGGGCGTATTCTCCGGCCTGTTCATCTTCGAGGCATCGCATAGCGAGTCCAACCTCTGAACGCAGGAAGCGATCAAGCATGACCTTTGCGCTCAACACGACAACGAGCAGAAGGCCGATGACCCACGGGTGCCAACCTACATTCGCGGCGACGATAAGTCGGTCGCGCTCTTCAAACAAGGAAAACAAGGTTCTTCGGTCGCCGTACGCCAGCGTCGGCGTCAAAAGCATGAGATTGACGCTGTAGAGGACAAACGCGCTCAGAATGCCGGAGAGGAGCCGGTCCAACCGCAGCACCGTAAAAAAGAATCCTGTTAATGCGCCCGCAGCAGCACCACCGATGGCAGCGAAGACCACGGCGACCACGGGGTTGAGACCGGCGCGAACAATTGCAGTCGCTGCGATTGCCGCGCCGAAAACGAACGATCCGCTGCACGTGACATCGGGGAAACGGATGTACTTCGCTGTGAGAACGAAACTCAAGCAGATGAGCGCATACGGCAAGCCGTCATATAACGTGTCATTCAGAAATGAGAGTATATCCAGCATCGAGAGAAAGCCCCAAAGGACGCGGGCCGCGCTCTATTGGTACGTAGCCTTTACCTGATCTGCTACTTCTTTCGAGAGCGTGATCCCGAGCTTCTTGAGCGAGGTCTGGTTCACCTCTAACACCCCCTCCGACATCGTTCGTACCGGGATCGTACCTACCTTCTCGCCCTTCAACACCCGCGCGACCACGTCAGCACCGGCGCGGCCGATTTCTGTATAATCCACGGTGACGCCGGCAATCGCGCCTGCTTTGACCGAGCTGGAATCAGCAGCATAGAACGGCTTGCGACCATCCAGCGCCGTCTTGGCGATGAGCGGCGCTGCTTCGAACATCGCATTGTCGGCGCCAACAAGGATGGCGTCGTTGGTGCGCACCAGGTCCCGGATAAGCGTGGGCAGTTCATCCTTGCTCGTGACGGGCCGGGCGTCCACGACGTACCCAAGTGTCGGCGCTAGTGCTTCGACTTGTCGCCGCGAATACAACGCGGGTTGCTCATCAGGAGAGTAGGGGAACCCAATGCGCTTCACCTTCGGCGTGATCTGCTTAATGATGGCCAGGATTGCCTGGAGCGGCGCAATGTCACTCACGCCCGAAGTGAACTCGGGCTTCTCAAGCGATTTGACCAGACCAGCGCCGACGGGGTCGGTGACCCCGATGAAGACAATGCCCAGCCCCTGGGGGGCGTTCTTCAACGCCTGCTGTGACACGGGCGTCGTGATCGTAGCCAGCACGTCAAGCTTGCTTGCGATGGCCCCGTTGATTGTTGAAGAGATCTGGGTCTGGTCGCCGTTGGCGTGACGCTCAACGATCTCGACAGGTTTATCCTTGAAGTCCTGCGCGATGCCAGCTCGGAAGCCAGTAACGATTTGATTGATCAATTCGTGCGGACCGATGTAGACAAGCCCAATCCGTACGGTGTGAGTCGAGGACTGCGAACAGCTGGCACCGACCATAAGAACAACACAGATGGCCGTCAGTAATAAAAACACGCGGCGCGTAGATCGCATATCGTTTCCCTTCCCTAACCCGGTATAGCCGGCGAGTCAAAGCAGCTGCAGATTGCGGAGAACTCGAAAAGGAGAAGCACCGATTTTTCTGTAGCTTTCATAACCCCCTCGGCACCGTTCCGCATGTGCATAACCGTGCGGGGCTTCTCGATCATTGGCCCGGTTCCAAGAACATCTTTCGACGTCGTTGGACTCTTGAACATCAGTTCCCCGCTTAGCACAATCCAGGTACATTTTCCATCCGGACCGAAGTTGGTGTTCATGCAAACGCAGCCCCCTTTGCTTGCGCGCACAATTTGCTCGACATCAGCGGAGTGGAATAGTTCCGCCCCTGTGTCCAACTCGTAAATATGCGGATGAAGCCAATGGTCAGATGCCGGGATCTTGTCGAGGAGCGGACGACTCCTCACTAAGCGAGAATGAATTATTTCTCCTGCTTTGACCGATTGCCGCTGATACGGAAAGATCAGGTCCGAATCGTCAGCCGATTTGAAGTACTTTGGAAAGTTGAGCTCGGACAGATCCAGTCGGACGAGGGCCGCAATAGTTTTTAAAGTGTGACTCGATACATTCGTGTCACCTTTTTCCAGACGCCAAATGTACGACGGGTGGATGTCGCACTCTTCCGCAAGTTGCGCGACGGAATAACCCGAACGCAGGCGTGCGACGCGAAGCTTGCCGGGAATATCGAACAGAAGCAATCCGGCCCGCGTCGGATCGGAAAGGGAGTCGATCGAAAAGCTACCGCTCCCGATTGCCTTCAGGCCCCCCCTTTTTCCGTCATCAGGTGTGGCCAAGTGGCTGTTGGCCTCGGTTTCAATCTCGTCAATGGGTGCGGTTGACCCGGAGCGATGTCGAATCACCATCCAGCCCGAAGAATCTCCATCGGGTGAGGTGTTGTGGTGAGGAACATTGGGGAGGACTCTAACCAAACGCCCAGCGGGAACATCGCATTCCACCAGTCTTTCAGCGGCGCCGCGGAGCTTGGTTCGCGTCTCAAAAGGCCAATAGAAGTGGTATTTTACTCGGCCGGACGCGCAGTAAAGTAGCTCCTCGCCACTGTGGCTCATCAGGTTCTTCAGCTCGGTATGCGCTTTGACGGTCCACTGAAACACGCTATAACTTGGCTCGCCCCAAACATGGGGCACGGCCCAGGCAAAATGGTCTATCCCTTCGACGGACCCCTCTTTCCTTAGCGCTTTAACGGGCTCAGGCAAATTATAAGAAGCTGTAGCTGCAACCGGCAGATCGAGCGTGGCGCTCGCCGAATCCGCGCTCCCTGAAAAGAGATCCTCAAAGTACCGCCCAAGGGTATTCTTCCCCGATCCTCGTGGAACCGAACCCCGTGGAATGCTGATCCGTCGTGGCACAACGATAGTGTGACATAATTACCACGGATCGTCAATAAGCAAGGTGGCGATTGGAATTGGGGGTTTAATGACATTATTTCAATATTTATTATGTTTAGAATCAATATGTTATGCTACATTACGCTCTATTTGCGATATTCGGTGTTGACTGCATCGAGAGCAAAGGATTAACATATTTCCATGCTCTGGTCTTGGGCATCCCACGAAAAGCGCAAACAGCAGGCGGCAATTCCGGTTGCAAAAAGCAAGCTCTGCACTCCGGGTCCCGAGGTCCTGGAGGGAAGCGGTGGCACTCACCAGTGCCGCGCCTATCGCAACCATCATTCTGCATTCCAAGGCGGCACTTTCGCGAACTCCGCGCCGCACGAATCGACGGCGAAAGCATGGCTCCAATCCGATTTAGACGAAGGGAAAACCCTCGGGGGGCGCACCGAGGTCGGCGGAATTTGGTGATAAAAGGAAAACCGATGAATCCGTATAGCAACCAGGCCGAAAGTTTCAGCGGGAAACTCAACACAGCCGGTCGCCGCATTCTCGCCGCCGGCAGCGTGATCTTGAGCGCGGTCAGCGCGGTAACCACATGGGGCGGATTGGCGACGGTCATGTCGGCTACGCCGGCGGGTTTCACCGCAGCCGGGATTCAGGCGGTTGTTCTTGGCGGCTTTATGCTTTTCAGCCACGCGCGGAATGTGCGCGCGCGCGTTTTCGGTCTGGCTGCGGCGCTCGTCGCGGAGATCCCGTCGGGACTGTTCACCTTCGTTTTCTTCTTCGCATTATTCAACGCCAAGGTCGCGCCCCGCGAGAATGCCATGATCGGCACCGATTCCTTCCACCAGCAACAATCGGAACTCCAGGTCTTCGGTGAGAGGTGCCGAAGCCGCGAACTGGAGGAACTCGCAGATAACGGCAATATGGCGAAAGCGGAGGTGCGGGTCCTCAGTGCAGACGAGAACACGCGGCGCCGCGAAGCCGAGTACCTGGGAGTTGCCAACCGGCAACTGCAATTGCAACTCGCCACAGCCGAACCGGACCAGCAAGATGCAATTCACGCAAAGATCCGCCGCAATGAGCGACTCATCAAAGCCCTGGGCACGGACGCCAAGGCGATCCGCCTGCAAATCGCCACTTCCGAAGAGCAGGCTGGGCAGGTTGACACGCGCCGCACGGCTGCCGAAGCATACCAGCCAGATTTCCTCGATGTCCACGACGGCGATTGGGCCGGGCTGCGCGCCCAGTATACGAAACTTGCCGGGGAATATAGCCGGCTATCGAACGCCGCGGGCTTGGTGCTGCCGCCGGCGCCGAATGAGCCCACGCACGGCATGAATGGAGAAGCCCTTCGGGGTCAGCAGGAACCCTTTTACGAGTTGCTCACGCGGATATGGAATCCCTGGGATGCCGTGCTTTGGTGGGCGGCTTTCCTCACGGCGGCCATCGAATTGGCCGGCGTTTGTGCCATGTGGGCGGTCCGCGCCGTTTCGCGGGATTGGCCGGCTGCAGCTTACGAACGGGGCGTATGGATGCGGCGCATGCTGCGCGCCATCGGCACCTCCGGCGGGGTTTTCCCATTCGTCGGCAAGGCGGTATACGGGGTGCTCTTCGGTCAGCCGGTGCGAACGGGCCATGTTGGCATGAATCAATTCGAAGATCTCATCGAGGACACTCTGCTCAGGATGAAGACCGAGTTACGGCAGGCGTCGGCTCCGCACGCACTCGCGAGCATCATCGAGACCAAGCTGGAGAACCTGGGGGGCGAACTCATCTACCGGAACTACACCGCCGTGGCCGATTCGGATGAGAAGGTGATCGATACGTTGGATGAATGCTTGGCCGCGATCCGCGCCGCCAGCCTGCAGCCCGACACGCAGTACCGCTTAGAGCAGCTCATCCATGGGCAAGCAGAACGTATTCGCACCATGTATCGCTCCAGCCGGAACGAAATGGGGCATGAGGCGGAAGAAACGCAGGATGCGGGAGATAGTCATCAAAACGCCGAACCGGAGTTCGGCAGTTAGGAGGGATGGAATCAGGAAGCGGGATTAGGCGGCACCGGCGAGGTCGGCCTGCTGGCTACCCAAAAGCTAAACCCGAACTCTACCGGCGTTACTGATGCTACTCCGGGATGATTCGACAACCTGTCCGGATGCGTCGCGGCCCCCCGGCGCGGCGATCCAGGACAGCAAGTGAATGGAGAACAAGGAGAACAATATGGATAAGAAAAATGTGGGTGACACCCGCATTGCGAACGTAGAGAACCCGACCTCGTTTACCGGATCGACCGTCGAGCGATCCGCCATCGAGGTAGACCAGCGGGCAATGGTCGCAGTAGATGCCGCCATCGCCCAAGCCGTCGAGGTGATGTCCGCCACCAGGGAGCAGATTGCGCAGACATTAAGCTCCCGGACCACGCGAGCATCCGGCGAAGAGTACGCCGAAAACAGCCCGGTTGCCATGATCGCGGGAAGCCGCCGCCGGATACTGGACCAGATGAGCGCCACTCGGACCGCGATCAATGGCGGCCAGACTGATGTTGACCATCTGCTGCACCTCAATGCGCAGCTGCTGGAGCGGATCACCAACCTCACCAGGGGGTTGGCTGCCGGGGACACGCCCACCAAGCTGTACCTGGTGGAATTACGCACCGAGGTCGGTAACTACCTCGACCGCGTCGACAACTTGCTCAACAACCGGGTCACGGTGCAGTTCTCGTGATCCACCAGTGGGAGAAATAGGAGAAGAAAAAACATGATGAATAGTAACAGCAGTCCTAAAGCAGCGTTGGACCTGATTGCCGGTCGTGGCAAGCAGGGGACCATGGGGCCGGGCAACGATATCGTACGGCAGCAATGGGATGAAGTCGACCGCAAATCCGACTCCAGCATGGTCGTGCGTAAGAAGAAGTCATGGAACCCGTTCTCGATGAATAACAGGATGGCCAAGGCGGCCGATGAGGCGGCCCTCAACACTCGCCTAGCGGTCTTCAAGGACCAATTGCTCGGTCTCCGCAAAACCAACGAAGTCCTCATCAGAGCTGCGATCGCGGACGTCGCGATCGCATCGGAGGACTATTTGACTCGGGTCATGCAGGAATCCGCCCACACGAAGTACCGCTCCCGCCATGAGGTAAGCGTCAAACTCAAACGGGTCTTCACCGAGAAGCTGCTAGATCTCCAGGCTGAGATCCAGCAGAAGACCATCAACGCGGACATGCTGGAGCGGATGCTCAACGCGGCTTATCTGGAGTTCGCCGAAGAATCGGCGAAGCTGGCGGGCATCAACGTGGAATTCGACAAATCCAGCCTGCTCTGCGTGACGTTCGACCCGACACAGTAGGCTGGTGCCGAATCAGCTAATGGGACCAAATATGAGCCTCCGCCTCACTGTAATGCTTCTCGCCGGTATCGCAGCTTCCGGATGCCGTCGGGAAGCAGCCCCCGCTTCTACAATCGCGGAAGTCAGCGTCGTTGCAGAAATATAGTTCCACCCGGTTGAGCCCGGCGAGACAAAAGGAGATGAAACCGATGATGAAATCCCTGCTGTGGTTGATTGGAAGCACCTTGTGCTGCACGGTTGCTTACCACGGTTGTTCCAGCCTGCATGACCTCGGAGACCAGACCGTAAAAGACGTGATCACCAACCCCCGCCAATTCACCGACCGGCAAATCGCCGTGTCCGGCGTGGTGGGAAACAACTTCGCCGTGATGGGGCTGGGCTACTTCCAACTCCAGGGCGATGACGGCAGCGTGCTGACGGTGCTGTCCAACCAGGGCATGCCCATGCAGGGGAAGAAGGTCACCATACATGGGACGCTTCACCAGGCTTATGCCATCGGCCGCGCCCAAATGCTGGTTCTCGTCGAGACCCCGAAGCCGGCGCCGGAACCAAAGAACACGGCTTAGATGCGGCCTCCGCGCGGTTCGCGCATCTCCCCGCCTTGACAGCGGCGTCGTTCTTTCGCCCGTGGTGGCTGCACCTCCACGAGAAAAACGGTAAGCTAAATGAAATGTCCTGTCATCACAAGCTGGAAGAATATCTCGACGCTTATGTCAGGGCTGCGGGCATCTCAGACGACCGCAAGGGGCCGCTGTTCCGCTCCGCGATCGGGAAGACGGTTCAGCTCTCCGGCAGGCCTGTGCTGCGCGGGGATGTCTGGCGCATGGTGCGCCGACGCGCTTCCGATCCGGGAATTGAAACCGCGATAGGCTGCTACACCTTTCGCGCCACGAGGATTACGGACTACCTGACGAATGGCGGGCGTATCGAGATCGCCCAGCGCATGGCCGGGCACTCGAATGCAAAAACCACCGGCCTTCGATGACATCAGCGTGGGGGAAGTTGAGCGGATCGGAATTTGATGCCGGGCTGCCCGGCAGGACAGGGCCGGAATTGTACTTCGTTAAGTGATCATCATGGCTTCGGAAATTCTTTTGACGGGATTCGGTTTCATTGGGCGACACGTCTGCCAAGAATTAATGAGTAGAGGGCATGCAGTCTCTGTACTCGACAGACGTCCGGATGTTGCGTCAGCGGTCGCTTTAGGAGTGCGGCCTGTCATCGGCGATGTTCGCGACGGTTCGTTAATGCGTCAACTGGTCCCCTGTTACGATGGCGTAATTCATTTGGCGGGGCTACTAGGAACCTCCGAGCTAATAGATGATCCGGCTGCGGCTGTTGACACCAACATCCTCGGCGCGCTCAACGTCTTTCACGGTTGTCGGAGTGCTCGCATGTTGGGACGGCAAGTGCGGTGCGTGCATATCACAGTTGGCAACCATTTTATGGATAACCCTTATGCGATCACAAAGTCCACGTCCGAGCGTTTCGCGAGAATGTTCAACATCGAACATGGAACAGACATCCGAGTGGTACGCGCCTTGAACGCATACGGTCCCTACCAAAAGCATCAGCCAGTTCGGAAGATTGTGCCGACTTTTGTGCGAGCAGCTTTGGCCGGAAAACCTCTAACGATCTACGGTGACGGAGATCAGCTTATGGATATGATCCATGTTCGTGACGTTGCTCGTATCTTGGTTGACGCCTTGTTCGCACCTCAGACTGACGGTATCCTGTCGGCCGGAACCGGACGCGGGCTCACCGTCAATGAGATCGCGATGCTGATAGTTAAAGCGGCACGGAGTCAATCTGACATCGGTCACCTACCGATGCGCCCGGGCGAACCGGAGCGGAGCGTTGTGCTCGGCGACCCCGCCACTCTCGGCAGCTTGGGAATTGCGCCGGAATCGCTGATTCCGTTCGAGGTTGGTATTGAGGAGACCGTTACATGGTACGGTGAGAACCGCGCTTTCCTGGGTCTTGAATGAATCGGTCCGGGATGATGCGAGACTCTCTCCTGTGGCTGGCCGACCAAGGCGTCGAGGGGCACATATTCATCAGCCTTGGAAGCTTGCGACTCGCCGCGCCCAGTCTCTGGAGGAATTCTATTAAGATAGTTGTCGATTGCGGTTTGAGTCCTGCTGCGCTCGAATTCCTGATGCCGTTGCGGCGAGAGCAAGTGCACGTCATCCCCGTGTCCAGTGTGAGCAACGAGCCACCTGACACACGCGCAGGGATAGTCGCTATGCGCACAAGAATTCACGTATCGTCATTTCTGGAGCGCCTGCAGCGTGCCGGGGACGTGCCACGTGCAACATTGTGCTTGGTGTGCGACGCGGACACGGTCTTCCTCCGTGAATTCGTCATTCCTGAGCCGCGCGTCGTTTCCGACTTGTCCGTGATGCCAGAGTGGGACAACAGAGATGGTGTAGAAAGACCGTTACTGCTGCTCAGGCAATCGACATTTACGTTGCCCTTGACGGAAGTGCACGTCAGCGAGCTGAGTGCAGCTCTTGAGATCCAGGAGAACACACTACGGAATCTGCCGACATACAACACGGGTGTGTTCTCCTTCGCCTTGGGCACCCAGTTCGTCGACGCGTGGCGTCGCGAGTACGACAGAATCAACACAATCAGAAATGCCGCTGGGCAACTTCTATTCTCTCCGTATGCGGCAGAACAGAATGCCCTATCGATTGCTATTCAGCGAGGCACGATCATTCCGGATTCGCTTCCGCGGCGTTTCAACCAGTTTCCTCCACGGCCGCCCCACAGTTGGCCCCAGGACACAGCAATTGCCCATTTCATTACGTTTGGTCGTAACCACTGCGAGGCCCGGTATAAACTGTGGTTCGATACGCGCGATTCGGTGCGGCAGGATGGTTGGATTCCAGCGGCATTATTGCCGGCCATCATCTAGGGCCACTTATGGCGTCTGAACGGATCGTCTTCTTCGATTACCACGGGGTCCTGACCGACGGGTCGCTGGCTTCTCTTACCGAACCACCCCACGAGCGGTTCGTCACGGAAGAAGCGCGCACCGCGTTACGCAACCTGAGGAGCTACGTATTGATAATCATTTCCAATCAAGTAGGGGTGGCACGAGGGGATTTTACTGAAGCCGATCTGATCGTCGGAGTCCGACACCTAAAGCGGGATCTCCTTAACATCGGCGTCAGAATTGAAACTTTCCTCTACTGCCCACACCATCCATGCGCACGCGTGCCAGCTTTTCACATTGAGTGTACATGCCGCAAACCCAGCCCATTCTACGTCCTAAAGTCACTCGGGCGTTTCCAGGCTCATCCTGCGCAGGCGGCCTTCGTAGGCGACACGATAGAAACCGACATGGAATGTGCTCTGTCGGCAGGCGTTATTCCCGTATTGCTGGGGACACATGATCCGGCAACTGTTCCGGCCAAGGTACTGTGCGCGAGAGATTTGGCTGAGGCTGCCCTGCTGGTGCGCCGGGAGCTTCCTCCACCAGCAGTAGGTGGAATCTAGCGTCGTGGCCTCCTCCAAAGCAGCGTGCGTATTCGTATCTGTCTGTTGTCCTCATTTCGAGGACAAGCGTGATCTTCTCCTGGGGCTGGCGGAAGAGCTTGCAGCACGAGGCGCCCACACAATTCTCGTGATTGCGGGCAGACGCCCATGCGCTCACATCATTAGACTCGGCTGCGACGACTCGGCATGCGGTTTCTGGTTCGAACGGCTGAAGAGCAGAGCGGCGTCTCTGCAACAGCTCGAAATCGAAGTAGTAGGTGAGCGGCAAGATTTCGAAGCGCAAGTTGAGGATAACTGGGCGCGGATTGCTCACAATCAGCCGCGTGTGTGGTCGGGGCAGAGATTGGAGGTCATCGCGCGCGCGTCCATTGTGCGGCATCGGTCGAGCCCTCTCATCAATATCACTGACCAAGAACTCGCGGCATCGTATGAGAAAGACACACTACGCCATTTGCTGTATTACCAGAACATTCTGGCGCGCCAGCGTCCAGAAGTGGCAGTGTACTTCGGCGGGCAGTTTCATCAAGATCGCACAGCATTTATTGCGTGTCGTGCGTCGGGTGTTTCGACGTTCGCCATCGAAACGGCGTTCGTACCAGGATATATCTATTTTGATGAGGCAGGAGTAACCGGATGTCGAGGTGCGATTGGTTCACAAGCATTGCTACATGAAACTGATTCTCGCGTGCTCTCGGCGGAAGAGATCGCGGCGGTGGACAACCTCATGGCGCGTTCTTTTCATATGCGAGCGTTGCGACCGTTGGAGGCCGAACGCGAACGTGTTCGCCACGACTTACAGGTGACGCAGGACGAGCGTGTCTTACTGTTCCTGGGCCAAGTGGGTTACGATGCATCATTGACGACCGATGCAGGTGCGTTCACGAGCCAGGCAGTAACCGTATCGGCCATTCAGTCGGTTGTATCAACACTCCCGAGGACAAAGCTGATGGTTCGCCCTCACCCAAAGAGTTATGGGCAACGAGACGGAGCATCGCAGGCTGCAATCGAGCTGGGCGTAAGCGTCCTGGACCAGAGCAGTTCGGTCCATTCCCTGTTCGAGTTGCTATGCGCCGCCGACGTTGTAATCACTGTCAGCTCTCAGGCGGGCCTCCAAGCAGCTTGGCATGGCGTTCCGGTTGTGACGCTCGGGCGTCCGTTTTACGGGGGCAAAGGTTTTACTGTCGATGCGGGTGGCCATATGGAACTGCTCCGTAGCAGTATCGTCGCCGCGCTCACGACGCCGCGCGGAACTGGTCGAGAAGCGGCTGTCTCGTATATCTCCGTGCTGAGTCGACACATGCTCGACCGCCCGGACGCAGCCGACATTGCAAGGCGCATTCTTTCAGACTCACCGAGGTCTGCATGAGAGGCCGTCCGGCTCCGGCAGTCCTTGCGGCGGGCGTGGCCGGTGCCGATGTGTCCCAAGCGCGTAACGGGTGCCTCCTTGCGGCTGGCCACCCGCGATGGCGGTTTCCTGCCAGCCTGAAATGCGCACCTAGCGGGCAATGCTTTTTCAGAATATGGATGGCCTCTGGTTTGCCCAATTTTGGCCACTGGATGGCCTTTGGTTTTTACCCCTTCATGATGGGGGTACATCAACTCACGCTGTAGCCTGCCAAACCTCCGGGCGGCGCGATGGGTTCTGAACAGGGGCCGTTCTTCCTTAACCGGGCGTTCACGATTATCGTAGAATCTGGACGGCAGGGAGAAACATCGTGTCGTGGGATAGCGAGCTGGACGACTTCAAGCGCAAGATCGACCTGCGCCAATACGCGGCGGAACAGGGCTATACCCTCGACAAGCGCGAGAGCTGGCGCGGCTCCGCGGTGATGCGGAACGGCGGCGACAAGGTGGTTATCAAGCTCGATGGTGACGGCCACTACGTCTATTTCTCGGTCAGGAACGACCGGGATAACGGCTCGATCATCGATTTCGTGCAGCATCGCAAGCGCCTGAGCCTGGGCGAGGTCAGGAAAGAGCTGCGGCCATGGATCGGCCGGTCTGCCACTTCCCTGCCCCGGTTTCCCGCGCTGGAAAAAACCGCCAAGAACCGGATGCAGGTCGAAACTGAATACCGCCGTATGCAAGATGCGCGGCGCCATCCCTACCTTGAGCGGGAACGGCGGCTGCCGGCGGACCTTCTCGGCTCCGAGCGGTTCGCGGGCCGGATTCGGAT
>OBLU010002926.1_pt1 | contig 15523 bp, 8 predicted proteins | sample 1518681 | NCBI WGS metagenome assembly OBLU01 (sample SAMEA3539304, study PRJEB22396) | soil metagenome | biome: tundra; feature: field; material: soil | place: USA | collected 2010-05 | depth 0.15 m
CACAAACTGTTTGCGCCTAGAGAGCGCCTCGGTATTAACGCAATTGACTCCGGGTCGGACTCGAACCAACGACCAACGGATTAACAGTCGGCTCCGGCCACAACAGGCCACCATAAGACATCAATAAACTCAATCACTTAAGTGCGTGGCGTCGCGTTGCTTAGTGGTAATTTGAGGCAGCAAGTGTGCCAAATTTGTGCCAGAAATCTGTGAGCCCCAGGAGCAACAACATGGTCAAATGTCAGCCCTATATTTAGTCAGCAAACGGTTACGCAACCACTCCATACGCCAGTTGATTCATCCTATCGGCAAACCGCCCCCAAGAGATCCGCTTTTCGATCTTGCGGTTATGGCCCCACCAATATGGCGACCCACGACCGACCTGCTATTCCCCTACCTTCCTGCCGCGCGCATAAATCTGCAATGTGAGCGCAGACTTTGCCTTCGCGAGCTGGAAATTGGAAAGCTCCGCGTGAACCTGGAACTTCTTTCTTGAGGTGATCGCACGCTGCTTCTTGGGACCCCTTTTTCATCTTGTTACCTCTAGATGAATTAACCCAATGAATTCCGTCGGACAGGTAGCCACAAATCTCGATGACGCCTATAAAGATCCAGGAAACCTACATCCCGATCACCTCAATCGAGACAGCAGGATGCCTACCCGAAATAGGCTGCCCCCTCGCCGGACATCGTCGGGACGAGTAACGATCGATCCAAGAAGAGGTTACGCATTTCGCAACTTGTCTCCGCAATGAGTAGGCATCCGTGGCACGCGGCGCCGTGCGTAGCCCGATCACCACTTCTGTCGTCCGGCTCGTGATCCGCACATATGGGATCATTCGAGCAAATCCTCAATCGATTGAGAGCGCTGGCAAGGATACGCGCGAGTCGCTGCGTACTCGCCACCAGACCGCCCAATGTTCCCTGGGCACCGACACTGGCCGTGTATATGAGAATGCCGCAGCGGTCGACCTCGCCGCCCGGAGAGCTGGGCAGTGCGTAGACGCGCTCCTTCAACGAACTGGATGGATAGCCGCAATCGAGCGCTATCTCTGTCATGAGTGCGTGAGAGATGCTATGGAGGAGGACGTAGGGCGTTCCAGGATAATGGGGCGCGTTGCCCGAGAAGCGTGTTTGCCAATGGCCATAGCCGGTCAAAAGCTTTTGGTGACGAGATTCGGCGACCGGTCGTTGGAGCCATTGTCTGATGGCGGCGTCATCAAAGTGAACGAAAATGCCTTCGCCAAATTGCTCAATTGCCGGGAGCCAATCCGCGCTTTGCGAGATGGATGCTCCGTGGACGGTCAGTTGGACATCTTCGATATCTCCATCGGCACTGGTTGGGGCCGCGTCGAAACGCGTAAAGCCGTAGAGGCATGACACCTCTCGCAAACGGTGAACAGCGACAACATTGGTGATCGCGGCTAAATCGATCCCTGCACTTGCGTCGGCCCACGCTTCGCGCGGCAGCGTTTGCGCATAGAGCTTTGCAGTTGGATCATTGTTGCCAATTTCCGCACGGCCGCTTGCAAATGCATCGAATTCGGAAAGCTTGGGGGACCTGCTCGCATCGGTGCTGGCGCCATTCCGAATCCGCTGCAGTCGCTCAAAAATGTCGGCATCCTGGAACGGCCCCAGTGAAGCAGATATCTTGTGGTTGAAACGCTTCGCTTGGGAGACATCGGCAACCGTTTGAACGGTGCTCAAGTCTCCGGCAAGTTCATCGACCAGTCGGGTTAGTTCGTCCTCCTCGGTCGGCAGCGAGATCACCGTATAAACTTGCGGAAAATACGTGTTGGTCGCGGTGCGCGTTAGAAGTTTGAGGTTCAGGCTGCAGCCGTCGGGGTCGCGGTCGAGCAGCCATGGTCGTTCGCCGCGGCACATGCCCAGACGGCCGGCCTGAAATGTGTCCTGCAATGACAGACGACGGCCACAGCCACAGACGATGCTGGTATCAGCCGGGTCAGCGCTGGTGCCCTTTTCCTCGACCCACAGCGGCTCCTGACATGCCGCGCCTCCGTGAACCACCCAGCGCCACTCGATGTCCTGAAGGTGACCTTTCTGACACGCAGCAACGAATCGGATAGGGATGACGTCTGACTTCCGCCCATCATCAAACGCAAACCGGCGACGTCCAGTAGTTTCGAGATCCTTCCATCTGACGAGTCGACGACGGCGGGATGCATTTCCGCCGGAAGCGGTGGTCTCCACCTGCTCGCAAACGAACCATGTTGGAAAAACGGGTGCCGTGATCCCCCTTGGGACACCGCTCGCATCATCGGCGGACGTCGGAGGCGTACGCAGCGTCAGCCTTCCAGCCGCGCTGAGGCGGTTCTGTCCTCTCAGGATCTGTTCAAGGCGCGTGGTCAGACGCGGCTCGGCGATTATCGTAAATGCGTCATTCCCGGCCATGTCCCACTGTTCGAGTCCGCCCACGACCACCGACCGTGTTGGCAAATCGATCATGGCCCCCGGCCCGAAGGTTGAGATCAATTGACTCAGACGCTGCGTGTTCTTCGTCATACGAGGTCATCCGCATTGGCGATCGCTCTGCCGTCAGGGTCCTTGACCTTCAGGTTCACACTCGGCTCCACGTCGCGCATCGAGCGACCAGCAATAAAGCGCTGGTGGGGTTCGGCGAGGTTGTCGATACCCGGCTCGAGCGGCATGTGCAGAAGCCTATGCGGGCTCTTCCGTTTGGAATAGGAGAATTCGTTGCCTCCGGCCAATTGGTCGTCAACTGTCACCATCCACGCGTCGAGGATATCGTCGATCAAGCGCACGAGCGCCGGGCGCCCGCCGGCGATCATGCGATCCGGGGCTCGCGCTACGATGGCATCACGCACCCTCTCGCCAACGGCCGTGTGGTTTTTGAGCTCAGAAACGGCTTTTTCGGGCGTCAGAGAACCGTCGAGGTGCCGCACCGCCGCGACGACAATGGCGGCTAGCGCACGATCTAACGCCCTCGCGGCCCATGGTGTCACGCTCGTCGCCTCTACGGCCCTGTAAAAAGTGCGATGGAAGTGCCCGAACTGTTCAAAGTGAGTTCTGTCACGAGGCTTGTGCATATTTAATACAGCAAGCACGAGGCCAGGCCGTTCATGGTCTCTACCAACACGGCTGGTCGCCTGGATGTACTCGGCGGCAGTTTTTGGCTGACCCTGAACTAGCATTAAACCGAGGCGGGTGATGTCCAGGCCCACGGAGATCATGTTCGTTGCCAGGGCGGCATCGACCGGCTCGAGGTCACGGCCAAATACCGCCTCGAGTCGTTGCTTGGCCCTCGCAACTTCGTCCGTCGAGACCCTGGAGGTGAGTTCCATTGGTTCCTTGACGATTCGATCGGCGAAGGGACTGTCTACAGGATCGGCTCTCCGACGCTGCGTTCCGTAACGTCCCACGCGGTCCCGTACCTCATCCTCCACGATTCGACGGGCGCCCCCAAGCTCGCGAAGCGCGTTGAAATAAGACATTGCGGTCATATAGGGGTCGGCGGGGTTACTGGTGTTGCCGTCAGCCTGAACATTTGCGTCAAAAGCTGCCTGGGCGGCGGCCATGAGGGTCGTGAGTGATCGTAGAAATACGAGTTTCGGACCACGGCCTTGCGCGGCAATACCCAGGTACAGACGGGCTGGATTTACCGACGACGGCACAGTACTCGCGAAGAAACTGTCAGTGTGGTCGATGCCCAATGGCGGAAAGATCTGAGTGTTACTGCGATCGAACAGCGCGGCGATCTGTTCCGACGCTCGTCTTACCGTAGCGGTCGAAGCAATTATTTTAGGTCGGACCCGTACCTTTCCAAACGTACGGGATGCCAATTGATCGATAGCTGCCTCATACAAGCCCGCGACGGTCCCAAGAGGCCCCGAAATCAAATGGAGTTCGTCTTGGATGATGAGATCGGGGGGATCGAGTGACCATCCATTGTCGAGCGGCCGACCTTCCCCGGGTTCGGATGCACCGAAGAAACCGTTCCCTTCTTGGAAGCGGTCCACATGACCAAAGAACGCACCGGTTTCGCCTATCCAGGGCAAACTTGCAAACTTGTCGACTGTGGCAATTAGGAACGCGGGCAGTCGCCGGTATATGGGTTCATCCACGGTTAGGATTGGTAAAGGACGGTTGCGGCTGAAATCACAGCTCGTGTTCGCACAACGGATTTCCAGATTTCTCGGCGCAAGATCGTTAGGGACGCACGCGAACGACGAGCGCGTAAATTCCGTTCCGCACCACGGGCAGGCTTTCAGCGGCGCTGGTGCTCGCTTATCTCGACCATTGCGATAACGGCGCACTCTACCCACAGCGGTTGTCTCGTCCGACTGCCCCTTCTTGCCGAGCTTGTTTGGAGAAGCGTCAGACCCAACCCAAAGGCCTATTTCGATGGGCCAATCACCCAACACGGGCCGCTTGCTCTCGTCGACATTTTCAGTATCCGTGCGCATCAGTTCGAGCGCGCAGACGACGCCTGCCGCTCGGGCAAGTTGATCAAGGGTTAGGAGGCGCAGCGTGTAACGCATAATGACCGCCACTCCCGCACCGAGCACGCCGGGGCCACGTAGTCTACGGTGTGCAATCACAAAGGCTGCCAGCCCTAGATACGCCTCGGTCTTGCCACCGCCGGTCGGGAAGAAGAGCAAGTCAGCCGTTTCGCGATCAATATGGGCCCGATCGACTATTCCCGGCAAATTCAGCAGGATAAAGGCGAGTTGAAAAGGCCTCCAGCGAGGCTCAGGGAGAGATGCCGGATCGGCGGTCGTGCCGGCGTTCCGTCGGCGCGCTGCTGTCGCCACGGCAAGATTCATGAATCGAAACGCCTGCCGAGCACGGGCATCGTGAGTGAGAAGCTCGATCCCATCCGTGATTCGTTTTTTCGCTATGTTCATATCGGCGATCAGTTGCTCGCCGAGTTCGCGACGCCGCGCCGGAAGCGAATCGAGCTTTGTCCTTTCGGTGTCGATCCAGACGCCATAGAGTGCCGGCAGATTTTTTATTGCGGCGCCCAGGTCACCGGCACTCGTAGCGAGTTGCGCGAGCCTCTCCATGCCGAAGGCAACGCCATCCTTGAGCGCGCCGCCTTCGTTGGGCGCCACACGCTCGACTTCGGCGCACGGAAGAGGGTCCGTCCATACCCTGGTGACATGACCAGCGGCGTCCTCCTCCGAACTCCATCCCGCCGCCGAATTTCGGCCCACGGCCCATTCACGAATGTCACGATAATGCAGGTCGGCGACGCGCAGGTCCCGATCCTGGGCGCGATAGCCCGAAAGGTCACGCCGAGGCTTGAACCCTTGTCCGCTGATTAGTTCAAGTCTTGCTTGGAACGCATAGCTCACGTCCGCGTAAAACCGGTGTACTTTGGCACGACGATTCACCAGAAATACGGTAAGCGCGCGCACCCTTACCATCGAACCATCGGGCGCTTCGAAGGTGAACTGCCGCGAGTGGGTCTCAAGCGCCAAACCACCGCCCGGGCGCTGCTCGGCGCCACTGTCCGACACGACGACGGAATCGCCGCGGCCGTCTCGGACTGCTATACGAACGCTTCTCTCCTTCGGTAGACGCACCCAGTCCACTGGTGGCCTCTCGATACGCGGGGGTTTGCCGGCCTCGCCCGACTCTACCAGGGGCGCATCGGGCAACAGGACTGTTTCTGGTAGGGGCGGTTCTGTGCGGTAATCGCCCCAGGACACTTGCACTTCAATTTCAGTAATGTCGGGATCGAGAAGCGCCGTGAGTCCGACCGACGATGGAAGGAAGCGCCGACGCGCGTTCGGCGTCTCCGGCTCTTCGGTGTCCCCTGCGGCACCGCCGGCGCCCTCGACATCTGGCTCTTCGACGTCGATCTCCATTTCTTCCTGAACGGCAGGGTCTACATCAGCAGTCTCACCTTTTACGCTGAGCGGGTCATCGACCGGCGCAAGAAATCCGGTCAAGTACCAACGGGAAGGGCTTTCATTCAGCCGCTCCCTGGCCAAATCGAGATCCTTTGTCGGATGCGGACCCACGAGGTCGCGTCGGAATGTGTCGACGAGCTTGGCGCGAATTTCAACACTGGTTGTCATTTCCGTTCGTGCTTCTCGATAACCACCAGCTCGCCCAGTGTTCCGTCCAACCATTTCCGAGTATAGGCGGACTTCAGGGCGCTTTTGGCTCGATAGCCTGCCTCTTCAAGGAGTGATTCGAGCGCCGCGAGTCGTTCGCGAAAGCCTAGCCGCACTCCGAAACGAAGACTTGCCTTATCGGGCCCGCAGAGCACCCACGCGTCGTTTCGGGTCAGTGCATGAGCCCATAGTGACCGTTCGCCGACGTCGAGAGTGATGTCCGATAGCTGCACCGCAACCACCGCTAGATCGGCGTCGGTCACAGCATGGGCGGGCGCCCCAAGGGATGCGCGAAGTGCAGTTGCGTCCACTTGTTGTTCGGCCCGACGGCGCTGGAACCCAGTCTGTGTCTCAGTCACGCAGTCCTCAACCGTCTCCACTGTGTAAGCTCCTGTTAACGCTCGCCATGCTCCGATTCTCCAGCACTCCAGAATCACGTTCGTGTCCACCAGGACCGGACCATGGTGACGCGGCATGATCTTTCACAACTCGTCGGGGGCTTCAACCCCATGGACTCGGAAGAGTTCGGAGAGCTCATCCAACGGCACATCAAGCAACGCAGCAGATCGGCGCGCCGATAGCTGACCTTGCCGAACTCCGCGGGAAATCACCTCCACGAAGGGTTTGGAGAACAATGGCGGTGGAGCGGCCTCGACCGTGTCGTGACCGTTGTTGCGCAGGGCGGCGTCGCGAATGTCCCGAGCCGCAGCAACTGACAATCGACCAATTTGCACCAGCCGCCATTTCAGCGCGGATGCGGTCACTCTGAGTTCATCTGCCGTCGCGTTTAGCGTGGCGATGAGATCGTTACCTGAGAGGTCCGCCCAATCACCGAAGCGTTCCAGAGCAGTTGTCGGCATGAGCACCGCCGACGCAAAACTGTTGGCTAGTTGCTCAACTCGGTTCTTGCTCGTCTCCGCCGCGTCTTCGGCGTGTTCCGGCGGCATGGCATCCCAGGTCAGGATGTGAAACAGCTCATGTGCCAGATCAAAATGCCGTCGCCCGGCGACCTCACGCCGGTTGATGAGCACGGCATCGAGTTCCGGGAGACGGCATGCCGCGCCAGAGATGCCTTCGAATGCGTCAACCATGAGTACGAGGACGCCGAATTCGCGTTCCAGGACGGCTGATAGCGAATTTGCCGGCACTTGACCAAGATCGTACTCGGCCGCGAAGCGCTCGCCCGCGTTGGCCGCGTCTTCATAGCGTTGTTGGCGAGTCAGTCCGAGCGAACGCCGAAGAAAAGGAGTCTCGCAACCGACTTTGGGTGCAATGGCGCGGAACGCCGCAATCCAACGTCCCGCGCTTCGCTCGTAAGCGGAAAGACGCTGGGGCCTTACATTCGTCTGGCGCCACGAAAATCGACCTTCACCGACCAGCATGAAGGGGTCCGTAAAGTAATCGAGAGACACGCCAAGTTTCTGCACAGCGAGGATCAATTCATCGGCCGAGACGCGGCGTTCACCGGTTTCAATAGCAGAGAGCGTCTGTCGGTCATTAAAGCCGAGTTGGCGCGCCAGCTCTTGCTGGGACAGCCCGCGTTCCTCTCGAATAGCCTTAAGACGGACGCCGATAAGTTGAGTCATTGATCGATACCTCTGCGAGTATCATATCATCTTGCAAAGATTGATTTGCAAGATTTTATTGCAAATGAGACTGCGGTCTCTGGGACTTGGCAAAACAATCAATTGATGCGGCGCAACGCGTGTACAGCGGTTGCGCCATAAACCAGGTAGCTGACCCATCGGAGTGGACGGCCTTACTCGAGATCGCAATGGCGAGATTCGCCATAAGAATGGAAATACGCGCGCCGACACGCCGCGCGACACTTACGGTGACACCTTCCCCCGCCTCCGAGGAGATATGCATCTCGACACGCTGCCGGATAGAACCGGCGCGAAGTCGCTCAGCGACTTCCCGAACCGCAAGGAGCCTTCAATGAGATTATTCTGTCTCTCCTTCATTCTCATGCGAGAGCTCTTCGTCGTCATCCAATGTCGAAGGCGCCAAGCTAGCGGCGCGCTCGGCCGCTGCACGCTCGGCGTTGAGGGCGAGTAGGCGGGCCAAGACCTCGTCCTTTATGTCTGCGGGCCAGTCCAGGCGAGTCTTGTGCGCTTTTCCGTCCTCGGTATCCTGCTCGATGAATTCCGGCATGGCTCGGTTGGCGAGATCCTGCCAGCCGTAGGCCTGTAACACAGCTGTATCCAATTCGAAGTGAAGGGTGCGCAGGCGCGCGATGCTAGGGGCACTTTCATCTCGCGCGTGCAATCGGTTGTAGATCTTGGTTAGGCCTTCGTTTCGTTCGATCATCAACTGCGCGCGATACATACAATAAGCATCGCCTGCGATTTGGAGAGCCGCTTGGGCTCCAAAATTGTCTGGAAACGGAAACGTGCGAAAGCAATCGGTAGGCGAGTAGCGCAGCCGGTCTTCAAGCGTCGAAGCGAAGAAACGTGCCCATACTTCATGCGCGCGGCTCTGCAATATCGCGAAGAATTGCGCAGCCTCAGAAGAAAAAACAACCAGGCTTTCCGCAAAAACAACGCCCGTCGATATGTACGTAAGCGCCCAATTTGGCGCATGGCGCGTAGCGACCAAAACTTGCTTTTGCGATGCAATCGTAGCGTAGAGACCGGGTCGCTTTTCGGCGTATTGCCACCAACGTTCGCGCACAGCATCACGCTTTTGGATGTCGCGCTCGGGCTTCACGCGCCGCCGTAATATTTCGATTAAATCCGGCCAGTCCTCTGCGACTTCTCCTGGATAGTCACCCGGAACGACGCCGAGCGTACGGAGCCGCGCTCTTTCGCGAGCGCCCAGATCAGACCAGGGCGTCAATGTAGAGTCACGTTGCAAGGGCCAATCGCAAAAATTGATTACATAGCGATCGTGTCCTTGGCGGGGATCGGTGTTGACCTCTTCACCACCAATATATGGACGAATGCAAAGTGAATTGCGGCTGCTGCTTTCAATTAGCGATCGCATTGTGGCAATACTCTCCGATTCGCCCTTTGCGGCCGCCGTGTCATCAAAGGTAAACCCCATACCGAGAACCTGTGACCCTATAAACGCCTTCGCTGAATTTGCTACAAGCGCTCCCGGCGAATCGTCCAGCTCGCCTTCGACTAAATACGCAGAGACACGCCGGACTGGCCTACTGTCCAGAACGGAGGCAGTCGCTTCGCCCTTGATTACATGGACAACTGAAACCACGACAGCCGCTTCACCAGGCCATTTCAGCCGCCGTGTAGCACGAATGATTGCACCGCCGCTCGCCAAAATGTGCGTCAACCCAGTGGCACGGGTATCACCTTGACCGATTGTATTGGTAGGTATTAGCCCAAAAACCCCACTTCTCCTTAGCAGGCCGAAAGCACGCCTGAAAAAATGCGCAACTAAGTCTGAGTTTCCATGCGCGCCGGGATGCAGGTTCTGCAGCCAAGGGAGATAGTTCTTTGCATTACCCGCAATGATCGTATTCTTGCCGGCGAAAGGCGGATTCCCCACGATCGCGTCGAAGCCCGGATTCTCTCGTGCGAATACCTCAGGAAATTCGATCTCCCAATGAAAGGGCTGGATTGGATGGTCACCGGAACGAAGTTGGCGTGCGAAAGCCTCCAAGCGTGGCCATATTTCCTCCGCCCGGCCATTAGCCCAGGTTTCGATTTCCTGCCGTTTTGCCTCTCGCGCCCTCGGCTTATCGGCCGCGAAGAAGGCGCCGATGATTGCCGTACCAATCAATCGCGTGTTGTGAAGCCGACGCTCTATTTCACCGTAGCGAGTTTCTTGGACCACTCGCGCAATATCGTCCGGCGCCTCACGAATTTCCCGCCGAGCGCTAACTGCGGCGTCGAATCTTTCGCGCAATAACGAGTCAAATAGCGGCAATCCCGCATTGGCGTCCCAATGAAGTGATGTCATTTGTCCGCGTGAGAGCCCGACGAGGCTATCGCCGCATTTCAGCGCATGATCCAAGAACGTAAACTCGTGATCGCGTGCCAGAGTCGCCAACCAAAGCGATAATCGCGCGAGGTCGACGGCGCGCGGGTTCTTGTCCACGCCGTAAATGCAACGTTGCGCGACCACCCGTCGGGCATGCAGCTCCTCGTCTTCATCCGCGGGAATCACCGGTCGGCGCTTCGGCCAACGTGCCCACGCCTTGACCAGCCGCTCACCGATGGCACGACATGCTTCAACGAGGAACGCTCCCGACCCCATAGCTGGATCGCACACGTTGAGATCGAGCACCTGCTCCGGTGTCGCGTCTGGGCCCAGGCGCTCGAAAGCAGGCTCGAGGGCAAACTTCACGATCGGCGCCGTGAGACTGCGCGGTGTATAGTGGCTGCCAGTGCTGCGACGTTCGCTCGTGGGCTGCAGAATGGGCGTACCCACAGGAGCTATCCGGTGTCGCGGTGCCGCTCGCTCATCGACCAAGCTGTCAAGTGCCGATACCAGATCCTCGACCGATCGGGCCGCTTCGATTGCCTTTGCATGATCAGCCGAGATTTGCCCGCGACCCGAGTTCTCCCGCAGATACTTGATGCGATTCTTGCCCTTGCTGGCCAGCAGCTTATCGAGATTGACGAAAACCGGAGTGCGATTGTTCTTGCCGGCCTTGATCGGAAGTGCTCGGCCAGCCGCCGTTTCGACGGTGAAGCCCATAACGGTTTCATAGACCGATCCAATCTGTTCGACATCCAGCGTCCGATATGACAGACGTTCCCGAGTACCGCCGCGCAACTTGAGGGTCATCAGCCCCTCGAGAACTCGCAACAAGCAGCCGTCGGAGATCTTGAGAATTCGAGGCGGGTCATCTTTCGAGATCCGACCCTCGAGAAACAGGAACTCGTCCGGATCGAAAAGCTTGCCGCCGCGAGCTTGAACGAACCGAGTCGGGTGCCCTTTGTGGATTAGCCTAAACAACGCCAGCAGGCGACCCCAACCGCCCCGACGCTCGTCCATCGTGTCTGGGTTGAGTGCGGCATCTTCGGCCAGCCTCGCAAACAAACCTCGCACCGAATAGCTCGTTTCAAAAATCTCGCGGGCACGGCCGTCGGCGCGCGATGGCAACAGGTCACGGTCTTCCGCATAAAGAATAAAGACCAAGCGCATCAGCATCGCCAACAGGCCTTCATACAAACGGTCCGGCTGAGATTTCGCCAGCTCGCGAATGAGGTAAGGCTCTGCGCCGTCCAGTCCTCGCAGCAACTCCTGCAAGGCACCCAGCACTTGGTCAGCCAATGCGCTCGATACCGAGGCTTGCGCGTCGCGGCTCCTCGCTAGGATCGAGGGTAAGCGACGGTCATCGGCATCGGAGAAAAGGCGAAAGCCGTCCAACATCAGCTTCAAGCCACTCAACATGGGCCGCCCTGCGACCGTGCCCAGCGCCCGCAAAGGAAATGCGAGGTGACCCGATGTCTCACCACGCGGCGCGTAGATCAGAAGGAGGGCCTGATCCGTCACTAATACACCCGCGAAAACGCCCGTGCCCCGCAATAAGCGCTCGAACCGTTGACGCGGCGTAGCTTCCCAGCCATCCAGCGTCCCGCGAGTATCCGCATCAACACCGGCCGACTCGATGCGAATCAGGAGTTGCCAACGTTGCGGTCCTTCTCCCAGTTCGGCGACCGCCCACGTCGGTTGAAGAACCGTGTCATGCTCGGGAAGCGCAACCAGCAATTCTGGAGGCATGGCCGGCCCACCCGGCGCGCCGGCGACGTGCCGCGCTTCCCAACCCAGCACCGCTTGAAAAAATTTCCACGGGTCGGGCAGTGCTGGTTTCGCCGCATCGGGTTCGAGGAGCTCCGCGGCCAGGCCCGTGTCGATCGGCGTCTGGCGTATCGGTGTGAGACCCTGCTCTTTGATCAACACGGGGGCGACGACAACCCCGACCGGCTGTACATGATCGAGCCAGTCGAGATCCGGGTCCGCGATGATCTCTGATGCCATTCAGCTTACCCAGACATGGGCCAAAGATAGACAAGTCCGACGGGTTCCAGACGATGTGCACGGACTTCATAAGACTCGCGCAGGCGCCCAGGCTCCTCGCGCAGTTCTTGGTCGAGCTGCTCGAGGCGGCCCGCCCAATGTCGCCGATCCGCTTCCCGCTCTCGCCGCTCTTCGGGTATCAGATCGAGGCTCAGTTGGTTCGGATTGAACTCGGCTGCGGCCTTGGCGATCCTCGCCTGCTGCGCTTTGAGCAGATCAGACAAGGATTTGGCCTCTTCTTGACCGCGTTTCGCAAGCTGAGCCCCCACCGAGACCAGTCGCTCAGCGGCAATCTTCTCGAATGCGGGCACAAGATCAGCGATATCCCTGACAATGAGCGCTTGCACACGCGCAATCGCGGCTTTCGGCGCCGGGCGCGCTTGTCTTAGCGCCTCTTCCAATTGATTGAGTGTTCGTTCCTCGCCGCTTTCTCCAAGGGCCTTCAGTGGTTTGCGCTCTCGCTCCGCCTCGGTCCAGATGGCGGTAACGGGAATCACTTCCTCGTGCAATCGCGCGGCGCCTGCGCCGTACAACGCTAGGCGGCCCATCAGGACGACCCGTGCTTGCGCGCCAGGCCCTGTGATTACCGACACACGTGACAATTTAGACTGAAAGCCTTGGCTGATGAATCGCGACAGCAGCCGTCGCACGAGACGATGTTCGAGATGCACTTGGACAACACCGGCCGCGTCCCGACCGTCACTCATCACCGGTGGCTCGAAGGCAATGGAGCGAACCGGGGCGTCGCGCCTCCAGTCCCTGAGTCGCTCGCCACGCTTTCGGGGTCGGCTTCGCAAGTCGTCGAGCGCGTCATCCCAGCCAGCATCGTTGACGAATATGGGATTCGTGGGATCAAGATAGTAAGTGTCGATCGTTCCGACTTTATCACCGCGGGCTTCGTCGAGAACGAATCCATCGCGCGCAAAGGCCGCCGCAGTGACGCGTTGCAGATCGTATGGATTGACTCCGACACGCTCACGCGAGCGTTCCAGGGATCGCCGCAATTCTTCCTGCTCATTTAGCAGGTGTTCATGCCGACTCCGCTCCACCACATCCATCTCGGCTCGAGCGCGCTGCAAGCGTTCAAGGTCACTTTCCTCAGCGATGGCCCGCGCTATGACCTTGCCCAGGCCGCGGCTGATGCCATTTTCCGCCAAACGTCGAGTGACTCGGTCTTCGATTACCTTACCGATGGAGCCCAGTTCATCACGGATCGTCTCGGTTTTGCGTACCAATGCGTCGAGAACGATGTCTGCTTCCCGTTGCTCATACAGAAAGTACCGGCAGCGAACCTCCTTCGAGGGCTGCAACTTTCGGTCAATCCGACCATTGCGCTGCTCCAGCCGCGAGGGATTCCACGGAAGATCAAAATGGATTAAGTCCGAGCAATAGGCTTGCAGGTTGATGCCCTCTCGAGCGGCATCAGTACAAACCAGGATGCGCAGGGCTTCTACGTCAGGGTCGGCGTTGAACGCGCGTTTGACCTCCTCGCGACGATCCCCGCCGGTAGCACCGGTGAACACTCCAATACGGTCATCCGCGCCGTCAGTCTCGGCCAGCGCTTCACGCAATCGTCGTTCGAGCCAACGCCGGGTGTCCTCGTACTCAGTAAACACGATTAGACGCTGGCGGTTCCAGCTAGTCCCCGAGAGCATATTCTGGTTGATCCACGCCACCAACCATCGGACCCTCGCATCCGGTTGGCCGCTGTACTTTTGTGCCAGCTCAAGCATTTCATCGACGGCGGCGAGTTCGGCGCGAAGCTCCGCCGTCGCCGCGCCGGCAACACCGAGAGCTGATGCTGCCTCGGTCATGGCGTCGTCGTCAGCATCCATGGCGCTCTCAGCGATCTCGTCTTCAAGACCAAGATCGGTGTTTTCTTCCCCCCCGGGACCAGCCACAAACGATTGGGCCGCGGCGGCGACACGGGCTGCCGTTTCTCCGTCGAGCACCCGCTGCAATGTAGCGCGGTGGACTTTCAATGTTCGGGCAAATGCCGCAATCGATGACAGCAGGCGCTGTTGAAGCCCGACGAACGCCAGTTTTGCCAGCGATGCCTTGTGACTCGGTAGGCTCGCGATGCGCTTCGCCCGCAAATCGCCGTAGGCGCCGAGCAGACGAGCGAGCTTCAGTTCCGGCGCATCCTCCGGTAACCCCGAGAGCCGCACCGGCTCGATTATCCTCTCCGGGAACGCCTCGCCAAGTCGGCGCAAGTCCGATTTTAGTCTGCGAACCATAACAGGTTCGAGGTCTTTGGGTCGAACCTCAACTCCGCGGGTAAAGCGTTGCGGATCTAGTATTTCCAGCAGTGCGGAAAAGCTGTTCGAGTGACCGTTGTGCGGCGTGGCGGTCAGGAAAAGGCGGTGTTCGAAGCGTTCCGCGATTTCGCGAGCCGCCTTTGTGAATTGGCTGGACACGGCGTAGCGAGTTCCAGCCGATGGTGCCGCGTGGTGAGCTTCATCGAGGATGAATAGAGCCTTCGCACGAAATTCGCCGAGAACATCGCGCAGGCCCGACGCATAGACTTCATCGGTGAGCAAGCGATGGGAAATGATAAAGCGACTTCCCGTTGTCCAGGGATTTACCGAGAAGCCGCGTAAGCGACGCAGTTCAGTAATTCGCGCAAGATCGATGATGTCGAACGAGAGTCCGAATTTCGTTTCGAGTTCATCCTTCCACTGGACAGTCATCGTGGGAGGAGCCGAAATCACTATGAAATCGATTCGGCGCCGAAGCAGGAGCTCTCGTGCGATGAGCCCCGCCTCCACGGTTTTCCCTAAGCCAACGTCATCGGCGATGAGCAAGTTGACCCGAGGTAGTCGCAAGGCCTTGCGAAGGGGTAACAGCTGATATGCGTCGAGTCTGATGCCCGCCCGGAATGGAGCCTGAAGAGGTCGCGATCCGCTGCCGTGGCCGAGCGCCATCGAATGGCACGAATATGCGCGGCCAGAATGTCAGGGTTGTCCGGAAGTCCCGCGCCAACCGTCTTCCACCCGTCGTCGTCAAGAATGGTTGCGCCGATCTCGGCATCCCAGAGTATCTCTAGATGCTCTCCCTGGGCATCGTCCGATATGCACGAGAGGCTGACGGTCTGAAGGTCACCTGGATTGCCCAGTAACGCCTCCACGAGCCAAGGCCGGCCGCGAAGCTCAACGAAATCACCGGGCTCGGGGCTATTCATGGACATTCAGCCTTCCCATTGCTGTCTGGTAGAGGCGACCGCCTACTTTGCAACCCGGGCGTCGTGTGCCGAAGACTTCCCCTGTATGAAGTTTAACGGGAATGTACGAGCGTATACCATGGGCCAAGTCGTTGAAATGCCAGTCCACCGAAAAGCGACTCCAACTGCCGAAAGCGGGAAAGTTCGCCCTCCGGTCCGCAAACCGAATCGAGCAACCCGTACCCGGGAGTTCCTGTCCCAGGATGAAGTC
>OBLU010002927.1_pt1 | contig 15514 bp, 10 predicted proteins | sample 1518681 | NCBI WGS metagenome assembly OBLU01 (sample SAMEA3539304, study PRJEB22396) | soil metagenome | biome: tundra; feature: field; material: soil | place: USA | collected 2010-05 | depth 0.15 m
ATTGAGGACGGCCACGGCGTAGGGGTGACTGCCCGCGTTGCGAACGCCGACGACGGCATTCCTGGCACCGTCGATGACCGTGACGCTGTTCCCTTGTACATTCGCGACGTAGATGCGGTTGGATTTGGAATCGACGGCCAGCCCTTGCGGGTGCGGCCCTACGGGCAAAGTCGCAATCGTCGTTCCTGTTTGCAGATCGAGGATGCTAAGGGTTTTGTCGCCGTAGTTCACCACGTAGAGCCGGCGCGTGACAGGATTGATGGCCAGCGCGCAGGGGATTCTGCCCACAAGAAGAGTACGAACGGCATGGGTCTTTTCGTCGAGCGCGACAATCTCGGCGCTTGCAGTGTGAGTGAGGAAAAGCGTGCCCGAGGGCTGATCGAACACCATGCCCCAGACATGGGGACCGACGCTGGCCTTGGTGACTGCGCCGGTTGCTTCGTCCACAAAGCGGATCGAGGGGTCTTCGTAGGTGGAGAGAAAGACCGTGCCGGTGCGAGGATCGAGAGCGATGCCGTCGGCGTCGCCGACTTTGAGTTCCCGAGCCGTATTGGAGATGCCCTCGATGACCGTCACTGAACCGGAGTAGGTGTGGGTCACATAAATTGTGTTGGTCGCCTCGTCCACAGCTAAGGTGTAAGGAAGCGGCGCGCTTGTGACAGTGGCGATCAGGGTATCATTCGTGCCGTCGATTACGCTGACCGATGCGCTGCCGTCGTTGGCGATATAGATCCTGTTGGTGGTGGAATTGATGGCTATCGCGATCGGCTCCCGACCGACTTGCACGGTGTGCATAGCACCGGTTGCAGCATCGATCACGGTGACAGAGCCCGTGCCCTCGTTGACCGCATAGATCTTGTGGTGGAAGGATTGCATACGATGGCGGCGCTGGTGATGAGGCGCCCCCACGAAGCATCTTCCGCAGCGGACCATGCGAGAGGTGCAAACGCCGCCAGCAGAACAGCGGCGGGAATGCAGCCGCACAAAAAGCCTGCAGGAAAGATCGAAACACACGGAATCATATTGTGATTGAGCCTCGGTGGAACTATATTATTAACCATTACAAAGTCCGGGGTCGAGTGAAATCGCGGCATGTCCGGAGGGAAAAGCTTCTCTATGATTCGGCACGTGCGTCTTGTCTGCTGCCTCATTTTTTTCGGTCTGGCTGGAGTTGCCCAGGCAAAGCCGTTTCGCGTTCTCGCGTTTTACTCGATGCACGTGGAGCAGGATCACGTGGATTTCGCCATGCAGGCAATTCCGTTTTTTCAGGAGATGGCGAAGCGCGACCACTTCGACTTCCAGGCAACGTCGAACTGGGACGATATGAACCCGACGGCGCTGAAGAAATACCAGGTGGTGATGTGGCTCGACGAGTTTCCTTCGACGCCCGCACAGCGCAAGGCGTTTGAGGAGTATATGGAGCACGGCGCTGGCTGGATGGGTTTCCATATTGCGGGTTGGACGGAGAATCGCGCAGTGTGGCCATGGTTCTCAGACTTTTTGGGTACGGTATTCGTTGGCAATAGCTGGCCTCCGCTGCCGGCCACGCTCACGGTAAACGATACGACGCATCCGGCGGTGAAGGGACTGCCCGCCCGCTTCGTCTCCCCAGACAACGAGTGGTATAGCTGGCAGCCAACTCTGCGCAGCAATCCGAATATCAAGGTTCTGATGACACTTGCTTCGTCGAATTTTCCGCTGGGATTCAAGGACACTCTGGGCGGCGGCGATGTCCCCGTGACCTGGACGAATACGAAGTACAAGATGCTCTACACGAACATGGGACACGGAAGCAAGATTCTGAACAGCGCAACACAGAACCTGTTTTTCGAAAAGGCCCTGTTGTGGCTTGGCGGCCAGAGTTGACGATATCAGTTCGTTGCCCGGTGGAAGTGGTTGAAACGCGAACCATGATCGAACGCGCCTCGCTTGCATGGGTCACGAATTTACAGACAAGCCCGCAATCGCAGGGCTGAAATGCCGGGGTGCATCCTGAACAGATCGTTGGTGCAATTCTGCAAACGCAAATCGGTGATGGTGCTGCTCTGTGCGGCAGCGGTTGGCCCGGCGTGGGGACAGGCGAGAATTCCGGAAGCCGCCTGGAAACGGCCTCTGGGTCTGCCGCTCGAGAACCCGGGCAAGACGCGGACGCCGGGCGACATCGATGACGGCTACTGGCAGGGCGTTCCGGTGGGAGGGTTGGGGGCGGGCACGTTCTCTCGCAGCTATCGCGGAGACTTTGCACGCTGGCACATCAAGGCGGCGGTCCATAAATATGAGCCGGTGAACGCCAATCAGTTCGCGATGTTCCAGCAGTCTGAGGGGGACGCGAGAGGGGTGGCGCAGGTGCTTATGAACGGGCAGCCACAGGGCGGCGAATTGTCCGCATGGCAGTGGAATTACCCGGTGGGCGCGGGCAACTACTATGCGCTTTTCCCCAAGGCCTGGTTTGACTACCAGTGGAAGCGCTTCCCTGCTCACGTGACGCTGGAGCAGTTTTCGCCCGTGATGCCTGAGAACTACCGCGAGTCCAGCTACCCCGTGGCGGTTTATCGGTGGCATGCAGACAATCCGACAAATAAGACGGTGACAGTCTCCGTACTGCTGTCATGGACCAATATGGCCGGATGGTTCAGAACGTTTACGCGTGATTTCTCGGGAACGCCGAACCAGGGGAACCATAATGACTACAACAGCGAGCCAATTGTAGGCGCGGGCACGATGAAGGGCATCGTGTTCAGCAGGAACCATGCGGGTGCGCCCAACGAGTGGGATGGCCAGTTCGCGATTGCGGCGCTCAATAATCCCGGCGTGGAAGTGACCTATCAAACCTCATGGCTGGCGTCCGGCGATGGGAAAGAAGTATGGGCGCCATTCTCCAAAAACGGGCGGCTCGCCAACGACACAAAATCGTGGGTAAGCGACAAGGAAAAACTGGCGGGCACGATCGCCTTACGATTCACGCTGCGTCCCGGCGAAAAGAAAATCATCCCGATGGTGCTTGCATGGGATTTCCCCGTGGTGCAGTTCGGCGAAGGAAGAAAGTGGGATCGCCGGTACACGGATTTCTATGGAACCTCGGGCAATAATGCGTGGAAGATCGCGCGCGATGGGTTGCTGCACGCCGCGGAGTGGAGCGAGGCGATCGATCGCTGGCAGGCTCCATATATCAATGACCAGAGCAAACCGCTGTGGTATCGCGGCATGCTCTTCAACGAGTTGTATGCGATCACAGACGGCGGAACGTTCTGGGGCCGCGAGGCCGGTTCCTATCCGAAGGCCGCGGCCACGTTTGCGCTGCTTGAGTGCTTCGATTATGCGTATTACGGGACACTGGATGTGCGGTTCTATGCATCGCTGCCGCTGTTGAAGTTCTGGCCGCAGATCGATAAGCAGGTGCTGCACGAGTTCGCCGCCACCGTGCAGAAGGAATGGCCTGAGCAGGGGCTGTGGGTCTGGAAGTCGCAGCAGACAGGGGCGCCTGTTACCCACAAGCGAAAAAAGATCGGCGCGGTGCCGCACGACCTGGGCGTGCCGGAGGGCGATCCGTTCATCGCCGTCAACGAGCCCGGCTGGCAGGATACGAACGACTGGAAGGATCTGAACTCGAAGTTTGTGCTCATGGTATATCGCGACTACGTGCTGACTGGAAGGAAGGACAAAGAATTCCTTCGCGAGTGCTGGCCGGCGATGCGGGCTGCAATTGAATACCTGCGGCAGTTCGACCACGGCGGAGGTGTGCCGGAGAACAGCGGCTATCCCGACCAGACCTACGATGACTGGGTTGTCAGCGGCGTAAGCGCCTACTCCGGTGGGTTGTGGCTTGCCGCGTTGCGAGCTGGGGAAGAGACGGCACGCATTGTGGGTGATGTGAAAGCCGCAAGCGAATATCACGCGCTGTTTCTGAAGGGACAGAAGACTTACGTGACCCAGTTGTGGAACGGCGAGTATTTCCGCTACGACACAAGCAGCGAGTCCAAAGATGATATTCAAACGGACCAGCTTGCTGGACAGTGGTACGGGAATCTGACCGGCCTGGGCGACATTGTGCCGCACGCGATGGAGCAATCGGCGTTGAAGAAGATTTTCGACTTCAACGTGATGAAGTTCGACGACGGGCAGATGGGCGCGGCCAACGGCATGACGGCGGACGGCAAAATCCTGACCAACGCAGAAGCCAAAGAGGTCTGGGTGGGCACAACCGAGGGCTATGCCGGGTTGCTGATGAGTGAAGGCATGCAGGACGAGGCGTGGAAGTCGGCCTGGGGGCTCTACCACGTGATCTACGAGAGCAAGGGCTACTGGTTCCGGACGCCGGAGGCGTGGGACGTCACGGGGAACTTCCGCGCAGGAATGTACATGCGCCCGATGGCCATCTGGGCGCTGGAGATGACCCCGCCACGAGCGAAATGACCCCATATGCAGTTGCTGGATGGGAGTGCGAGAACGAGGATATCGGCTGGAGAGGATATGCGGATCGCAGGAATGGCTTTATCGCGCAGAGCAATTCTGGTGTGGATGGGAGTGTTGTTGGTTTCAGCGGCAGGCGCGAGCGCAGCCACGCCGGAGACCGCCGCTCCGCGATTCAAGGTGGTGGCTATTGCGGAGGCGGGAGGGATTCATGCGCCGTTCGTGGAAGCCGCGAAGGTATGGCTGAATCAGCTTGCGGCGGAAAACCAATTTGCAGTCGATTACATTCAGAACACAGATAAAATCGACGACGAATTCCTCTCCCATTATCAGCTCTTCATTCAGTTGAACTATCCGCCCTACAACTGGACGCCGACAGCACAGGCTGCGTTTATCAGGTACATCGAAGAGGGCCGTGGCGGATGGATTGGTTTCCACCACGCTACGCTTCTGGGGGAGTTTGACGGCTTCCAGATGTGGCCGTGGTTTTCGCAGTTCATGGGCGGCATCCGGTTCAAGGAGTACATCTCCACATTTGCCGACGGCGTGGTGACGGTCGAAGACAAGTCGCATCCCGCGATGCAGGGCGTGACGAGACAATTTCCGGTTGTGCACGAGGAATGGTACACATGGGACAAGTCGCCGCGACCCAATGTTCACGTGCTTGCCAGCGTAAGCGAGAACAGTTATAGCCCGGATTCGAAGATCAAGATGGGCGATCATCCCGTGATCTGGACCAATGAGCGCTACAAGGCCAGAAACATCTATATCTTCATGGGGCATCATGCGGATCTGTTCGAAAACCCGGCGTTTGCCACAATCTTCCGCAATTCGATCTTCTGGGCTGCGCACCGGTCGCCGGCTCAATGAGATTGCGCTGGTCTGTTTTGTTCGGACTCGAGAAGGGTCATTGCATATGCAAGATCCTCTCCGTGCTCTCCACTTAGTTTTCAACCCAGTATTTTTGGAATCCGATATATTCAGCGGGCACCGAAGCCAAGATCTTCCGACGTAGTTCGAGCATATCCACTGAGCCCGTAGTGCTAAAGAGCACCTGGCCTCCGGGAGCGAGCAGCACGGTGTAAGGCACAGCCGACTCCCAGTGCGGATCGAAGGCCTTCTGCAACGCGGCAGTGTCGTCGGAGGCAAAGAGCAGGTTACGGCTGGTGGCGTGTCTGCGCTGCAGAAACTTTTGCACGCCATCCTTCTCATCCGGCGCATTGGCCGAGACGGTCACGAGATTGAACCCGCGGTCGCTGTACATGCGGAGGGTGTCCTGCATGTCAGCAAACTCCGCGACACAGGAACCGCACCATGTGGCCCAGAAGCTGACCAGCGTATAAGTATCGCCGGCGTTGGTGCGCAGTTTCTTGAGGCCCTCGGCATCTACCATGTCAAGCGTAACCAGCTGCGCATTCAGCTTGCGTTCTGCTTCCTCGCGAAGAGCTTCTTTCTCCTGCCACTTGGTGGAGCAGCCGAAGACGGCCGTGTGGTCGACGGGCACGGGTTTACCGGCGAGCAGGGCGTCGACCGCGTTGCGCGCGTCTTGAACGGTCACCTTTTCGATGCGAAAGTTGTCGTCGAAGCGACCTTCGTAGCGAAGGCGTCGGCTTCTGTCAAAGATGAATACGTGCGGCGTAGCCTGAGGGCCGTAGGCGCGTGCGACCGATTGAGTAGCGCCGTCGTAGAGGTAGGGATAATGCAGATGCTTCCACGCGACACGGATCTTCATCTCAGCGAGGGTATCGCTCAAATCGGAGGAATCGAATTCATCGATGATCAGGGCCTTCGGATCGTTGCCCTGAATGGCCACAACGGCGACGCCACGCGGGCCATAGTCTTTGTAGAGCTTCTCGATACGCTGCTCGTACACTTGAGCGACCGGGCAATGATCGCAGGTGAAGACGACCACCAGTACCGGGCTGGCGGCATAATCGCTAAGCTTGTGGATCTTGCCGTCAACGCCCGGAAGACTGAAAGGGGGTGCAGCCGATCCGAGGGCGAGAATAGGGTGCGATTGGGCACAGAGAGGCGCAGCCATCATCGACAGCACAACAAAGGTCAACAGTTTTCGCATGATATCCCTCCCGCGCGAACGTCCACAGGATTGGCGATTCAATTGCCGGGCAACGAGTGGGCCCGCCAGATCGTTTATAACGTTTTATTACAAAGTCGGGCGCATCTGCAAGGAGCAAGATTTTGCGGCGAGAAAGTTCACAGCACCGGCTGCGGGAGCAGGACGGACGGAATAGCTTCCAGGGCAAGGGAGATGCAGCCCCAGAGCACAGCACGCTGTTTGGGTGGGCTGGATGCAATTCTGGTTACCGCAAACTCTCCTCCCTTCAGATATTTCTGGACAAAATCAATCAACACCGGATGGCTGCCGATCTCTCCGCCCAAAAGGATCAGGCCAGGATTCAAGATGAGCGATAGGTTCACGATGATGTCCGCAACGATTGCAGAACGCTGCCGAACAATCTTGACGGCGCATGGATCGCCCGCCTGGGCCAGATTCAGGACCCCCACCACGTCGATGTCCCTTTTGCCCGTACCGCGCGAAGACCGGGCACACGCCTCGCGCCAGCTCTTCAGAATCCCGGGACCGGAGAGCACAGTTTCCAACTCTCCGAACTCATGGATCGTTGGCTGGCGGCGAGAGATCGAGGGAAGACGCAGATAGGCAATTTCTCCGGCAGACCAATCGGCACCGTGATGTATTCTTCCGCGGAGGAAAATGCCGGCGCCGACGTTGGTACCTATATTGATGAGGGCAAAGTCCCTGACGTGTTGCGCGGAGCCGCAATAGTATTCGCCCTGCGCGGCAAGATTCATATCGTTTTCAACGATCACGAGGCAGCCAGCGATCTTGCTGAGCATGGCTCGCAGGGGAACCGAGCGCCAGCTCTCGAGGGTGCTGATCGAAAGTACGCTGCCCTCATCCACATTTGTGATGGCAGGCACGCCGACCACCAGCGCCAGCAGCTTGTCCAGGCTTCTCGCGTGTTTGCGCAGAAGTTTCTTCAACTCGTCGCCAATTAAGCCGCAGACCACTTCCGGGGTGGTCTTCCGCTTTGCGAGCGAAATTTCTTCCCGATTGAGTTCGCTGCCGTTCAGGTCGGTTAGAAGAAAGGAAATGTTTTTCGCGGTGATTTCCACGGCGAGCAGACAGCCTCGTTCCGCTTTGAACCGAATCATGTCTGGTGGCCGTCCGCCGTTGGACGAACCCTCGCCGAGCGGCTCAACCAGATCCGCCGAAAGCAGGTCTTTCACAACGTTGGTGACCGTCGGTGCGCTAAGTCCGGAGGCACGCACCAGATCTGCCTTCGAGCAGGAGCCGCATTCGCGCAGCAACTTTAGAATACCGTGGGCATTCGTATGACGGAGGACAGAAGGCCTACCGATTGGAATGGGTCTTTTCTTCACTGTTCTCCGAAGTATATGCGCCTCACGACGAACCCAGCCAGCATGTTTGGTCATGCTGAGTCCGCACGGCGTAGACGGTAGCGGTTTTTAAAAGCGCAAGAAATTCTTGCTTCCAGCGTCTGCGGGAATGATACTAAATAAACATTACGAAGTTGGAACAATTGAGATCAGGTCTCCCGTTCTACTACCGAGAGGCGCGAATCTCGCTGTTTTTCAGACAATAGCAGAAAGAGAAAATCGACGTTTCAAAGTCGAAAAACGCGATGATGGAAGAAGCGAAGAAGAATGGACCGCGGTGGATCGGAGGAGTTGAGCCTCCAACCGCGCTGCTCACCGCAACCGGCATCCAGATTCTGGAGATCGAATGTCGGGAGCAGCCAGACCGGCTTCGCGAGCTGATTCAGGCCTATCGCAGCGATTCGGAGATCCGTGCCGAACTCATGAAACTGCATCAACTCGCGCGCCGGGAAGGACCAGTGCTTTTCATCGGAATGGGCGCGTCGTACTGCAGCTCCTTCAGCGCATCGGTTCTTCTGGAGAGCCATGGAAGACTATCGTTTTCCGTGGATGGGGGGGAGTGGTTGCACTATGCGCAACCGGCCTGGAAGGATACTGCGGTGTCTGTGCTTTTGACTGCGTCGGGCGAGAGCGCCGAACTGGTCGAGCTGTTCCGCGCAGATACAAACAAACCGCTGGGTCTGATCTGCAACAACACGAACAGCACCTGCTGGCGTTTGGCCGAATACCGGCTACCGGTTCTGGCTGGACCGGAATACGGGAACGCAACCAAGACCTATACCAACACTGCTGCTGCTTCGATTGTGCTGGCATCGGAGATGCTGGAACTGCCCTGGCAGGAAGACGCCGAGCGCGCGGTCGAAGTCTATGCGGGCTCATTGGATCGCATCTTCGCCTTGCGCGACGAATTGGAGGGGTTCTGCCGAGGCGCGGCTAACATTGAAATCATTGGCCGGGGCGCAGCCTATGGAGGTGCTGTGATGAGCGCGCTGTGCATCCGCGAGATGAGCGGCTTTCGCGCGGCGGCCCACACGGGTGCGGGCTTCAAACACGGGCCGAACCTGGATGTGGATGGTACGCATGTGGCCATCATCTTCGCCATCGGACGCGCGGCCTCGCTGGGATTCAAGCTCAGCGATGAGTGCATTCGGCGTGGGGGAAAGGTAGTCCTGGTATCTGCGGAGGACCGCCCGCCCGCCGAGAGGCTCTTGCCGATTCGCGTGGATGCCGTACCGGAACCGTGGGAAGGCATCAGCGCTTTGCTGGTGCCGCAAGCACTCACGCTGGCAATGGCGGAAAGAGGCGGATGCCGGCTGCCGCCACGTTTCCAGTATGGCCCGATGGAACAGTAGGAGAAGGAGCCCTGTGAACCGCGAGTTCAATCCAGCCAATCGAAGCGTCACAGGGACGCGGGTGAACCGCGCCTTTCTGTTGCGCGTTTCGTTCATTGCCGGACTAGGCGGCATTCTCTACGGTTTCGACATGGGAGTGATTGCCGGCGTGATGGTGTTCGTGCAGGAATCTTTCCCCCTTTCCACGCGCATGGAGGAGATCGTGGTGAGCGTGGTGCTGGTGGGCGCCATGCTTGGAGCCATCGCCGGCGGCAGCATCGCAGATCGCATTGGAAGGCGGGCCACGCTGCTGTGGGGCGGCGCCATTTTTCTGGCTGGTTCGTTGCTCGCGTTTTGGTCACCCAACGTGACAACGTTGATCGTGGCTCGCGGGTTGCTGGGGATTGCCATCGGTTTCACTTCAGTCACTGCACCCGTGTATGTCTCGGAGTTCGCGCCACCGCAATCGCGGGGCCTGTTGATCGGGCTTTACCAGTTCGCCCTTACGATCGGAATCGTGCTGGCCGATCTCGCTGGGTACTGGCTGGCCGCGCAGCATGCCTGGCGATTGATGTTCGGACTGGGAGCCGTACCCGCAGCGTTATTGCTTGTACTCGTCATCACCCTTCCTGAGAGTCCGCGCTGGCTCTATGCGCAAAACCGAATGGCCGAGGCGCTGCGGGTGCTCAGCTGCTATACCGATGAGGCAGGCGCGCAATCGCTCATCGAGGAAATTCGCGCTGCCCTTGCCATTCCGGTGGAGCAGCGCTGGCGCGAACTGTGGAGTCCGGCCGTTCGCACCTCCCTGTTGATTGCGGTTGGGTTCACCGTGCTGCAGCAGGTCACTGGCATTAACACGATCATTTACTACGGGCCACGGATTTTTGCCTTGGCGGGCATTACATCCAACAGAAACGCGATCTTCGCTACCCTGCTGGTGGCCGTCACCAACATGCTGGCCACCGTCATTGCGCTTGTGCTGGTGGATCGAGTGGGACGCAAGCCGCTGCTGTATGCGGGCCTGGGCGGAATGACGATATGCCTGGTTCTGCTGGCGTATTCATTTCATTCCCCGGCGGCATTCGGAGCGGGGCCCGGGGTGGTTGCAACGATTTGCCTGATGGTTTACATCACCTGTTTCGCGTTCAGCATGGGCCCCATCGCGTGGATCCTGGTGTCGGAGGTTTTTCCCCTGCGCGTGCGCGGGCGCGGCGTGGCCGCAGCATCGCTCGGCTCCGGCGCGGCGAATTTTCTGGTCTCAATGACTTTTCTTTCGCTGATAAAAGCCGCCGGGGCTTCGTTGACGTTCCTGATTTATGCGATTTTCTGCGTACTCACCGTACTGTTTGTGCGCTTCATTGTCCCGGAGACCCGGGGACGTGAACTGGAGACCATTAGTTCGGAGGCCAATGCGGCGAAGCCCCGAGTCAATGAACAGGGGACGTTCGATCATGCCTGAATGGAACTATCCAGCAGCTTCAGGAACGTTACAGGAACAGACAGGCACTACCGCTGTCGAGCAGCAGCGGCCAGTGGAGAGAGCTCCCGGTTATCTGGTCGGCGTCGACGTCGGCGGAACGAATTTGCGGCTGGCGCTGGCTGATATGTCGGGCAACATCGCGGCAAAGTGGTTTGCCTCCACGGTCGGCATGCGCGAACCCGAGAAGGTGATCCGCCTCATACTCGACGGCGTGAAGAACATCCTGTCGCAGTTCCAGGCGTCCCCAAGTGCGCTTCGGTCGATTGCCATTGGTGTACCGGGCGTTACAGATGTCGAAAATGGAATCGTGGTGGCCACTTCGTATTTGATGGGCTGGCAAAATGTGCCCCTGCGCGCGCTCGTGGAAAAGGAACTCAACATACCGGCGGTTGTAGATAATGACGTAAACCTCGCCGCGATGGGAGAGAGCTGGACCGGCATCGCAATTGGTGTACGAGACTTCGTCTTCCTCGCGACCGGAACCGGGATCGGAGCCGGTATATTTCTCGACGGCCGGCTCTATCGCGGAAGCTGCTGGGCCGCCGGCGAAGTCGGCTACATGCTGGTGCCGGGAATAACGGAGGGCGTCGGAAAGCCCAACGATCCGGGGACTCTGGAGAACATGATTGGCGGCGAGGGCATCAGGACGCAATGGCAGAAGCGTTGGAGCGCGGAACGAACATCGCTGCCAAGAGAGCTGAACGCCACCGAGATATTCGACTATGCGCTGAATGGCGATTCCGAGGCACAGACGGTCCTTCGACAATCGGCCACCATGCTCGCGCAGGCCATCTACAACATCTCCCTGGTCCTGAACTGTCCGCTCGTTGTGCTGGGCGGCAGCGTCGGCACACATCCTGCACTCTGTGATGCGACCAGGGAGATTCTAAATAGGTGGGACCTGCAAGGAACTCCCCGGCTGACCGTCAGTTCTCTGGGAGCGGACGCTCAATTGCAGGGTGCCATTCGCGTCGCTTTAGATTTGGTAGACGGAACGAAGATGCACGCAACAGCCTGAAATTTGTGCATTCGATGGATAATTGCTCAAAGAAACGGGACAATCTTGTGCCGATGCCTCACTGAGCGAATGGGTTCAATCTGAAAGTGTTTGTTGTCGTTCGATCAACTGCAGATATGCCGCTAAGGCTGCAGTGAACCGCGCGAGCCGGGCTTGGTTCTTGGAACGCTGCCGATGACAATGCGACAGTAACCGCCTACGGCCTGGGCTGTGGCAGCACTTTAGCATAGAAAAGCAGCAACCCTAGCCTTTATGGTTTTTTGAAAGACTACCAGGGGAAATTTGCAAATCAATGTGGAAGCGCCAATCCGTGAATTTCTGAGCGCCTCTGTATGAAGCTTCTGAAACCATCCAGAGTGCCTGAGCATTGCTCGCTGTGGGTTGGGATGTCGCCGAAACACAAATTTTGTTCCAAACAGTCCCGCAGTTCGTGTGAAAGCTCGGTACCATGACCTGCAAGAAGCAGTCTATCCGTGAGCGTCCCGCCGCATGGGTTCCTACCGTTTATTTTGCCGAAGGCCTTCCTTTTTACGCCGTCAATTTTTGGGCTCTGTTCTTTTTTCAGAGAATGGGTGCCGGTCGAATTGGATCGGAAACAATCAAGAGCAGGTCTGGCCTGTAACAAATAATCGATCTTCCATCGACTTTTGATCGACATCGATTTGGTTGCGGGGTTGATGCTCGAATATCACTAAAGGAGTTTTGAGATTGGCCAGAGATGACGAACAGAATGCCTCTTATGCGATCTAGCGTTAAGGCGATCAGGCTCGGATGACGTTGATTCCCTGCCGCTCAAATGGAGCAAGAGCCTCGGCGGAGGCGCCCGTGTTGGTAATGATGGTGTGGATCTTGTTGGCAGGGCAAATAAATGCAGGGCTCACGTTCCCGAATTTGCTTGCATCGGTAACAACAATCACCTGCTTTGATTGCTTGAGCATCTTCCTGTAGACAAGCGCTTCATCGGCTTCGAGCGTGGTGGCTCCACGCTCGCTATCAAGCCCGGTAACGCCGAGGAAGACCTTGTCCATATAGACATCATCAAGAAATTCGAGCGCTGCGTTGCCTGTAAGCGAAAAGGACCACGTCCAGGGAATCACGCCACCCGTCAGATAAGTGCGAACACCGGGCTGATTGCAGAGTTCCATGCCAATGTTGATGGCGTTGGTGATGACTTGAATCTTTTCGCGATGACGAAGGCTGCGGCCGATGTGGGTTGTTGTCGTTCCGGCAGAAAGCCCTATGGTTTCGTTTGGTCGAACCAACTCGGCGGCGGCCAGGCCGATACGACGTTTTTCAACCGCAAACCTCTGTTCGCGTGCCAGGAATGAGCTGTCATACCGGAACGGCTCATAGAGTAGAGGCTCGACCAGTGTCGCCCCGCCATGGGTGCGGCGGATCAATCCCCGGTTTTCAAGGCGGGTAAGGTCGCGGCGAATGCTGGGAGCCGAGGAGCCGGCGACTGCAAGGATTTCTTCAATGCTGGCTGCACCTACGCGCAACAGAAAGTTGATGATGTGTTCGCAGCGTCCGTTCAAGGTATCGGGCATGACGCGAACGATTGTACACGCCGAATGTGCTGCCGCAAAAAATGGTTGGATCACTCCCCTGAGCGAAAAACCGGGGGCAGATTGGTCCCGATGTGCGGCGGCCGGCTGAAGGATGAACTAGCCGACAGGCCGGGCATGTGGTCACAGGTATCATGATTTTCTCGTGAGATGAAAATGGATAGAGTCCTACCAGCCCCAGAGCAGAGACAGCTCCTTGGAAGTCAGAATTGAAGACGAATTCTTGCCTTCGAGAGGGCTCCCGCGGCGGCAAGCACTAAAGACGTGAAAATGAGCGTCTTTACAACCCCATGCCATCCAGCATTGAAATGCATATCCAAATACGTGAAACCTGCCGCGCTCAGAAGGAAGTACCAGAGATCAGGCAAGAGATAAGTCAAAAGAGTATTCGATCCCGCAGGGCGCACGATCACCGCCCAGCTCCGCCACTGCTTCAAGTCACATATCCAGTAGAGCAGGGTGAAGAGAAGAATGCTGACAGCGATGCTGTAGAGCGACCAAGTCGGCGTTGCGCGAATCTTCGAAATGCCGAGTGGAGCAAGAACGCGTCCAGCGAGAAGCGTGACTACGCTGAAACCAACTGCCAGGGGAATCGCCGTGTTGGGAAGAAGACGGCCGTCAGATCTCAGAACAATCGTAGATGCGACCACGCCGGCCATGATGATGCAGCACATCGCTCCGTTGCCGAAAGGCCAAAGATAGAGCGGAAGCCGATCGGGAAAGGTAACGATTTTGGCTGTAGAGAGAGCGCAAAGAGAAACAAGCAGGATGAACCAGACGGCAGGCGCCCACGACCAGCGGCGGGTAGGAATATACAGAATTGCCGCGGCCAAATAACCGTATCCGATGAGACCTAGAATCTCAGGGTACGAAAAGTCCAACCACGCAGCGTGACCGCCCGCGGTTGTGCGACGAAAGAGAACAAGCAGGAGAATCACTCCTGCAAGTCCGACGGCGCGAAGAACCCGAGAAGAAGTCTTAGTTCGCTCCGACTTTCCGTAAACATTTAAATAAAGGGACGCGCAGATGAGAGCGAGGAGTGCCCAAATACTGCCGCTCATTCCCATGCGGGCCTGATCTGCCTTCTCAGCATTCGCGAGGACTTCTCCGAGCACGATCAATCCGAGAACGCGAACCGCGACGTGAGCCAACAATGCCGATAAGGAGGAATTGCGCTTCAATCTCTGCGCGACCGATAGCGGGAGAGACAGTCCCACCGCGAACAAGAAGAAGGGAAACACCATGTCAACGTAGGTCATCACATCGACGCTGGCGGGCGCGTGATAGGTCCACCATGGGAGGCCGCGCACTTCAGACAGCGCGTTGACGAAGATCATCACAGCCATCGTGAGGCCGCGGAAGATGTCAATGGAGACGACGCGCGGAGTGGTTGTGGGAACCACCCCTGGAACTGGCGGTGCTTCTTGCATCAGCGGGGCTTCGACTCTCGGCTTCATCGGCAGATTGCACCCTGGCCCATCGTCAGGCATTGAAGTTGCATCCCATCCAGCGACCGACTTCCAAAATAAGACTAACAAGAGCAGAGGCCGCTTCTATACTGAAGCGTCAACGCAGACGAGTTTTTTTCATCGCGAGGCTACTTCTCATTGAGACGGGATGGTTGATCATCGATACCTTGAAGCATTTGCTGGCAATTTGTCTAGGAGCGGTCTGTGGCCAAGCATGTTTGGGCCAAATGCGCGTACTCGTGAATCAGGTGGGTTACGAGGTTCAAGAGCCGAAACAGGCGATCGTCTCGAGTTCTCCGCATAAAAGCCCCCGAGAGTTTTCGCTGGTCGATTCAGAAGCCGGAAAGATCGTTCTCAAGGGCCGTCTTCAAGCGTCCGGGCAGGTTGATGCGTGGGGTGAAACGGCCTTTTGGATTGCCGATTTCTCTTCGTGGAAAACACCCGGGCAATACATTCTTCGGGTTTCATCGAGTGAAGGCGAGAGAAGCTCCTGTCCATTCGCAATTGAAGACAACATTCTTGAGCGCAACACCCTTTCGAACATTGTCTATTACTTCAAGGGTCAGCGGGCGAGCGGACTCATGGGCAAGGCCGATCGACACCTGGAGGTCCCCGGCAGCCGGGGCACATATGTCGATGTGCATGGCGGTTGGTACGACGCCACGGGCGACTACGGTATCCATCTCTCACATCAGAATCCGACCTCTTACTTCAACCCGCAGCCGACGCCCTTGGTGGTGTGGAGGCTGCTGCGAAGCTACGAAATACTTGGAGAGCGGCGGGATGACAACTTCAGTGAA
>OBLU010002928.1_pt1 | contig 15512 bp, 11 predicted proteins | sample 1518681 | NCBI WGS metagenome assembly OBLU01 (sample SAMEA3539304, study PRJEB22396) | soil metagenome | biome: tundra; feature: field; material: soil | place: USA | collected 2010-05 | depth 0.15 m
CGGCGGGCTGGTAGGTCAATGAGTTGCGGTGGGTAAGGGAGCGCAGCAGTTCGTCTTCGCGAAAAGTGATGCCGATGGTCGTAGGGTTGGATGCGGTCAGGTCGAGCAGTTCCCTTCCCGCGCGCTTGTGATCATCCAGCGCCTCGGTGTAACCATTCGGGGCGAGACTCCAGGCTGTGCGGCGGGAGAACATCAGTGAGAATCCCGCTCGTTCACGCTGTGCAGGGACTTACACGAACCCCCTGACCAATCAGAGCATTGAGTGGCAGCAGCGGCTATTTCCGCAATCGACTTCGCCATAAGACGCGGATTATACAGAACCCGTCGAACAGCATCGCATTGACCATCCGCGAGTTTGCGGTTTGGCTGTCCCATCGGCAGGATGATTCTCCCAAGAATTCCGGAGCGAAAACAAGGGAAGCACCGCTACAATTGAGATGATTCCCGGCGGAGTGATTGGGCGAGACATGAACGACACTGAAACTGTGACATCGAACGAAAAGAAACCGAACCTAGCCGCTAAGGTGGCGCTGCTGATCGGGGACGACCCTGAAGTCAAGGCCGCGCTCTCGGTCGTTCTGGCGCCCGAGGGCTGGACGCTGGAGCACAGCAATACCCTGGATGACGCGCTCGTCCTGGCCAAAGCACGGCAATTTGACCTGATTGTCACAAGTCGGGAGACTTCGGGAAATCAGGATGTGGAGTTTCTGCGGCGCATCCGGCGGGTGAAGCCCCATACGCGGATCATCATTCTCACCGATGACGGCACACCAGCCGACGTCATCGCCTCCATGCGGGAACATGCCTTCGGTTATCTGTCAAAGGGATTTACGATCGAGACGCTGGCGGAAACGGTTCGGACGGTTCTGGAAACACCCACGTGGGACGACGGCATCGAGATCATGTCAGCCACGCCGCATTTGATTACCCTGGCAGTTCGCTGCACCATGGTGGCCGCGGAGCGACTGCTTCAATTCATGCGCGAGATTTCCGATCTGCCGGATGAGGAACGCCACGACGTGGGCATGGCGTTTCGCGAGATGCTGCTCAATGCCATGGAGCATGGGGGGCATTTCGATCCTGAGAAGTACGTGGAAATCTGCTACGTGCGGACCCGGCACATGGTGATGGCCCGCATCAAGGACCCAGGCGATGGATTCACCCTGGAGGAATGCCGTCACGCTGCGATCGGGAATCCGCCCGACGACCCGATCGCGCACGTCATTCGCAGGAATGACGAGGGCATGCGGCCCGGCGGCTACGGGGTAATGCTGGCCAAGAACCTGGTTGACGAATTGGTTTACGGTGAAAAGGGCAACGAGGTACTTCTGATCAAGTACTTGCCTGAACTGCCGGCGGCGGAACGAAAGTCCTAGCTCTATTGTGCTGTACGCGCTTTTGCTCCCGTCTTCAGAGATTGCCGTTCAAACAAGATGGAACCTAATTCCCCATGGAGAAATCGATGTTTTCATTGCGATTCAGAATGTCCAGCTTAGGAGTTGTGGTTGTGCTTTTGGCAACCCTCAGTACTGCCCTGCCGCTACCCGCTGCAACGCCGCAGGACGCCGTCACTGCCGGCAATGCGCAAGACAAGCCGTTTGTGGTCGAGTATTACTACAAAGTAAAGTGGGGGCACGCCGACGAATTCATCGCGCTTTTCCGCAAGAACCACTACCCTCTGTTAAAAAAACAGGTCGAGATGGGTCGCATGATTAGGGTGTCTGCTGTCTCCCCGCGCTATCACACCACGGAAGACGGGCGCTGGGACTACCGCGTCACCATCGTCTTCAAGAACGCAACCGTCGCCAATGATGGTTTCGACGAAAAAGCGCTCATCCGACAGGTGTACCCTGATCAGGAAACGTACAAGAAGGAAGAGCAGCGCCGCTTTGAAATCCTCGATGCGCACTGGGACCTGCCCATCAAGGACGTCGATCTAAACGCGCAGTGAGCAGCGTCAACGACCCATCCACTACTGGGTCGAAACGTTATACGTGTTTGCCGCCGGCGTAACGCTGCCCGTCGCACACAACTGAACGGTGACGGTGTTTGAACTCGTGACTGCCGCGCTAAGGATGATCAGGCCATTGGGAAGCGAACCGTCCGACGCGCTCACCGAGACCGGATGCCCAACCGTCGCGCCGGTAACCGTCGCGGTGCCGCTGCTGCAACTCCCTGCGACCAATGCGCTGCCCCCGATGCTGGCAGTCGCGCCGGTAAGACTGGGTGTAGTTACACAGTTTGGACAAGAGATGGTCGGAGTTGTCCCACCACTCGAGACCAGGGGGAGCGTCGCGGTTACTGTAGTCGTACACGTGGGACATGACAGGTTGGGCGTCGTTCCGCCGCTCGAGGCCAGCGGTGCGTTTGCAGTCACGCCCATTACCGCCGACTGGACGGTCTGCGGGTTCAGTAATTGCCAGAATTGGCCATCATAAAAAAGCTGAGCATAAGCAGTGGTCGTTAGATCATTGGGCGCAAGGCCTAGGTTCCCATATTTGAGGATGCGCCTCGCGCCAATCCCGTTGACGTTCAAGGTTGGATTGACCGATGTGTTGTTGTTAATCGGGAGCAGGTAAATCAAACTGCCCTGGGCCAGCCCACCATCCAATCCATTTCGGAACGTCGTAGTGAGCGCATTCACCGTCCCGGTGTCCACTGTCTTGAGCCACGGCCCAATTTCGGTGACGCCGTTCTGGCTGTATCCCAATCGGTAATAACCCGTTCCGTCAGAGCAGTAAAGGTAAGACGTGCGGCGAGGTTGTCCCGGAGTAAACGGTGGGACAGTTGCGTCCAAGTTGAGGCCGTTCGGGCTAACATTCAGCGAAACGTTGGTGCCTGAGTTGACTCCAGCATCGGCGACGTTTCCGATCGCGACGCAACTCCCATTGGGCGGCGGCGGATTGGGCAAGGTGAAGGTGTGCGACACCGGTCCGGTGAGAATGACGTAGTTGCCGTGTTGCGTCGGAGTTGAAAAGTCGCTGGTCTGCAGGGTGTAGTCAGCGTTCTTCGTCACAATGGGCCACGACAGTCCGGAAGTTACTCCCGTCAAGGCGGATCCATTGCCCGCAAACATTCCGACAAAAGAATTGCTGGCGTTGGACAGTGTCACGACGTTACTGTAGGTGCCCGTAAACTGGGGGCTGGCCAGAGTCCCCGTAACCTGCGTGAAATTGACCGCACCACCGCCCGTTCCCAATTTCCCGGTTGCGTCCACAAAAACCGGGGAGCCGGAGTTGGTGGTAGCTCCGGCGATACCGGAGATGTACGTTGCGGTTTGGTTCCACGGGTCACCCATGCGGATGGTATTGCTCTCGGTGGCAACTCCCTGGGTCGCGAGATAGACGTTTTGCGTCGCTGCCGGGTTGGCCAGAACCCCAGCCGCAGCGCCGATATACACGTTGTTGTTGCCGGTGGTGTTGGTGATGCCGGAGTTCATCCCCAGAAACGTGTTGGCCGTGCCGCTGGTGTTCGCAGATCCAGCCGCGCCACCGACGAACGCGTTGTAGGTGCCGGTCGTGCTATTGATGCCGGCGTTGGCTCCCACCAACGTGTTGTACTGCCCGGTGGTGTTCAGCAGCCCCGAACCCGGGCCTATGAACACGTTGTACGTGCCGGTGGTGTTGCTGTACCCAGTATTGGCGCCGAGAAAAAAGTTGAACGAACCTGTGGTATTCAGGTTCCCGGCGTTGCTCCCGAAAAAACTGTTGTACGACCCTGTGGTGTTGGTCTGTCCTGCTTCGCGCCCGATGAAAGTATTGAAATTGCCCGTGCTATTGGCCGACCCAGCACCTCTGCCCACGAAGGTATTGAAATACCCGCTGGTGTTGCTCTGTCCCGAAGCCATGCCGAGGAACGTGTTTTCATTGCCGGTGTTGTTCTGTCCCGCCTGCGTTCCCAGGAACAGGCTCTGCCCCCCGTTCGTGCCCAGCACGGGACTGCCCCCCAACAAATACTGCGAGGTCGCGTTCAAAGTCGCGGCCGTTCCGTTGCCGTCGATGTTGAAGTTCGCTCCCACCTGCAAGGCTGTGCCGTTGTCCACGTAGGGATCGGAAGTTCCCTGCAGCTTGCCCTGTGAAGTTACCGCCGCGACCGTCGATGTGGATGATACAGATGACGTCGATGTCTCCGCGCTTGCTCCCAGCGCACCCACCGCGCCGTCGAATACCACTTCCAACTCCGGCTGATGGCCGGTGCCGGCGCTCTCCTTGCTGTCGAACGAAAAACTTCCCCCCGCGCTGGTCAAAGCCAGCGCCACACCGTGGTTGGGAATCGATCCGTCGAGCCAGCCCTGCGCCAGCGGCGTGATGTCCACCAGGATGAACTGGTTCTGGCTCGCTGCCGTAACTACTACCGGCTTGCCGCCGGTGGCCGAGGCCCCCAGCGCCGGAGCGCTGTTGTAGCTCAATCCCTTTTCGCTCCAACCGCTCTCCACCTGGTAAACATCGAACGAACCGGGAGCGGCCACCGCATTCACGTACAGCCGCAGCGTGGCCTTGGCGATGGTCGTGTTCGCCGGCAGGGCACCCAGGTTCAGGCGCACGTAGCTAGTGGTCCCGGCTTGGACAGGCAACAAAGCGCTGATTCCAAAGTTGGCCGCGGGCTGCGCGCTGGTTACATACGCATCGGCGCTGGGAGGCGCCTGCGCAAAGCTGGTAAGCGAAGCTGACACAATCAGAGCGAAAGCAACGAACAGGTTGCGTAGCATAGATCTAAACACCTTCATGGACGGATCGGGACTTTTCAGGGAGTTTCTCAGATTGTGAGGGTATTGGAAGGCTCTGTCAATCGCCCAGCAGAAGTATGTCACCTGACCGCCAACCGCAACCCTTCGTCAGCCGACACTGGGTGTCAGATGGGACGACAGAGCCTTTACTCATGGGAAATGGAAACCCAATGACCCGCAGGAGGAACCCTAAACTCGAAGCCCCTCTCATACGTCGTAATACATCATGAATTCGTAGGGATGGGGACGCAGGCGGAGTGCGTCCACTTCTTTCTCCCGCTTGTAATCGATGTACGTGTTTAGCATTTCTTCGGTGAACACGTCACCCTTCATCAGGAATTGGCAGTCCCTTGAAAGTGCATCCAACGCGGCATCGAGCGAACCTGGCATCGACGGCACCTTGGCCAGTTCCTCGGGCCCGAGATCGTAGATGTCCTTGTCCAGCGGCGGACCCGGGTCGATTTTGTTCTCCACCCCATCGATGCCCGCCATCAGCATTGCGGCAAATGCAAGATAGGGATTGCAACTGGGATCAGGTGGGCGAAACTCGGCACGCTTGGCTTTGGGCGATGCTGAATACATGGGAATGCGCACCGCAGCAGAGCGGTTACGGCGAGAGTATGCAAGGTTTACCGGAGCTTCAAATCCCGGCACGAGCCGCTTATACGAATTCGTGGTGGGGGCAATAATTGCCGACAGCGCAGGCCCGTGCTTGATGAGTCCGCCAATGTACCACAGCGCCAACTGCGACAATCCAGCATACCCGTCTCCAGCAAACAGAGGCTTGTCTTCCTTCCACAATGACTGGTGGGTATGCATGCCGCTGCCGTTGTCCTGAAACAGCGGCTTGGGCATGAAGGTCACGGTCTTGCCGGCCTGGTTCGCCACGTTCTTCACGATGTACTTAAAGAGCATCATGTTGTCGGCGGAGCGAATCAGCGAGTCGAAACGCAGATCGATCTCGGTCTGGCCGCCAGTCGCCACCTCATGGTGGTGACACTCGACCTCAAGCCCGCAACTCTGCATGGTGAGCGCCATCTCGGTCCGCAAGTCCTGGTAGTGGTCGGTCGGCGGTACCGGAAAATAGCCTTCCTTGTAGCGCGGCCGGTATCCAAGATTGCCTTCCGCCCGCCCCGAATTCCAGCGGCCTTCTTCAGCGTCGATGAAGTAGTAGCCTTCGTGCTCGTTCTGGTCGAAGCGCACGTTGTCGAAGATAAAGAACTCGGCCTCAGCGCCAAACTGGGCCGTGTCGGCAATCCCAGTTGAGGTGAGATAGATCTCGGCCTTCTTGGCGATGTAGCGCGGATCGCGGTCATAGCGCTGCTTGGTGACGGGATCAATCACGTCACACACCATGACCAGAGTAGGGACCTCGGTGAAAGGATCGAGCAGATATCGCGAGGCATCGGGGATAAGCAGCATGTCACTTTCGTGAATGGCGGCCCAGCCGCGAATCGACGAGCCGTCCATGCCGAAGCCCTCTTCGAAGGACTCTTCGGTCAGTTGCCCGATGGGATAGGACACGTGATGCCAAAGTCCTGGCAGGTCGGTGAATCTCAGATCAAGCATCTGGACGTTATTATGCTTGGCGAATTCCAGTACGGCTTTCGGGTCAACCTTGGGCGCAGCCATGACGAGCTCCTTACGAGGTCCTCCGACAGAATACGCTGCCGCCCAGGCGGCAGGGCATACAATCATTTTATCGACCACATAATTTCGTATTATGGATATGAAGCTTACGTAGCCACGCATGGACTTCGATCAAATCGAGACTTTTCTGGAGGTCGCCAAGCTCAGCAGCTTCTCACGCGCTGCGGAGCGGCGCTTCCGCACGCAACCGGCGATTTCGTCGCAGATCCGCTCGCTCGAGGAAGAAGTGGGCGCCAAGCTGCTGGATCGCAGCGGCGGCCGCGTGGCGGTTACAGCGGCGGGCAAGGTTTTCCAGAAGTATGCCGAGGAAACCATTGAACAGCGCCGGGTCATGCTGATCGCGCTGGCGGAGATGCACCGCGTGCCGCGGGGCGAGATCGTGGTTTCCGCCAACGAAGGCACTTGCCTGCACATCCTGCCAGAGGTGTTCGCTGAATTCAAGCGCCAGTACCCCGACGTAGCAGTAAACGTAAAACGTTCGGAGCATCAGAAAATCCTCGAGGCGCTGATTGAGAACTCGTGCGATTTCGGTGTTGTCTCCATGCCCATCAAGGACAAGCGCTACACCGTGGTGCCCATCCATCGCGATGAGCTCGTCGTGATCACGCCCGTCAAACATCCTTTGGCCGGTCGCAACGAAGTCTCGTTGGCGGATGTTGCGCAATACCGATTGTTGCTGCCCAAGCTGGGCCGCACTCGCGATACCCTCGAATCGCTGTTCCACGAACGCCGCCTGAAGCCGATAATTTCAATGGAGCTGGACTCCAGTGAATTGACCAAGCGTTTTGTGGCCGCGGATGTGGGTATCAGCTTCATTTCGCGGTCCAACGTTGCCGAGGAACTCAAAGCTAAAACGCTAACGGCTCTCAAGATCGCCGATGCAGTGTTGCAACGGGATCTGGCGCTGGTATTTCGCAAGGACAAAGCGTTGAGCCGCGCTGCCTTGGCCTTTATCGAAATCGCCGTGAAGTTGAAGACGGGGACTGCCGCGATAAGCGCGGCCCGGACTTCGTGACATCCAGTCCCATTATGATTTTCAGGTTAATTTTTCGACGCCTTTTCGCACATTGAGTGAAAGCGTGTGTTAGTTTTAGAAATTCGGAGAGAATCTAATCTCCGCCCCCGGAGGCGCTCAAATTGGGCAAAAACATGGTTCCGAAACGCATTTTCCTCACCAAGGGTGTGGGAAAGCACAAGGAACGACTCACTTCCTTTGAGTTGGCGCTGCGAGATGCGGGCATCGCCGCACAGAACCTGGTTAGGGTTTCCTCGATTTTCCCACCGCACTGCAAGTTGATAGCTCGCAAGGAAGGTCTGAAATACCTTTATCCCGGTGAGGTCACTTTCGCAGTGGTAGCAGAGAATTCGACTCGCGAACCACACCGCCTGGTCGCGTCCAGTATTGGGCTGGCCATTCCGGCGGATCGCAGTACCTTTGGCTACCTCAGCGAACACCACTCTTTCGGTGAGAAGGAAGATCTAGCTGGCGATTACGCCGAGGAACTCGCTGCCGAAATGCTGGCGACCACGCTCGATGTCGAGTTTGACGCTGACAAGTCCTGGGACGAGAAGAAGGAAGTGTATCGGCTATCCAACAAAATCGTCCGCACCATGAACACGACCCAGACCGCCGTGGGCGACAAGCGCGGACTGTGGACAACGGTAATCGCCGCCGCCATTCTTATCTTCGAATAGTCACGTGTTTCGACTCAATGAAAAAAGGCGCGATCCTCTCGCGCCTTTACTTTGCTCTCACCAAAATTATCCTAAAGCTTGTAAGGATGCGGCTCGGGGCCCTTCTCCAGCGTCTCGCGGTTCCAGATCAGTCCCTCGCGGCTGTACTGCGCCATCTCGTAATCCTGCGTGAGTTCCAGGGCGTCGGTCGGACACGCATCTTCACAGAGTCCGCAAAACATGCAGCGGCTTAGGTCGTAGGTAAACTCCGTCAGTTCCTTGCGGCGCGTGACGGGATTGCGTTCGCTGCCCACAACAATCAAGTGCTCAGGGCACGCCACGGCACATAGATCGCAGGCGATGCACAGGGACTCATTCGTGTCAGGGTTCACGCCCAGCCGGGGCGCGCCACGAAATCGCTCGGCAATCTGCGGGCGCTCCAATGGGTACTGCTCAGTTATCAGTTCCTTCGGCGACTGGTTGCGGAACGTTACGCCGAGTCCCTTGATTAGATCAACCAACAGCACCTTGCGCACGAAATGCTTCATCCTCGCTCCTGACGTGGGTGAAGTTTAGCATATCCAGAATCTGCTTGAAGCCCGTAAGAGTGCCCGTTGGCGCCGCGCCGCCAGTGGCTCAGCGCCGAGTTCCCTTCCCCACGTGCAGGCGACAACGGCATTCCCACTGGCTTAGAATCGCATCACGCATGCGTATCGTGTCTGGGATCGTACTGACCTTGGCTCTCAGTGGCTCGGTGGTAGCACAGGAGCCCGCCGCCGCTCGACCCGTCGAATCCTCCGCGACCCAGACCAGGGACCAGAACGCGGAGCCCGCCGCGCCAACCCCGAGCCCCGATCAGCCTCAAGCCCAGGCGGCATCTGACGCTGCCAAACCGCATGACACCATTCTGCCTCCGCCTCCGAGTCCCAAGGCCGTTGCCGAAGCGAAAAAGCAGTTCAAGGCAGGTCTCAAACTGAAATCCTCCGGCAACCCGGAAGCAGCATTCGAGAAATTTGAACAAGCATCGCAATTGGACCCGCGCAACGTGGAGTACATGACGGCGCGCGAGTTTGCGCGCCAGCAACTGGTGATGCAGGCAATTGAGCGCGGCAACAAAGCAATGCAGTCGAAAGATGAAGTTGCCGCGACTGCCGAATTCCGGCACGCGTTGGAATATGATCCCACGAATGAATTCGCGCACCAACGGCTCAAAGATTCAGTCTGGGAAAGTAGCGTCACCCCGAGCCACACCCTACAAGTCGTCCAGAAGTCGGTCGAGGTTTCCTTGTCGCCAAGTTCCGAACCCAAGGATTTCCAGTTCCGCGGCGACGCTCGAACGTTGCTCACGCAAGTTGCCAAGGCTTACGGCATCACAGCAACCATAGATGACTCGGTGCAGGCGCGGCGCGTCCGCTTTGACATCGAGAAGGTGAACTTCGCCACCGCCATGGAGGCCGCAACCCGGGTCACAAAGACTTTCTGGATTGCGCTTTCTGGGTCGCAGATGTACGTGGTTGCCGACACTCTTGAGAATCGCCGCAATTTTGAGCGTCTGGCGATTCGCACGTTTTACCTCACTGACGTGATGTCGCCGCAGGAACTGGCCGACGTGGTCAATGCGCTACGGGTCATCCTCGACATAAAGTTTGTTTTGCAGGATAACCAGCAATCGACGATCACCATCCGAGCGCCGCTGCCGATTGTCGAAGCCGCCAGCAAGCTGATTGAGAGTCTCGCCGGTGGGCGTCCCGAAGTTACCTTGGACGTGCGCGTTTACCAGATCAGCTCCAGCCTGGTGCGGCAACTGGGGACGCAATGGCCTACCCAGTTCACCATGTTCAACATCAGTCCGGCCTTGATTGCCTCACTCGGCGCCGGCGCGTCGGACCTGGTTAACCAACTGATTTCCTCTGGTGGAATCAACGCGGCCAATTCAACAGCCATACAGGCGTTGCTAGCTCAACTGCAGCAAAAAACCCAGAACCCGCTTCTTTCGACGCCATTTGCAACCTTCGGCGGAGGACTGACCCTGACCGGGCTTTCAGCAACTCCTCCGCTTACGGTGAACTTGAGCGTAAATGAGTCTGACATCCACAATCTGGAGCATGTTACGTTGCTGGCCTCACAAAACACTCCGGCCGTGCTCAAGATCGGAGAGCGCTATCCCATCTTGAACGCGACCTTCGCACCCATATACAACAGCAGCGCCATTTCCAAGGTGGTGGGAAACCAGTCCTACATCGCCCCTTTCCCATCGTTCAATTTCGAGGACCTCGGATTGAACATGAAAGCCACACCGATCATCCACTCCAACACCGATGTGAGCTTGAAAATCGAATTGAATATCCGCACGTTGGGCGGCCAGAGCGTCAATGGAATTCCCATCATTCTGAACCGCGAGTATAGCGGCAGCATCACCCTGAAGAACGAAGAGTCGGGAGTCGTGGCGGGCCTTATCTCCAAGGACGACTCGCGCAGTCTGTCGGGCTACCCATTCCTGAGCCGCGTCCCCATCGCCACCTACGCCGCTGGCGTGCACGACAAGAATGTGAATGACGATGAGCTTCTGATCGTGATGACGCCCCACATCGTACGCATGGCCTCCGGTGCGGGATTTGCCGTTCAGTTGCCGGTGGGACACTGAGAATTTAGACGGCAGTAAAATGCCGGAGCACTTGGCTCCCGCCTAAATGATTGGCCGCGGAAGACCTTTACTTCGCCGCGCTGGTCAGGTTGTAGTCCACCATCGACTTCACAACGTCGTACGGAGTGTTGTTGCCGAATCCGACAACCTTGCGACCGTTGATGAAGAACGTCGGAGTACTGGTTACGCCCAGCTTTGTGCCCAGCGCTTCCGACTCGCGCACCCGCTTCTCCGTCTCCGGCTTAGCAACGCAAGCTGCCACAGCGGCGGTATCAGCCCCCGCATCCTTCACGTAGCCTTTTAGCATGGCTTCGGCAGTGTCCGGAGTGATCTCTCCCTGGTGCTCATACACCGTGCTGATGAACTTCCATACCGCGTCGTTGCTCTCCCGGCCAACGCAATCCACGTATTTCGCGCCCAGAAACGACCATTTGTGAATTGATTCCAGCGGATAGTTCTGGAAGATCAGCTTGGCCTTGGGCTCCGCCTCCATCAGCTTAGTAATGTTGGGCTGGGCCGCCTTGCACGCCGGACACTCCAGGTCTCCAAACTCCACAATCGTCACCGCGGCGTCAGTTGCGCCGTGAACCGGGCCGTTAGCCGCTTTCAGGTCCGTCCTCGCCGCCGCGAATGGATCGGCGCCGAACGGAACGATGTCGCCCGTCAGGGCAAACTTCTGGTCGGGCGTCACGAAGAGACGGAAAATCTGCTGACCTTGCGGCGTGTTGAAGACCGCAGTGACGTCGGCAAAACCGGGGGCCTCGGCTGGCTTGATCTCCGCGACCTTCCAGGTCAAATCCTGGTTCCAGCCGAACATCTGCTTCAGGAAGCCATCCACTGTCGCCTCGCTGGGAAGCGCAGTTGTGGAGCCAGCAGCAGCCAGTTTGGTCGTTTGGGCGAAGATCGAGGGGATTGTGAAACACAGGACCGCCATAACAACTGCTTTGTTAAGAGAGACATTCCAGCGATAGTTCATTTCTTCCTTTCATAGTAAAACACGCGATTTGCATAGCGGAGCATTCAGAATTCCAGCTTCGCGGCAATCGGGTAGCGACGGCCAAACCCGAATGCCTTGGGAGATATTTTCAGTCCTGGAGCAGCCTGTTGGCGCTTGTACTCGCTGCGGTCCACCATGCCCGCGACCTTGCGTACTAATGCCGGATCGAAGCCATGTTCGTCCGCAATCGATTCCGGCGATTGATTGTCTTCGACGTAGGCTTCCAGAATTGTATCGAGGACATCGTACGGCGGCAGCGAGTCGCTGTCCTTTTGGTCGGGACGCAATTCCGCTGAAGGCGGCTTCTCGAGTGTGGACTCTGGAATTACCGGGGCGCGCGAGTTGACATAACGAGCCAGGCGATAGACCAGCGTCTTGGGGACATCGGAAATCACGGCGAGTCCGCCGCACATGTCGCCGTAAAGCGTGCAATACCCTACCCCGATTTCCGACTTGTTCCCAGTCGTCAGCACGAGGGCTCCAAACTTGTTAGACATGGCCATCAGCAGCGAACCCCGGATGCGAGCCTGCACATTCTCCTCGGTCACATCCGGCGGCAGATTGGCAAAGACGGGCTTCAGCGAACTCAAGTACGTACCGAAAATTTCGCCAATCGGAACCAGCTCAAAGCGAATGTCGAGGTTTCTGGCCAGCGCGGCAGCATCGTCGATACTGCCCTGCGACGAGTACGGCCCCGGCATGCCGACTCCGATGACGTTTTCCCTGCCCAGCGCGTCCACGGCGATCGCCGCGGTGAGCGCCGAGTCAATGCCGCCGCTGAGCCCCAGCACGACTTTTCGGAAACCACACTTGCGCACGTAATCACGCGTGCCCAGCACCAGAGCTGCATACGCACTCGACTCCACGCCTTCATCGCGATCATGCAGGTCGCCCACGAGAGTCTCTGAATCAAAGCAGATCAAATCCTCTTCGAACGATTTGGCTTGTGCAATGATCTGGCCATCCGGGCCAAGTGCCATACTCGATCCGTCGAAGACCAGACTGTCATTGCCGCCGACCTGATTGACCATGGCAACCGGCACGCGGTAGTTCTTCGCTATGGCCGACAACATGTCCTGCCGAAGTTCGCGCTTGCGCAGGTAGAAGGGAGAAGCCGAAATATTCAGCAGAATCTTGCCACCTGCTCCGATCAAGTCCTCCACCGGATCGACGCCATACAAACGGCGGTCCCAGAAGTTCTTGTCATTCCACGCATCCTCGCAGATGGTGAGCGCAACTGGAGTGCCGCCGATCGCTATTAGAGACTGTTTTTCCGCTGGGGCGAAATTGCGCACCTCGTCGAATACGTCATAGGTCGGCAAGAGGCGCTTGGACTGTATAGCCGCAACTTTTCCATCGCGAAGCAGCGCAGCCGAATTCAAAACCGACTTGCCGGTCACCGACTTTGCCGGCGTGACCAAGCCGCAGATCACGGAGATTCCCTTCGTTTTGGAGGCAATCTCCTCAGCAGCCTTGCGGTTGCGTTCGATGAACCAGGGACGCTCGACCAAATCACGCGGCGGATAGCCGCACACGCTCAGCTCCGGAAACAGGACCAGCTCGACGCCAGCGCTCTTCGCCCGCAGCGCGTAGTCGATGATCTTTGCGGAATTGCCACTGAAGTCGCCAACGGTGGGGTTGATTTGGGCGAGTGCGATCCTCACTCTAGCAGTGTAAAGGTGCAGCCGCAGCCGCGCCAAATATGGAAGGAAAAACTTGCTTCGAGTCCAGCTTCACGGCGCCGGCAAGGCGTGTGGAGTTGTAGCCGGGGGCGTCATAGTCGGACCGCCGGTGGGTACGATCGGAGGCGTCCCAGTGCTGGGGTTCGTATCGCCCGCTGGCGGGTTTTGGTCCTGCGGACGCGCCGTCCGATGATCGGAGGTTTGCGTCGGATACTCCTCTTCCTCTCCCGGCCGACGCAGCGTGGGAGCGTTCTGTGGCTTAGGAGCGGGCTTTTGCGCGGCCAGTTCCGCCTCTTTCGAAGGCAGGTCAACTTCCTTTTCCGTGCGTACTACTTTTTGTCCGTCCACCGTCATAATTTCGAGGCGCGCGACTTCATTGCCCTTGAACCGCACGAAATCGACTTCCTCGGGAGGAGTGCCGTAGATCCACTCTTCGTAGTCCTGCCCTTTCTCGTCTTTGTCGCGAATTTTGCGCGGCGGTCTGCCCTTGGCAAAGGTCACCATCTCCTTGTCCATGCCTACGAGGACCTTGTGGTCTTTGATGGCTTCCTTGACTTTCGGCGGCAGCGTTTTCTCGAAGGCCTCGGCGGTGGTTAGAGCTTTGAAGTCCATGACCGGGCCAAGCAGATCGCGTACCTGATCGCCCGTGAGCTCGGGTATGTATTTGTCGAATTCCAGCGTGACCGTTGTGCCGTGGGCGTCGAGGCTCTGTGGACTGGGGCCACCCGGTATCTGAGTCATTCCACCGCCGGCGCCAACCTGAATGTGCTGATACCACTTCTGATGCTTCTTCGACCCGCCATTCAGTTCGACGACGATCAGGTTGTCCTTGATCTGAACATCGGTGATGACGCAGCGGTCGCCGGGTTTGGCCGCGGTACCGAACTCAGCCACTTCCCGAGCAATCTTCTCCTCGCTGGGACTCACTACGCCATTCTTGATCTTGATTCCTTTGTCGCCCTGGGGAAGAACGATGCGTGCAAACACCCGCTCGGACTCCAGGCTGCGCATCACCATCAGCCGGGTCTGGCCTGTCATCTTCACGGGCTGATTGGGATCGGGAGACTTTGTCGCCTGAGCGAAGAGCGGGTGCCCAACAGCGGCGCACACCAGTACCGCCAGCAGGAGCGCTGTATTCACAAACAGCGGATGGCTATGGCGATTCATTGAAGACCCCGTCTTGCCCCGATTATAAGCCCAACGCCGAGTGCAAATGACACTAGTTTGTGACATCCGGTAGCGCCGGCTCAACTTGATTTTCTGTCTGCGACAAGACGGCCGGGTTCTCCAGACGGATCATCGGAAGCTTCCATACCAGGACAAGTCCCATGACCACGGCGAACGCTCCAGGCGCGCTGGCCTCGATTCCGTAGCTGCCGCCGGTCAGCCACTTCGGGCCCGTGACGGACGTGTGGATCACGACGTTGAACAGTCGCAGTCCGCTGACAGGCAACCCTAGCAGCAGGCCAAGCACGGTGTTCCATGCAAAATGAATGCCCCACGGCAGCCATAACGCGCGGGTGCGAAGATAGGTGGCCGACAGAACAACTCCGATGGCCACGGTTACCGTTAGGCCCCATACACTTGCACCTGGGTTCGATAGGTGTACCACTCCGAACAGCGCCGAGAAAACGACGATGGCTCCTGCCGGCCCGATTGCCTCCACCAGGCGTTGAAAAGGGTATCCGCGAAACATCAGCTCTTCAGCAAGCGACCCTGTGACTAGCACTCCCACCACGATTGCCGCTCGAGCCAGGTTGTGCGAGCTGAAGCTGGTACGGAAGCTCACACTCCCCCAAATGACGACCGGGAGCACCGCAACGATCACCAGCAGGGATCCGATGGCGCAGCCCAAGGCGAATTGCCGCGCCCATCCTGCTGAGAACGGCAGTCCTTGCGCTGCGATGCGATGTTCTTCCACATGGTTCCCAACGGTCAGCAGCCAACTGAAGATCGCCAGCAGTAGTACCGCCAGCACGGGACGAAAGATCGCCTCGAAACGCAGCACATGATCGCCCGCAATCGCCGCGGCGGTATAACCCGCCGCGAAAAAAGCGACCACCGAGAGCGCTGCCGATAACACGAACGCCCAAAGCGGCTGCAATCGTCCATCGGAGTACGTGAACATGGCTATGCCTT
>OBLU010002930.1_pt1 | contig 15508 bp, 15 predicted proteins | sample 1518681 | NCBI WGS metagenome assembly OBLU01 (sample SAMEA3539304, study PRJEB22396) | soil metagenome | biome: tundra; feature: field; material: soil | place: USA | collected 2010-05 | depth 0.15 m
ACATGCTCTTGAGCTTTCAGAAAGCAAGCTGTGCGAGAAAATTATGAGACCGGAAACCAAGCCTTTTCAAAGCGTTTGAGATTTTTGACCATACGGGAACGTTTGATGGTGCAGATGGCCAAGGAGAATTTCGCCTGGGGTTGTGATCGCATCGTTAAGGTGGACCTGCTTTCCCGTTCCTTTAACTAAATCCTGTTCGGAAACTGGAACCGCAGGGAGTTAACAAATTTGGCGGCGACCAACTGGAAGCCCGCAGGCATGGGGTGCAGTTCGTTGGCCCATTGCGACAGGTCGAGGGTGCCCTGGGTATCCACCAGGATGAAGTTGTTCTTCTTGTCGGTTGCGAGCTCCAGCAACATCTGGCGAAAGGCAGCCAACGCGGTGTGTACGATCGCGGTGCCTTCCGCTACAGTCCAACCCGTGAAGTCGAGCGACGGCTTGAGCCACGGCCCAGCGCACAAAGGATGCACTCCATCCGGCGTGGCGAAGTCATAACAGTGGCCGAAGATGGGCACGCCAGCCGCGTTTCGGTCGCGGAACAAAAACAGCTCCAGGTACGATGCCTTCACCATGTCTAGGACCCCCTGGAAGCGCGCGGCGTCCAGCCCCGCCCCAGGAGTGCCAGCATAGTCGAGAAAGATACAGAATTGGTTGCCGGCAATGTCATCTCCGCCGCCCGAAAAGAGAATGGCATCTGGCTTTCCAGTGGGCCAGTTCGCCGGCTCCTGAAGCGCATCAATCATGCGCTGCTGCTTGGGCCACGCCATCTCCTCCGAGGTGGCGTCACCGAAGTGGGACACATTCAGGATGACAGGATTGACGTTGCCCAGGTGCTCCATTTGCGCGATCACGTCGGTGTTACTCAGCGATGGGTCGTTTCCGTCAAGCGGATAGTCGAACCACGAATCGCCATGCGCCAGCAGCAGTAGCGGAGTGGGTTCCACTGCACCGGCGACAAGAGTGCTTGGCCGAGCAGCCGGCGCCGCTTTCAGTGCTGCCACTTTCGCCTGGTGAAGCCGTGTGCGCTCCGCGACCTCCTCTTTGATGGAGTCGTGCAGCGCCTTGCGGTAGACGAGACTCGCACGCACAGCAACCCCTCCTGCTTATGCACGTAACGTTTTCGGAAGTATGCATAGTGCAGTTCAGATGCTACGGTTGTCAATGGCACCGGGGTGGAGGTAGTGGCCGAAATGTGCGTTGATGAACTTCAGCCGCTCTTGCCTGGTTCCTTCGCTTTGTCATCTCGTTCAACGCTCGGAGGCAATAGCGATTCTTCCCTGCGTTCGAGAGAAACATTGCCATTGTCATCAGGAACGAGGACGTTTGGACGTACCTTCTTGTTGTCTGTATGCGGCTCAATTCCCTGATGGGTAATTTGGTTTTCTTGATCTTTCTGGGGATTGTGTACCACGGTTCGATCCTCTCTTAAACCAGCTTTTGCGCGATAGTTTCGTCTAGAATTTCCCGCACGGTTAGCGCCACATTTGCTCCGGGTTGCGCCAACCCGGCAGCCTCATTGTGTCCGATCCTTCTTTATCCAGTCCCACGCCGTTTCCGGTAACCATCCCGCTCGGTTTTCTAAATCGACCTCGCAAATAAGATAGGACTGATCCTTAATCCATGACACCTGATTTTTCAGTCGATTGTGCCATACGTTCGGCTCTTTGCCAGTGTAGATCAACCAGCAGCCACGCGCATAGCGAAGCCAATCCGTTGCCTTATTAAGCACCCCTTCGACCTCATTCAGACGTTCAGGTGTCGCGCCTCCCGACTTGAAACTCACACCCAGATGAAGGAATTTCTTGGCCATTTATTTTTGCTCCTCATCGCCAGCCGATGCAGATGATTCGATTAATTCCAATGGCATTGAAGGGTCGGGGATTGACGGTGTATCTGAAAGAGCTGGCGTGTTTTTTGCTATCGTCAAATCAATCTCTCGCATCCTTACGATGTCGGGGCCGTCTAGGAAGGCTGATTGTGGGTGTTTTTCAAGAGTTTTATCAATAGATTTCAACCCAAAAACGGCGATGAATGAAATGGCGAGCAGGACAATTGTCGCGAATACTAAAAACGGAAAAGCTGGAATCAATGGCCGAAACGAATAAATGCCCAAAGCAGCAATCGCAGCAAAAGTGATGCAGATTAAGGCTACGCAGAGTACGACCGTTTTCTTACCCACGGCCCCTCCAAAAACTACTTTCTGGAGGAACTGTAGCGATTCTGAAAGGTGCGATTTCTGATTTGACATGAAGGTCGCACATGATACACCCCAATCGGGCCGCGTTTAACGCCGCTTCCGAACGTGCCAGCGTTCAAAAGCAGTGGCAGCCAAACTAGAGTTTTTGCGCTCGTCCTATTCTACGCGATCAGTTCGCGCAATTCCCACACGTGATCGGTGAGGCTCGCTTCCATCGCGGGAGTCACGCGCAAGCTTGAATGAACACGGCAGAAATTGTAATAGGCCAACTGCTACTCCACCGGTTCTTCAGGGGGACCTGTGCGGGGTATCTTCGCAGATTCTGCGACGGGCTACCATCAATTTCTGAAGATCGGGATCACAATCCAGGCGTGACGGGCCATACCGTGCCCTGGCCGGGCCGTCCCATCCGACGCTCCTGTGGCAACTGGAAGCACCCTATTCGAGTTTGTGCCTTAGCTGAGACACGATGACACGATGCGCGATGTTGGATAAGTTGCGATAAAGGACGTTATCATTCGCTCAAATCGGTGGTATTGGACCAGTCAATTTTGTGGGGGCGGGGGTGCCGATGGCGGCAGTGAACTCGCTCGAAGATCAAGCAGGTCACACTGGTCAGGGGATTCTTGACAACACGCCCTCACAACCGTAAACTGCGTGATTTCCCTGATCGCTGAAAGGAGAAGGATAATATCAAGACGGCAAGGGGGGATCCTTCATGTTCTGGACAATTGCAGGCTTGGTTATTGCAGCGGGCGCATCCTTGGCGACACTCTCAGAGAACGAGAAGTCACGCGTGAGGAAGCTGCTCTTGATCGGGCTGGCCATGGCTGGGTTGGTCGTAGGCACGGTATTCGCCGTAAGTGAGAACAGGGAGAAAAACGAGGCCACCTCTCGAGAGCAACAGATCGCTTCTGATTTGAAAGATGCGAAGGCTCAATTGAAGACCCAGGATGACTTGCTGTCGCTTGTGAACGCCACCGTGGGCGATCTCGGAATATTAAACCGCCTCTCTGGGAAGGCAAAGTATTACGTCAGAATCTCTGCCGACACTTCTCCAGCACGACTTCAACCCTATTTGGCTGCGGTTGACGCACAATTTAAGGGGGCTCAGTCGAGCGGATTAGTCCTAATCCGGCCACCCAAGCCTGGCTCGCAAAACTACGAGCTAGTGTTTGGCAGCGGATTGGATGTAGCTGCTGCTGCGGTATTTAAGCAACTGGCGGACAGCCATCACTTCCCTCCGACCGGGCAATTTGCAGTAATCGAACCCGAGCCGTAGCCGCAGCGCAGACCGGGCATGTGGGCACCGGATATATAAAGATCGCGAGCGAAACAAAAAAGATCGACTTAAGAAGTTTGGTAACTCGCGATAGCGCGTGATGTTGGCGATAGCGTCCATTATCATTCACTACTTGGGATGGCAAGCCCGCAACAGGTGTGCGGTCACTTGTCAAAGATGGCGTCTAACCGCTCAGTTCGACTGTCGCAACGAAATGCGCCCAATGGCCTCCCTAGACCCTGCGGCGTTTACGAGGACAAATCCGTCTAGGGGACCATGCAGTTTCGACGTTCTCGGTCTAGGATTCAAGTACGAGGGCCGAACAGTCTCGCAATTCTCGTGCCGATTGGTGAGCCAAGCCCCGTGCAGGGGTCTGGCCCACGATCAGCGCGGAAGGCTCCATTGTTCCCATCGGTGATGTCGTTGAAACACATTGGATTGCGCCAGAGCACGTCGGCAATGAAGCCGAGTTTCCGTCCAAAGGCAGCAAAAAGGCCAGCGTACAAGGGCGCCACTGCGCTGGTTCCGCCCAGGGTCACCGGTTGTCCATTGAGCACAAGCTGGTATCTGGTTCTTGGATCCGCGTGCGCGGCGAGGTCTGGGACCATCCTTCCTGGGCCGTTTGGCGCTCCGATCTGCCAAACTGGAAGAGGCTGGAAGATGCCGGAAAACCCACCTCCAGTTCCGGTTCCGATGCCGGTCTCTTCATTCCCAGGATTCTCATTCCAGACAACCTCGTCAGTAACTGTTTTGGTTGTACCTCCGCACGCAAGGATATGCGGGCACGAAGAGGGTAAATCAACAAACTTTGGTCCGGGGCCTCCATCGCTGGAGTCCTTATCGCCGGAGGCCGCCAGGATCACCATTTTGTTCTGTTCGATTGCAGCCTGCGCCGCACTTTCCACAGCCGGCCGTGCTGATCATTGACCTGCTTCTTGTGCTGTCCGTGACCTAGCCGGCGGCGACAAATTTGCGAGCATGGAATCTGGGCAGCACGAAAAGAAGCGCACCAATGGCGAGATCACTCCAGAATCGATCTGGCTTGGCGCGCTTTCCCGCAAAAGCTAAGTACAATCGGGTTGAGCATTACCAGTGGGCAGCGTGGAAGCCCATAAGTCGTGAAACCCTTGGCTTCCCGTCGGTTGAAACAATACCGCACGGAGACCAGGACGATCATTGTTTCGCGGCATCGGAATCGCGGGCAGCTGCCCGAATGAGAACGAGTGTCTGGTCATCTTGGCGAGGAGTGTTGCCAGTATGGCGATCAAGATCGGCGAATACTTCGTCGATAATGATGTCTACCGATTTCTTTGCATTCAATTGAATGACCTCCCAAAGACGATCGACGCCATACTCCTGATCAGTGGAACTGCTTTGGTCCGTAATTCCATCCGAGAAAATGGCCACCCAATCACCAGTAGATAAAGAAAGGGAAATTTCGGAATGGTTCTCAGACACGAGCCCGGTTGGCAAGTCTATGCCGATCAATGGGCCGGGTTGCAATTCCAAGACCTTACGAAGGCCGTTTTGGGAAACTAGTGGAGCGGATAGACCGGCAGAAGCAACGTGTACATCCCGGAATGCTGGGCGCCATGAAAGTAGGATTGCAGTCAGATACTTCGAGTCGGTTGAAGCACCAGATATCGCTTTGTCGAGGAGCGCCAGCAATTCACTTGGGGATTCGGTTCCAGACGTATAGCCTCGGAAAAAGCCACCCGCGATCGCGCCGAATAGCCCTGCTGCTGTTCCTTTGCCGCTGGCGTCGACAAGTACAACCAGGAGATCCATGGGCCGAGCTATGAAGTCGTAAAGATCGCCGTTGATGGGACGGAGAGGGCGACTTCTCGCTGCGATTTCAAGGCCCGTATGAGGAGGAATCGGCTTCGGGAAAAGAGCGGTCTGAAGTTGGCTGGCCTCCTTGACGTCTGTTTGAAAGGCTTGAAACCATTCGTTGAATTTCCTGTCCAGGACCTGTGCGATGATGGCGGCTGGATCGCAATCACGTTCGGCTTCAAGTCTTTCGATTGCACCGTGGATACACATTATGGCAAGATTCTCGGCAAAGGGAACAAGCATCTGCCTACGATCAAGCAGCTCTTTCAAGAAGAAAGGGCCCAACTGGTCGGCGAGCGTTTCCAATGCCGCAGCGTCCCCGCTACGGATTCGAGTCACGAGATCCTTCAGTGATGAATCCAGCATGATTTTTACCTCTTGCAACGAGGGAAAACAGCCCAACATCATGTTGTGGGCCTGCGCAGGCTCCTGTGATTTAACCAATGAACCATGCGTGGTCTTGACCGTCTTGGAATGAGTCGAAGAGAGAAGATCGTTCGACCGCGGCGAAGTCCCGTGCGGGTACGGCTATGTGCTTTAGTTTCAGTAGAGTCAGGCTTCATGTCGAACCCCCACTTAACAAACGGTGCTCCGTTACGAAGAGGACTGTAACGCGTAGCCGTTCTTTATGGAGAAGGGCAAAGTCTATCAAATGAATGCGGATGGAAGCTCGCTCGTAGAGAGTCTACCGACCCGGATACAGGCTCGGGAGCGGCAGGCGTTCCTGGACTTCGCGGAGGAGTTTCACGTTCTGTTTTATCGCTTCTTCCTTTCGCGGGGTCTACCACCGTTTGAGGCAGAAGACCTGACTCAGAGTTCCATGACCGACATCCCGATGAAAGTAATTATGGGCATGTACAGAGAGCGGTCAGACGCTAGTTTTGCTGCATGGGTCACGAGGCTGATGAAGGTGAGCGCCATTGATTGGTGGCGAAATCACTACAAGCATCCAATCGAGGTTCTTCCTGACGACCTTGCCAGCCCCGATTCGGAAGAGATCGCTCCGGACGTGGTTCAGGTAATAGCGGTTCAGGATGCCATACGACAGCTTGTACCAGCTCATCGCGAAGTCATAGAACTTCACGACCTTGGCGAAGTGCGCAACTACCAAGAGATCGGAACTCTTCTAGGGATATCTCCGGAGGCAGCGCGCGTACGGCACCATCGGGCAATGAAGGCGTTGGAGAAGATTCTCAAAGACGACCCCCGGATTTGTTTTAGAAGTAGCCCATCAATGGAGGGAATCAAATCTTTATGACGAAATTTTTGGACAAAGAAGCGCTGGGGTCATTGGACGAGGCTCCAGAGTGGTTGCGGACTGCGCTTGAAGCACGCCGGGTGTCTCCACAGTTCCGCGAGCGTTGCCGGGAAGCGGCAATGGTCGCGCACAGTATGGCTGTGATGGGCAAAGTGCGCGCTGAGGCCGGTCTCATACCGGACACTCTAGAACGGTATGTACATGACCTCGCGAGGGTGGCCGGCGTGAAACTAGAGCCGGTTCTTCGCTGGCTTGGCCTCAAGAGCTTGGGGCACCCTGAACCGGCTGAGGGCAGGGCTTACGCCAAACTTGGAAAGGCGCTAGGCATGCCGAAGGAGGACTTGATTCGCCACATCGTAGCAAGCTTGGGTGTCGTGGAGGGTACGTCGGTGGTTGCATTGGGTCGAAAGAGCCACGGCAGCGTACCCAACAGCAGTGCCGCAGTCCTCGACCAGATGGAAGCCGAACTGAGTTTGGAGGCAACCCGGAAGCTCCGTCTCATTAAGGCTGAGATCAAGAAGGAGTATGAATCAGGCAACTAGCGGATCGGTTTACAAGGAACAGACTATTGGTGCCCTGCTCGGCCACCTGGAAAAAGGCTGGCGGGCGGGACACGCTGATGTAGTCCGCGACTTCGTGACTCGTTGGCGACAGAAGGTCGCGGTTTCGGCGGAAATAGCTGGAATTGACGACAATCTGCTGTATTTCACAGCGGACATGGGGGACATTCGGCTGAACGGAACGGATGACGCCCACTGCTTGGTACTGTCCGGTACAGACTTCAGCACATCAAGTTCCTTCGCTGAACTTTGGCACAAGATCAACGGGGCCGGTAGGATGATTTTTGTCCTCGCTCTGTCGCACGAGAGTCTTCAGTTTGCTCTGAGTCAGGTTCCCAAGGACCGGGCAGTCGTCCTGGCGCCCGACATGGTGGCAGCTATTCTCGAAAGCGAAGTGCCCTTAGAAGACCTGAAGCGGCGGATCCGAGGACAGCTTCCGATTCGCCGCCTAGTTCCCTTCAACATAAAGAACGCGGTTTACGGGCACATGTTTTCGGGGCGATCCCGGCTACTTAGTCGTTTGCGAAATGAAGACGATGTGAGCTTTGCTCTAGCAGGGCCAGGCCGGATTGGTAAGACATCTCTTCTAAGACGCTACCATAGGTTACTGGTGCGTGAGCGCGATCCACGCATGCACTGCACCTTCGTCATTGATTGTTCCACCTGCATGGACCGTACTGCTGATGGGTTCGCCCGTTTTGTTGCACTAAAGATCGACAGCAGTCACGGCAGCGCGAACCTGACAGCGGATCGCTTGGGAAATTTCTTTCGTTATTGGCGGAGTCATTTCAATCGGCCCGTAGCGCTCCTGCTGGATGAGGTTGACGAGATCTTTCACCCATCCATTCTGAAAGGAGTAAGTCTAGCCGCTAAAGATCAATTGTGTCGGCTGATTCTTGCCGGTAAAGGCGTCTTGCTTCGTTCAATGCTGGACCGGGATTCACCCCTCGCCTGTCGGATTGATCTGTTGCAGATGGAGCCATTACGGCAAGAAGAGGCAACGAAGTTGCTCGTCGAACCTATGCGCGACCTAGGTTTTGAAATCCCCGAGTCGCAGAAAGTACTCTCCGGCATCCGGGAGTTGTCAGGAAATTTGCCGCACTCCGTCCAATACTTTGGCAGTAGGCTGGCGGACCTTCTCCTGACGGAGGAAAGCAGCCGTCTTTTTCCCCGTCATGTTGAACAGGTTCGTGACAGCCTTGAAGCAACCAGCTATTTCATGAGTCCGTTTCATGACCTTACAGACCCGAAGGAGCGAATCCTGGCGCTTGCGATGCTCTCCAGCAACGGAGAGCGAATGCACTTGCCGAAGATTCGAGAACTTGTCCAAGGGATGGGGTTGGCGTTGGAACAACAGCAAGTCTGGGACATGTGTCTAGGGCTCACGATAAGCAATATCCTCGCGCTGGATAACGGTGCCTTCCGGGTTGCCAATCACGGCCTGAGTTATTACACAAGCCAGACCGGGTTTATTGACGGTGCCTTGCGGGACGCTCGAGCAGCACTTTCCAAGTCACAGGAGAAGTAAGATGGGAGATATCTTTCGTTACGTCACGACTACCCGAGAGCTGGTTGCCGAGATCGGACATTACTTGGCTAGGGGCGAAAGTGTTGTGGTCCTCGGACACCGCAATAGCGGCAAGGTCTTTCTCAAAGACAAGGTGAAGAAGACGCTTGACGAGCTGCAGCTCAGCCCTGTTATTTCTGTCAAGTTTCAGGGAGCGCAGCCGCTGGTTTCGACCTTTGAAGCGTTTCAGCGGATTTGTGCAGGAGTTCGGGAAATCGGCGAAGAGGATTTTTCCCAAGAGATGGAAGGGCGGGAGTTACTTGCACCCCTGCTTAAGCTTGGTGAGAAGACCGGCAAAATGCCTATCATGCTGGTTTCCAACGTGGACGCCATGTCCAATTTAATAGTACACCAGTTTCTTCAGGAGGTTCGGTCCGCGGTTGATTCGCGGAAGCTGGTGGTTTTGTTGACGGGCGCCTACGACCTTAGGGAACTCATTTGGGGTCCAAATTCAGAATTTAATGTTGCACATCACTTTGTGTTGCAGGGCTTTGGTCATGAGTACTTCAGCGAACTCCTGGAAAGCTACGCCAGCGCGCTCAACATTCGGTTTGATTCGAGCGACGCTCAGGAGGAGCTCTGGCGAATCACCGGAGGAAATGGCTATGCCTTACGAGTGCTGCTTTGGGTAATCGTGGAGTGGCGCACACGTAACCGGGAGAGCAATGTACCGATTCAGGCGGATCTTATTAAATCCTGGGCGAAGAGGACCCCAGTGATGGGTCCTGATGAAGCGCACTTGTTACGTAGCGCAATCCGACTCATTCCTCTGGAACCTGAGGTTTGGGAAAGTTTACGTCGTTTAACCGTTGACAAACAAGCGCTTTTGAAAGATCCCAGTGGGCCACCAGGAGCACTCACACTCTCGGGCATTGCGCAGCGAACTGAGGACGGCTTGCTGAAATTTACTTCGCCGTTGGCTGAGGAGTTGGTCTGTCGCTACTACGACGACTTACGGCTTGGCGATCTCTACGGGCGCGCGGGAAAGTGGAGTGAGGCTTTTGACTTCTACCGAAAGGTTGATCCAACGCGGCGCATACGGCCGTCCAGTTCTGATGACCGCCCGGATGTGGATGCCGTTGTTCGAGCACTCTGCGCTTCTCTCCACGCAGAAGCGGAATTGCGGCCCGACGAGGTCTGTCGGCTTTTTGCGCTGGGATGCCGTTACGTGCTTGGATTTCCAGAGGTGGCTTTCTGGCGGAAAAAGATTGATCGCGTGAACAAGATGGACCAGGAATGGGTTCCATTATTTCCTGAGTATTCCACAAGTTCTAATGGCAGGGAGGCTGCCGAGAAAACCCTCAAGGGTGCAAACTTCCGCCCCGGTCCAATTCCGGTGGCTGACATCTGGCAACGATCTGCGTTTGGTCTAGCGCTGGAGACTGCTGGCAGCGATTCGTATGACGCTGTCCTGGTTGGCGATTTCGAAACTAGGCGATCCGTTTCACCTCAGCGAGAGAAGTTTTTCAATGAGCTGGCATACCATTTCGTGCGGGCTCACAGCCATGCGACGGCAGTGGAAAGAGACCGGCACCGCCTTCGCCTACGCAATGGACAAGCTTCTATCATCAACGGGATTCTCTCGCGGTTGGGCCAGGATGTTTTGAATGTGGGCGACATCATGCAACGGGCAGCAGAGGGCTTACGCGCTCTAGGTTATCGGCGGATTGTATTCTGTTTGGTCGACCCGAAGAATCAGCGCGTCGAAGGAGTGCTGGATGCGTCCGACGATCCTTCAGTAAACTTAGCCAAGGTGACTAGCTGGCCGCTGGAAGGAGAGTATGTTAACGTTCATCAGAAAGTCATCCGCGAGGGAAAGTCTGAGATCGTTGAGGATGGGTGGTCCCATCCCTTGACTGATAAGGACGCAGTCGCAGCAGGAGGATTAGGAGCATTTGCTGTGATCCCCCTGTTGGATTACTCTGACTCTGCTATTGGGACCATTCTCGTTGAGCGTCAGGATCAATCTGCTCCTTCACAAGATGAAGTGCAGAACTTTCTTCAGTTTGGCCAACAGTTGGCTGCCGTGATCGAACAAGGAGAGCGCGTTAACCTAATGCAGTGTTCATTGGATCAGATTCCCGAGCCCTTGTTGATTTTTGATACTATGCGGAGGGTACGCTACGCCAATCGAACAGCATCTGAGCTGCTGCCGGTCGCAGCGGGCTGGAAGAGTAAGAGCGAGGGGCCTCCGTTGCCAGAAGCCGAGGATTTTAGTATCAACGCTGATAGGGTGCTGGAAGGTCATCGGTCGTTCCGTAACTTCGTAGGGCTCGGAAGAGACAAACACTACCGGGGAGCCCTCCTGTCTGCACCAATATTGGATTGGCGACAAAGAGTTGTGGGCGCACTGGCGCATATTGGGGATCTCAACTATGTATTCCAAGCATTTTTGGCGTTTGAGAACGCCGCAAAGGCCTCGGATATGGAGTCGTTGCTTCAAGCGCTACTCCAAGGGGTGTCAAGATCTGGCCACAAATGGGGCCGAATTTATCTGGTAGAGGGAGAAGGTAAAAGCAAATCCCTGGTGAGTAAGCTCGCGTTTGGGTCAGTGGAAAAGGATGATCTCGCGAAGCTATCTTGGCAGACGGGTGCGCCTTCTTGGTTGTGCCTCGATCGACAGAAGCCGGTGATTTTCTTTCGTGATCAGGAATCAGAAGCACTTGCGAACATGAAGGACCCCGAGCCCATTCTTGTCTCAGAACGAAATTTTCCAAGCTTTGCAGAGAAACCCGGGTCCTATTGGGTGGACTTTCCATTGGTCACCCTAGGGCGTGCTCTAGGGAAGATCACTATTGAAATCAATAGAGACTACACCCCCGAACATCATGAGTTCTTGAAGGTCCTTTGCGAGATGGGGTCCGGGCTGCTGGAGGCCTTTCTTCGCCGCGAGCGCGACACCGAGCGCAAGGAAGGTCGCATTCGCGCCGAGGCAGCTCATCTTTCACTGGCACATTTTTCGCATAACATTGCTACACGATTTGCCAATCTCGATCCCATGATCGAACGCTACCGAGGACTAGAGAACGATTGCCCACAGTTGAAGGATATCAATGGCCAACTTGAGCAGGGCTATCGTGGGATTCTCTCAGTCGTGAATGAAGCGAAACACAAACTTCAGGTAGTTCACCCCGATTTGAGGCATGTAAATGCGATTGCTTATTTCAAAAGAGAAATGACGCGGCTAGCAGGCGAGAGCCTCTCGCTGGACGCATCCTCTCCTGCAGTGTGGATGCGCGCAGACGAAAACCTCTTGACCGGCGCTCTAAGCGAAATAGTCCAAAACGCCAGAGATGCTGCCAATGATCCTAAGTCCCTTTGCATTCACGCAGGAGTGAATACGGTGGAACATGGAGGGCGGGAGTTTGTTCAGTTTGTCATTGAGGATAATGGTCCTGGAGTGGAGGATTCTAACAAAGAGAGGATTTTTGAAGACTTTTTCACCCACCATCCGGGTCGTGAGCCGGGCACAGGACTGGGATTGAGCTTGGTTCGGCGTGTGTTCGAAGCTCATCGTGGCTGGGTTCGGGAAAATGGCGTGTATGGCCGAGGCGCACGCTTTGAGCTAGAGATTCCCAAGGTGATGACGCACGCGACCGAATTGGAGAATTAGACGGTGTATCGCATTCTCATTGTGGAAGACGACAAGCTCTTTCGTGAGCAACTTGCCCAATTGATGGCCGCAAAGCTCCCAGGATCAGAGATTGTCGCAGCTGCTGACGTTCAGGAGGCACTTGAATTCGTTAGAGAAGCCAGGAAGTCTGGGAGGCCTTTCCTGGCCGCAGTCGTGGACCTCATGCTGCCTCAAATTCACGGATCCAACCCGGAATTGGACTACGCGGTAGAAAGCGAGATCTTCCGCATGCATGGGACCCTCATCTTCCGTATCACAGCGTTTGATAGTGACGCAGAAGTCCGTGAGTATTTCGATAAGGCGAGAATGCGAACTTCGCCGAGGGTGCTGCCGGTTTCAAAAACGGAGATCGGTTTTAGCAAACGGCTTATTGCGGAGATCAAGCGCGACCGAGTTGCCAGGCAGATGGCTGAACTCTTTGCCGTGCCCACGGGCCGGGTGGAAAGGCGAGGAAGTGCGACGCTTGCGCTGGCCGCGTTGATGAGCGACATCAGTTTGTTTTGGTCAGATTTCGACGAAAAAGATCGTGAACCCATTCGAGAGTACTTCGACGTTCAGGAGGAACCAGATGGCGGTGTTATGGTGAGAATGGGTGGAAGGGAGGGTAGCCACAGCATTGCTGAAACGTAGGAACGTGACTGAGATTCACGCCGCCGTCGTGGACCCGCCGGTCACGCGCGGCCCCTTTCGCGTGCACTGCTCCCCCAGTGGTCGCGCGATCGACTCTAATACCGCCTTGCACTATGTCGAAAGTCTCATGGCAGCCTATGAACTGTTGGCCGCGCCCCCTCTAGATATGGCATTGCCGGGCGATATTGTCGTTGACGTATATGTGGTTCCTCCGGAAGATCTTGCGAAAGAATCACCATGGTACGACGTTAGCAATCGCAGGATCTTTCTGCCATCAACTACTCGCTTACCGAGTCGTGCTGAGGAGTTGAGGTGGATGGCGACGGTGTCTAGGCACGAGGTCGCACACGCCGTATCACATTTGCGACTCGACGCGAAATTTGTTACGTGGCACTGGCTATGCGAAGCTTTCGCAGTTTGGGTTGAGACGCTGTTCCCAGGTGACTATTTCATGAGCGATGCCGGTCTTTGGGTTGAGTATCCGGAGACGTCGCTGCGCGAATGTTCATACGAAGCCTTTCCGTTTGTCACTTTCTTTGCGGACCGTTTGGGTCAATCCGCATTCGCAGAGCTCTGGAAAACCAGCCACTACGGCCGGGATGCTTGGGAAGCGATTCTCGATATCGTGTCAAGGCACGGCGAGGATCCCGAGTCCTTTTTTGCTGACTATTGCTTAAACTCTTATGTCCCTGACAACTACAACAACGTCATGCGGGCGGTTTATGACCGATTCGGTCATCGGCACGCAGAAGAGTGCCAGTCGGTCGTTAAGGCGAAGGTGGATTCACTGGCATGCAGATACTATTGGGTGCCTGCGGTGAACGGCAAGCGGGCCGTTTGTATCGCCGGAGATGGCACAGAATGGAACCAATTGCAGGTCAGCGCGGCCCAAGTGTTGGCGGGCCCTTGCCGAGGCGAGTACCGTCGAGGCGGAAAGAGCACAAAAGTTGATCTCGAACTGGAAGTCGGTAACTCTAGCCATATTGTCATAGCAATATCTAATGATGGGGCAGAGCGATCGGGTTTCTCCCTACGCGTCGAGCTACAATGAGCACGCAATCGGGTCCCCGGGACATCCTGGACGATAATGTTGTTGGGGCGGAAGGTAAGAATCAAAGTGCGAAACGACCATCATGACTTGGGAACTCCAGGTAGCTCAGTGCTTGCCTTAAATCCTACCTTCAAGAAAATCGCCCAAGACTTTAGCGCAATGTTCAAGCAAATCCTGATCGTCCGTCCCGAATGCGGCGAAGGAGTGGCTGTCTATGTCGAGTTCTCCAATCACTAATTTGTTGCGCGCAAAGACAGGGACTACGATTTCCGACTTGGTTTCCACAGAACAGGCCAGATAGCGGGTGTCCTTCCTTACATCTGGGACGTTTATCGTGGTGCCGCTGGCAGCAGCGGCCCCGCATATGCCCTCGCCAATTCGAATTCGTGCGTGCGCCGGGCTGTTACCCTTAAATTGGTCTAGAACCAAGAACTCAGGATCATGCTGATCCACCATATAAAAACCTACCCAATTGTACTTGGACTGGTGCTCATTCAGTTTCTTGCAGATGCACTTCTGCAATTCTTGGCTCGACTGACATGTCCGGGCAATTTCGTCTATTTCAGCCTTTATCTCGCGCACATCCATTGAGCAGTTCCCCTCTATAAGAGAAACGATAGTCCGTTACCGGACCCAGGTATCAGAATCCCACCGACTCGGTCCCTCACCATGCGGCACACCATCGCTCGGAAGGTAGCAATAGCAATGCTTGAGCCTTATCTTCTATACGTGGGTATCTTTCACCGTGACAGCTTATCACGGATCACAGCACCTGCATGGGCGTGAAGTCAGCCGGTGCCGACAAGAAATTGCTGATTCAGAAACGGCAGGTAGTACCGCAGGCTATGAACTGGCAAGGTTACTTTCCAACGGGCGTGCGGAGTAAAGTGGTCATCGTGATGGAGAGCGCATTCTCCAAGTGGAGCTGCTCCGCGTTGTGGTGCGTAAGTATTCCGGCCAACTTCTAAACCATTGACAATACAGGACATCGACTCCTTCAGCCGATTGGACGAAATTCCCTGTGCTACGCAATAATTCCGCCCGACCAGCGATTGTTTTTGAAGATGCAAAACGCGCGTCACGGGGTTAGGAACGTTGACCTCTGCAAACGGCGCGTCCTGTACTCGGTTGGCGGACGGCTTGCAACTCGCGAATCACCCAGAACAGCCGCCGAGCCGATACATAGTTGTGCTGGCCGCCGTTGCGCAGGTCCGTGATCCGGGATTTCGAGATCAGCTTTTGTATTTTCCGCTGCGTTAGTCCCGACCCTAGCTCAGAGTGCACGATAGTGGCTGCTTCCTCTTCAGAGATGCCGGGTAAGGCCTGGCCGGCATGAAAGCGGGAACGCCATTGCTCCAGCTCTAAGGCCTGGCGAGTGAAGATTTCCTCCAGTTCGTGGGTGCCGGCAAACAGCAACCCGCAGTGTGGCGGTTGATCCAATAGTTCCCGTAGGGTCTCCAGGCACTCGATCGACAAGTGCTGGGCTTCGTCAAAGA
>OBLU010002932.1_pt1 | contig 15505 bp, 10 predicted proteins | sample 1518681 | NCBI WGS metagenome assembly OBLU01 (sample SAMEA3539304, study PRJEB22396) | soil metagenome | biome: tundra; feature: field; material: soil | place: USA | collected 2010-05 | depth 0.15 m
GGAGGCGCGGTAATCAAGGCACGCACTGGAACGGAAAAGCTTGAGGCTTGCTTGCCGACAAGCATGGCGATCGCATGCTCATATTGGGCTCGTGCAACTCCAGCATTGATTGCCGCCGATTGCGCGCTTTCCAGAGTTGTCTGCGCTTCAACGAGCGATATCTGATCGTCCACGCCATTGTCATAGCGAGCCTTCTCGCTTTCGACGGCTTTCTTGTCAGCCTCCACGGTATCGTTGAGAAGCTGTTGCAGCGCGTCCTGGCCGCGAATCTCAAAGTAGTATTCGGCCAAGCTGGCCTGTTCCGTGAGGCGTTCATTCTCGAGGTCGGCCGCGCTCAGCTGGGCAGAATATTGGCTGGCGCGCACCGTGTTACGCACTTTGTCCCAGAGATCGGGCTCCCACGACGCTTCGAGCGGGAGAACAAACACCTGCGATTGATTGCCGCCGGTTGTCGTTGTTGTGGTCGTTGTACCCCCGCTCGTGCCGGCGTTGCCGTTTGCCGCTGACACAATGTTGGAGGAGGCCTGCGACCGCGTGTAAGAAGGGCCAATACTCACTGTGGGGAAATATTGCGACCGCGCTTCACGCACCAATGCTCGTGCTTCCATGAAGTTCTCGAAGTACTGACGGATATTCTGATTGTCGATATTCAGTTCTTCTTCGAGCGCATTCAGCTCCGGCTCATTATAGATCTCCCACCACTTGCCGCGTAGAGTCGCATCCTGCGGCTGCGCTACGGTCCATCCATCGGTCTCCTTGAACTGGGTAGGAGACTCCTTAAAGGCTGCAGGCGCAGTCGTCGCGGGCGGAATATATTTTGGCCCTACGTTGCACCCAGCCATAATCGAACACAACACGGCGACACTCAGCGCGCACATCGCTGGGGATACCCGCCGAGAATCCGCGTTAAGCCTTTTCATGAACAACACTCCCTAAGCAGCGATAACTACGATGCCTCCGCGCTTCCAGGGTACAGGGTTGCCGTTTCCCTGTTACTGAATCGCATGCGCATCCGGTCGAACAACAGATAGACAACCGGCGTGGTATACAGCGTCAGCATCTGGCTGACGATTAACCCGCCAACGATCGTAATACCTAGAGGGCGTCTGAGCTCCGAACCTGTCCCGGTTCCGAAGGCCAGTGGAAGCGCGCCAAACAAAGCGGCCATGGTCGTCATCAGAATAGGGCGGAAACGAAGCTGGCACGCTTCAAAGATTGCGTCCGTTGTGGACTTGCCATGCTCCCGCTCCGCCACCAGCGCAAAATCGATCATCATAATCGCGTTCTTCTTCACGATGCCGATCAGGAGGATAATCCCGATGATCGATATGACGTTGAGATCAATCTTGAAGAGCAGGAGCGCGAGCATTGCGCCAACGCTGGCTGATGGCAACGTGGAAATAATCGTCAGCGGATGCACCAGGCTCTCGTAGAGTATGCCGAGAACAATGTAGACCGCCAGCAGCGCCGTCCCTATCAGCATCGGTTCGCTCGCCAGCGAAGTCTGATATGCCGAAGCCGTTCCAGAAAAGGAGCCGCGAACAGTTGGCGGCATATTCAGCCGCGTCTGCATCTGGCTCACAAGACGAGTCGCGTCGCTCAATGACATGTTCGTCGCCAGGTTGAATGACACGGTAACCGATGGAAAAGTGCTGGTGTGGTTGATGACCAGAGGCGTCGTGGTAGCCTGCGCTGAACTCACTGCGGAAAGCGGAATGATGCCGCTCCCCGAACTCTTGAGGTAGATATTCTTAAGCCCTTCTGGACTCTGCCAATATGGCGGTGCTACCTCCAACACCACGTAATACTGGTTCAACTGCGTGTAGATTAGAGAGATCTGCGACTGGCCGAATGCGCCGGAGAGGGATTGGTCCATCGACTGCGGCGTTATGCCAAGCCTCGCGGCTGTGCGCCGATCGTAGGTGAGCAATTCCTCCAGGCCATTGTTTTGCGCGTCGCTGCTCACATCCTGAAAGCCTGGAATCTTCTGCATGCCCGCCAGCAGAATGGGGCCCCAATGCGACAGGTCCGCCACGTTGTCTGATTGGATGGTGTACTGGTATAAAGCGTTGGACGATCGTCCTCCTATACGCAGATCCTGCGCTGCCTGCAGAAACGCTGAAGCGACCGGAAGCCGGTTCAACTTGGGCCGCAAGCGATTGATCACCTCAGCAGCCGAGATCTTGCGCTCATTCAATGGTTTCAACGCGATATTGATGCTGCCGGTGTTCCCGGTTCCCGTATGAACAATGACGTTTGCGACAGCCGGGTCGGCCTGAATTACTTTCTCGATCTGCAAAATCGAGTTATCCATCACCTGGAACGAAGCGTCCTGCGGCCCTCGCGCATTGCCCGTGATGACTCCGGTATCCTGCTGCGGGAAAAAGCCTTTGGGAATAATGTATAACAAATAGAAATTCAGGCCGATCGTTAGCAATAGGAGAGCCAACATGGGGCCCGGGTGCTTCAATACCCAGGAAAGAGAGCGGGTGTAGACGGAGACCATCCACTTGAATCCATTCTCCGTTGTCCGAAACGCCCATCCGTGCTTGGCGGTCTTCTCATCTTTCAGCAAATACGCGCACATCATGGGCGTGGTGGTCAGGGAGATCACCATGGACACCACAATGGCCGTTGACAGGGTAATCGCAAACTCGCGAAACAATCGTCCAACGATTCCTGCCATAAAGAGAATCGGGATAAAAACTGCAATCAGCGAAGTGCTGATCGACACGATCGTAAAACCAATCTCCCTGGAGCCCTCGAAAGCCGCCTTCAGCGGGGACATGCCATTCTCGCGGAGGCGCGAGATATTCTCCATCACCACAATCGCATCATCGACTACAAACCCCGTCGAGATGGTGAGGGCCATCAGTGAGAGGTTGTCGATGCTGAAACCAAAGAGGTACATCACGGCGAAGGTTCCAATCAGCGAAACGGGAACCGCGACCGTCGGGATGAGTGTTGACCGCCAGTTGCGCAGGAAGACGAAGACGACAAGAATCACCAGGACGACCGAGAGAACAAGAGTACGCTCAACATCACTGACCGACGCGCGAATGGTTGTTGTGCGGTCAACAACGATGGTGGTGTTGATGCCTTGAGGAATCGAGGCCTGAATCGATGGCAACTCCGCGCGGACCCGGTCGACGGTGTCGATGATGTTTGCGCCCGGCTGGCGAAAGATCGAAACGGTAATGGACGGCACGCCGTTGAGGTAGCCTGCGTTGCGGATATTCGACTGCCCTTCGGTAACGTCCGCAACGTCCGACAGCCTGACCTCCGAGCCGTTGTTGTAGCCGACAATGAGGGGCTTGTACTGGTCTGCGGTACTCAATTCATCGTTCATCACGATGTCGGCGACCGTAGTTCCGTCTGAGAATTGGCCGACGGGCTCGTGCACGGTCTGCTGCGTCAACGAAGACTGAAGATTCTGAATGGTAAGTCCATGGCTATTGAGCAGAGTGGGATTCACTTCGACACGCACCGAAGGGCCGGCGCCTCCACCTACCGTCACCTGTCCAACCCCGTCTATCTGCGAAAGCCTCTGCGCCATTATTGAGGACGCCTCGTCGTAGAGCGTCGGCTTGTCGTACTTGGGTGAAGTTAAGCCCAGGATCAGAATCGGCGCATCGGCCGGATTCACCTTGCGGTAGGACGGGTTGGAGGGCAGGTTTGCGGGCAGATACGTGCGCGCCGCGTTGATGGCCGCCTCTACGTCCCGCGCCGCGCCGTTGATATCGCGGCTCAAATCGAACTGTAAAGTGATCGACGCGCTGCCAAGAGAACTCGACGAGGTCATCTCAGTGATGCCCGCAATATGGCTGAACTGGCGTTCCAGCGGAGTCGCGATTGACGAGGCAGTAATCTCAGGACTGCCTCCGGGCAATCCAGCCGATACTGAAATTGTCGGATAGTCAACCTGAGGCAGGGGAGAAACAGGCAAGACTTTGAAAGCAATGGCCCCGACAAGTAGGATGCCCGCCGTCAGCAAAGTTGTTGCGACGGGGCGGCGAATGAAGAGTGCGGAAATGTTCATGCACCCTCCGCCGGCTCCGGCTCATGGTCATCATTGGTCTCGCGTGCGCGCCCAGAATGCTGCGCAAAGCGATCGAAGAAGATGTAGATGACCGGCGTTGTGTAGAGCGTGAGCATCTGACTCAATAGCAATCCGCCAACCATGGCAATGCCCAGCGGTCGGCGCAATTCCGAACCCATTCCTCTGCCGAGCGCCAATGGAACGCCCGCCAGCAAGGCAGCCATTGTCGTCATCATGATCGGCCGGAAGCGAAGCATGCAGGCGTCGAAGATCGCATCGGTTGCATTCTTGCCGTGGACCCGTTCTCCCTCCAACGCAAAGTCAACCATCATGATTCCGTTCTTTTTCACAATGCCGATGAGCAGGATGATGCCAATGATCGCGACGACGTTAAGGTCCTGCTTGAAGAGCATCAGAGCCAGCAAAGCGCCCACCCCAGCGGACGGCAGCGTTGAGAGAATCGTGATGGGATGAATGAAGCTCTCGTAAAGCACGCCGAGCACAATATAGACAGCGGCCAGCGCGGCAAGAATCAACAACCCCTCGTTGGTGAGTGAATTCACGAATGAGGCCGCGGTTCCCTGAAAGCCATACTGGATACTGGCCGGCATGTTCAGGTCTTTCTGCGCTTTCTGAATCGCCGTGATTGCGCCCCCAAGCGCCGCCCCGGGGGCGAGATTGAACGACACCGTGACCGCCGGGAACTGCCCTTGGTGATTGATCGAAAGCGCTTCAGGGACTCTCTGAACGCGCGTGAATGCGCTCAGAGGCACGCCATTGGCAGGAGCGGTTGCTGTGGTTGCATTTGGGTTTGAAGAGGTGCTGCTTGCTCCGACACCGGTTTTGATCGCGTTCGTTGGGGCGTTGAGAACCGCTGCGGACGGAGTGTATGCCACGGCGGTCGTCGTCGAATTAGAACCAGCGGAAGATGACCCCGAAGCAGCGAAGGACGTGGAAGCTCCCGGACCGGAGCCCCCGGCGGATGCCTGCGTCTGGATATAGATGTCCTGCAGCTTGCCTGGACTTTGCTGAGTGCTGGGCGTCGCCTCAAGGATGACGTGATACTGGTTCAACTGCGTGTACATGGTGCTGATCTGGCGCTGGCCAAAGGCGTCATACAACGTGCTGTCGATGGTGGACGGTGCAATGCCGAGCCGCGATGCCGTGACCCGATCGATGATGAGCGACACAGCGAGCCCGCCCGTCTGCTGGTCAGTGGCAACATCCGCGAGTTGCGGCAGCTGCTCCATCTGCGCAACAAGCTTTCCCGTCCAGAGATTAAGCTCATTTGCGTCTGGATCCTCAAGCGTGTACTGGAATTGTGTGCGGCTCACCCGATCGTCGACTGTAATGTTTTGCACCGGCTCCATATAGAGTTCGATGCCGTCGACCTGCTTCAAACTGTCTTGCAGCCTGCGAATCACGTCGGACGCGTTCAAGTCACGCTCGTTCAGTGGTTTCAAATTGATGGACATCCGCCCGCTGTTCAGCGTCGTGTTGGTCCCATCCGCACCGATGAAGGAAGAGATACTCTCAACCGCGGGATCCTGAAGCACGATATGCGCCAGCTGCTGTTGCTTCTGCGCCATTGCAGCGAAGGAGATGGTCTCCGGCGCCTGGGAGATCCCTTGAATGACGCCCGTGTCCTGCGTTGGGAAGAGCCCCTTGGGGATGACGATGTAGAGAAAAATGGTGAGCGCCAGCGTGCCCACGGCAACCAGCAACGTGATGGTCTGGAAGCGAAGAACGAACTTCAGCGTGCGCCCGTAAAATGCGATCATCGCGTCAAAAGCACGTTCCGACGCCTTGAAGAAGCGTCCTTGCTGTTCTTTCGGCGTATGGCGCAGAATGCGGGAGCACATCATCGGCGACAAGGTTAGCGACACGACCGCAGAAAGAATGATCGTGACCGCCAGGGTCACCGCGAATTCACGGAAGAGACGGCCCACAACATCGCCCATAAACAGCAGCGGAATGAGCACTGCGATCAGGGACACGGTGAGAGAGATGATGGTAAAGCCAATCTGCTCCGCGCCTTTTCTCGCCGCCTCCATGGGCGAATCCCCCGCCTCAAGGTAACGTGCAATGTTCTCGATCATGACGATCGCGTCGTCCACCACAAATCCGGTGGAGATGGTGAGCGCCATTAGCGAGAGATTGTCCAGACTGTAGCCCAGAGCATACATGGCAGCAAACGTTCCCACCAGGGACACGGGCACGGCGATGCTGGGGATGATCGTGGCGTAAACGTTGCGCAGGAATAGAAAGATGACCATGACCACAAGCGCAATGGTCAGCATCAACTCAAACTCGACATCGGCGACAGAGGCGTTGATCGATGTGGTCAGATCGGTCAGAGGCGTCACCTGAATCGAGGCCGGCAGATTTACCTCCAGCTGCGGCAGAATCGCCTTGATAGCCTTGACGACGCTGATGGTGTTGGCGCCCGGCTGTCTCTGGATATTGAGGATGACCGCCGGGGTCTCGTTCATCCACGCCGCCTGGCTGTTATTCTCGACTCCGTTCACCACCTGGGCAACATCCCCGAGCATCACGGGTGCCCCATTGCGGAAGGCGACCACTACCTTTTGATAGTCGTCACTGGTTACCAGTTGATCGTTGGCATTAATCAGGTAATCCTGATGAGGCCCATCGAAGTTGCCCTTCGCCGCGTTGACGCTGCTGGAGACAAGAGCGGTGCGCAGATCTTCCAGGTTCAGCCCGTACGAAGCCAGCGTGGTTGGATTGGCCTGAATCCGCACTGCCGGTTTCTGCCCGCCGCTGATGCTCACCAGGCCGACTCCGCTTAGCTGAGAAAGCTTGGGAGCTAGCCGCGTATCCACCAGATCCTCAACCTGCGACAGCGGAAGAGTCTTGGACGTAATGGCCAGCGTCAGAACCGGCGCATCCGCGGGATTGGTCTTGCTGTAAATGGGAGGCGCGGGAAGACTCGATGGCAAGAAGCTCTGCGCCCCGTTGATTGAAGACTGAACCTCTTCTTCGGCGATGTCGATGTTCAGGCTGAGCGAGAACTGCAGCACGATGATTGACGAGCCGCCCGAGCTGGTGGACGTCATCTGGCTCAATCCCTGCAACTGGCCGAACTGGCGTTCCAGCGGAGCCGTCACCGTGGTCGCCATTACGTCAGGGCTCGCACCGGGATAGAAGGTCACCACCTGAATCGTTGGGTAATCGACCTCCGGCAATGCCGAGACAGGCAACTGAAAAAACGCCACAATCCCAACGAGCAGGATGGCGGCCATGAGCAGCGACGTTGCAACAGGGCGCTGAATGAAAGGCCCGGATGGATTCACGGAGTATTTGCCTCGACAGGGCTTTGCGAATTCGCTGGCTTAGAGACGACAACCTTGCTTCCGGCCTGCAGCTTATCAAAACTGCTGGTTGCTACCACTTCCCCTGGATTGATTCCCGTGACGGCGGTGATGCCGTTGTCCGTAACGCCGGTGGTGATGTTGCGTACGCTTGCCACGCCCTGCGCAATCACATAAAGGAATGCCACCGGGCCATTGTGCTGAATGGCTGCTGCGGGAACAAGTGTCACTCCCTGCTCCGTGTTGACAAGCAACCTGGTGTTCACAAACTGGTTGGGGAACAACGCTCCATTCCTGTTGTCGAAGAGAGCCCGTAATTTGACAGTTCCCGTCGTGGTGTCAATCTGGTTATCAATGGTGAACAACTTACCCGTGGCCAGCTTGGTGGTCTGCGTTCGATCCATCGTCTCAACAGGCAGCGTATGCATTTTCCTCATCCGTGCCTGTACTTGCGCCAGGCTGTCTTCGGAGACGGTGAAAATCACGGTAATCGGCGCAACCTGCGTGATTACTACCAGTACCGTGGAGCCATTCGCTTGCACCACGTTTCCCGGATCCATGAGGCGGAGGCCCACACGGCCGTCAATCGGCGCAGTTATATGGCAATAACTGAGCTGAGTCTGGTCGTAATTCACGGTGCCTTGATCGTTCTTCACCGTGCCCTGGTCCTGTAAAACAATCTTTTCCTGGTCATCCAGCAACTGCTTCTGGATTGCGTTTTGCGCCCAGGCTGTCCGATAGCGCTCCAGGTCCATCTGGGCTTGCGCCAGAACATTGGTATCGCGCTCCAGCACGCCCTCGGCCTGCAAGAGTTGTGCCTGGTAGGGTCGCGGATCAATGTCGATCAGTGCGTCCCCCTTGTGCACCAGCTGGCCTTCGCTGAAATGCACTGCCGTCAGCACCCCACTTGCCTGTGCTGTGATGGACGCGGTGTAGACCGGGGTCACCGTGCCTATGGCGCTCAGGTATATGCCGATGTTTCCCTTGCTGGCAGTGGCCACCGTGGCAGTTACAGTTGCCTTTGCCGCACCCTGTCCGGACTTCGAGGTTGTCGCTTTGGTGTCGCTTCCATGATTCAGCACATAGATGGCTATGGCCACGCCCAGAATCAGGAGTGCACCCGCCCAAAGGACCCAGTTGCGATACCAGGGGAGAGGCGCAGGCAGTTGATGATCGCGGCCAATATGCTGGCCGTTGGAATGTTCATGAATATCAGACAATTAGGACTCCGCGCCCGAGCGATTTCGAGGGAACTCTCACCATGATTCCTCAAAGCCTATGCAATTGTACGAGCAGTATAGCGCAACGATGGCGGGTGCCCGCCAGACCACTGCAATCATGAATTGCGCGGGTATTCCGCAATAGCGCCAGGAATCACGACGGTGGCGGGTAGAGGGACATAGGTCTTCGTCAGAGCGCCAACCTGCCCTGAGCAATTCCAACCACACAGGCGGCCCGAACGGACAAAAGGACTGGCGCTTAGTCGATGAAGTAGCCAATATTCGTGAGGACGCGGTCACTCAGTTCCACGCCCAGGAGCTTCGCACTCACTGAGGCGTGCAGGCTCTTTTCAAAACGCTGCAGGACGTGAGAGGGCAGATCCGTTTGTTGACGAAGCAATTGCAGCAGCGCCGCGCTATCGGTTGGGCACTCGTAGTCGCCGGGTAAACCGCATGCTGGGCGGATAGTCAGCGAGAGGGGAATCGTGCCTGCGCCTGATTTGCGGCGATCGGACGGCTGGGTGATGAGGTTGACTCGCATACCGAAATCCTGACATTGGCCTGCGCAACCCTCAATGGCACGGATGAGGGATCAGAGTCAGACCAATTGGGGAGATCAGTGCTCTGGCGGTCGATTGGACCATACGCCCGCATCACAACCTATCCGGCATATTCAAGTCTGCATGCACTGAACACTGCTGGAAGGCATCGAGCCTTGCATGCAAGATTGACTGTGGTCCCTCTACTCTAGCTATCGGGAATCAAGAGCCACTCCAGGAATTCTTCGAGTTGTTTGCTGCTTGCGCCTTCAAAAGTTGAGACCCGCCCTCTACGCAGATCCCTGTCTGTGGGCGGAACAAATTGAAGACCCACGCCGTCGCTTGCCAGGCGAGCCACTTTCATTTGCACGGTAATTGAGCGCTCTTCGGGTACTTCCTCGGTGCTTACCTTCGTAAGCCTCACTCGGATAACGGTACCCCGATACCATCGCTGTTCTGTCTCTACAAATAACCCGGTCTTACTGATATCCCTGATTTTGTAGGTCTGCAGAACCTCACCTGTCCAGATTTGGACAATCAGGCCTGGCGGTGGCTCCCGTTGACCTAACCTTGGATCGGGAGGATCTGGGAAAAGGAAGCGCGACAACCAATTCCTCGAAGGCGTGGCGCTCTCAGCCTCCGTTTCAAACTCGGCATCTTCTGGTGTTTGGTCATCCTCGATGCCTTCCTCGGGCAATAAGTCATTCGTCTGTCGGAGCTGGCCATCAGGTTGAACGGCTGGCGCTTTTTTGAAGAGACCGGAGCTTTCTTCGGTCACAGCCACGCCTCTGACATTGCCTCTCCCAAAGGTGGTCAGCTGAATGCGACGCATCATCTCTTCTGCGGCGCATACGATAACTTGATCTCCCGGCTGGGTTTGCGACAATGAGATCGACAGGGTTGGCAAAACGAGCAGGCTGCTCGCTGTCGGAGCGGAGGGTGAGACGTTGTGGCTCGGGAAAGACTCCACTACGTCGATTACACGGCAATCTGCATCCAGATAAACAAGATCGGGTTGGACGCGATTGGGCGTGTCGGGGATTTCTCTGAACGGTATCATCCAAAGTCCCGCGTAAGAGTTGGAGGCAAGCCCTGGAAGGCGCTCGTCAACACTAGCGCGCACAAGGTCGCCAGCAACGACTTCTGAGCAAATCAGGCACTTCTTAGTATGGTTGTATGCGCAATGTCGCCGAGATTCCATCCGGCCCTCTGCCTTCGGTGAACATCTGCCATCAGGGTACTCGTTTTTGAGCGCCGGTGCTGTCCAATTTTTTTGCTTTACTGGCCCTTGATGCCCGCCCTTGATCGGGGCGGCCTCTTTATATAACCCCTGAATCCATCTGAACTTGCCTTCGCCAAACATCGGGATTGGTTTCCGTTTTACGAGTTGCTCCCCGCATTGACCAATTGTCTCCAAGGACGCAGACTTGCGTCATCGCCGACGAAGAGGGCAGGCAAGATTGACATGGCCGTGCAAGACTTGGGCGGGAAATTCCGGCCCTAGGCAGACATCGGATATTGTTGAGAACACAGCAAATGGAGCGCCATTGTATGACCTTACCGGCCAAATATTCCATTTTTTAAAGATCGCCAGTGCATGTGCGACAGTAAGAATCGGATGCCAACAAAGATCAAAACCGAAAGCCGCATGAGGTTCTTAGGCTATGGCGCATGTGCGCTTGCAGGGTCTCTATGGGGTACCGGCTTCTACTTCGGCAGGCTGGCTCTCGATGAGATGAGCGTCGAGCACATGGTGCTCTACCGCTTTCTGTTCGCTTCGCTGGGTATGTTGCCGGTAGTCATACTGAACCGGCACCGGTTTCACTTAACCGGTGCCGAGCTTCGCCTCCTGCTCATGTCCGCCGCGCTCGGAATTCCAATCCAGTTCCTCCTCCAATTCCATGGCCTGGACCTGACGACCGTCAGCCACGCTTCGCTCATGGTGGGGGCAATGCCGGTTTTGCTGGCTGCCGCGGCCGCACTCTTCGCAGGGGAGCGCCTTGACTGGCTCGGCTGGCTTGCCTTGACCGGTTCCACTGTCGGCGCTGCGCTCATTGTGCTGGGGGGCAGCCGAGGAGCTGCCACGCGTGGCCAGCCCTCCCTGGTGGGTGATCTCCTTGTTGTCGCCTCCCTGATCACTGCCCTTGCCTGGATTCTGCTCTCAAAAAAGCTCATGGAGACGCACAGCCCGCCTGTCGTCACCGCCTACACCATCCTCTCAGGAACCATAATGCTGGCCGCCTTGATCCTCGGACCCTGGATTTTGAATCCGGTCCTCATCCCGTTCACCCATCACAGCTTCCAACCTCTTCCCTTCTCTCACCTCACCGGCACTGCCTGGGCGGCACTGGCCATCAGCGGCCTGCTGTGCACAGCCACCACAACGCTCCTCTGGAACTGGGGAATCCATCACGTCCCAGCCTCCAGAGCCGGCGTCTTCTTGAACATTGAGCCGGCCCTCGGCTCCTGGCTCGGCGTCCAGCTGCTGGGCGAGCACCTGGGCCCCCACGCCTGGGCGGGCGGCGCGCTCATTCTCACCGCCGCCATAACTCTCACCACGCGCGGTCACGAAGCTGGAACCACCGCCAGTCCCGAGGTCATCCTCGAATAGACCGCCCTGGAATAGATATGGCGACTTGCCTTAACATCGGCTCCATGACTGCAGGCAGGGATGCGACCAACGGCAAAGAAAACGCCACGATTGTCTCCATACACAACCGGACCAGGGCCCGCGTCTTTTTCGAGTTGGTCGTTGCCTATTGGCTGATCCTAATCGTTTGCTGGACCCCTCGTCCCTGGCAAAAACTCCTCTGGTGGGTAGCAGCGGCCACCATCGTGATATTCACAATCGCCTCTTTCGACGGCCTCAAGGCAATGGGGCTGCGCCCGGCAAACTTCTTCCGCTCACTTTGGGTGGCGGGAGTGGCCCTTCTGTTGGCAATACTCGCAGTTCTGATGGCCTTCCAGCTTTATACATTGCGCGTTCCCGGCACCGCTCCCCTTTTCATCCAGACCTTTTGGGCCTATGCGCTCTGGGCCGCTGTGCAGCAGTTTCTGCTCCAGTGCTTTTTCCTGGCTCGTCTGCTCCGGCTGATTCCAAACGCCAAGTTCGCGGCATTCATGGCAGCGGTGATCTTCTCTCTCGCGCACTTGCCCAGCCCGATTCTCACCTCGGTCACCTTGATCTGGGGCGTTGCCGCTTGCCTCGTTTTTCTCCGCTACCGCAACCTCTATCCCCTGGCCATCGCCCACGCCATATTTGGAATAACGATTGCCATCACGATTCCTGGCTCGGTGGATCACAACATGCGTGTCGGCCGCGGGTACCTGACCTACGGACACACGCATAAGCCGCCAAAGCTACCGCAGCCATAGAGACCAGATAGTGTCCACTGTCGCATGCGAAATTGCCGATGCGCCTACCCGGCGGTCCCGCCGCCAGGCCCGTCCATAGAAAGCGCCGGCCATAGCGGCCAGCAACACGTAGCGCCAATTGAAAAATACCGTCCGCTTGTTGAAGTGAGACAGTCCAAACAACACTGCCGTCACCAGCAGCGCCTGAGTGCGGCCCATCCGACGTTCCAGAAGATTCTGCATCCATCCGCGGAAGAAGAGCTCTTCGGGCACAGCGATAAAGAAAAATGTGAAAGCCCATGCTCCGGCAATCGGCCCCAGGCCAGGCCAGCCCCAGTGAATATGCAGAAAGCCCAATCCCAGTCCCACCGCCAATGCAATCGGCATATAGAAGCAGACCTCCCGCAACCCGATGCCTGCATCGCGCAGGCGCAGGCGCAAGTCGAATCCAACGCCATCCAGTTGCCGCATCGCGATGAATCCGTAGATCCCCGCATCCAGCAACAGCATCTTGTTGAAGATCGCCAGGTGAGCTGGCCAAGCCCCCTCAAACCAGCGCAGGTCGACCGCAAGACCCAGTGCGCCAAGAACCAAGAAATCCCGCCAATTCCCCGGATTCTCATGCGCGTCCCCACCTGCGCGGGCGGATTCCATCCGGGGATACTTTCGGATGCCCATTCGCTCTGCTGAACCCATGGATTCCAGCCGCTCAGTGTCTGTCGCCGCGCCCGCCCGCCGCGCTTCTCTAAGCAGAGCCGCAATTGCCACGGGTAGAACCGCATACAACGCGAACCAACCCCACCGAAACACGCCCGCTCCACATGCCACAAGCGCATAGGGAACACTCAGTCCTGCGGGAAGCAGAACTTGAGTCCACACAGGAAGTCTGCGTACCCACCCGCTCGTAGCTTCCGGAAAGAATGCCACGCCCAGGAAGGGAAGAAGCGTCAGCAGAGCCGCAATCGAACTTGCCGGAGTCATCATGGAGCTCACTACATTGTGCGCCTACATCCAGCCGAACTTTGGTTACAACGACAGCCAGATTCACAATCGTCCTCGGCTAGTCCCAACCGATATCTAGATCAGCGGTTTACGGAGCCGATTGTGACCCTTCTCACCTGGAACCACGCGTGCGCTGTAGGCGTCCGAGCCATGGACGATCAGCACGGCATTCTCATGGATACGATGAACGAACTACGCCAGGCTGTTGTACGCGGTCGCGGCCGGGAAGAGATCAGCGCCACCTTCGACCGGTTGATCGAGTTCACGCGCATGCACTTCTGGAGCGAAGAGCAACTGATGGAGCAGAGTGGCTTTCCCGGCCTGGCCGACCACCGGGCCGAACACCACAGCATGTTGGCGCAAATGATTCAAGCCGCCCATCGCGTGCAGTACGGAGAAGGAGTACCGATGCGCCCGTTGCTCTGCACCCTCCGAAGCGGTTACATCGACCATATCGAAGGCTTGGATCGTGAATACGGCCCCTGCCTCAATGACCACGGCGTTGATTAGGCAGTGTCTGAGGGATCCGGAGGCGCGTGCGGTCTTGTAGGTAAGGGCTTCAACTGTCATTTTTCTTCCGTGTTTTGCAGAATATATCCATCCCCCGGCGCACAATAGTTCATAGAGGACGAACAGAATAACGCCAAGGCTGTCAGAGCCCGGCCTTTAAGTTGCTGGGCTCGCATTTGCGGCACTTCGATGAAAAGGCACCGGGACCCCTTACCCCTCCGTTTGTTACGTAAACCTATGATATTAAATATTTAAGTCAAGAATTGGCGAAAGAGGGGCGAAAAACATGCCCGTATCACCATCAAATGTGCAACAGTCCCATTGACTAGCTTTCGAAGGACAACTGTGCCGAGGCCCATGCAGGGGCGGGAGGCTTTGGTTCTGAAGCCAGCTCATAGACAAGCCGTTCCAGCACCAGCCGCTTATCCGGCGGGGACGATCGCAACTCCAGATCGGCGCGGGCAATCAGCTTGAGCGCCCGCGTAAGGTCACGTCGGCTCTTGTAGCGGCGTGCCTGCCGGATTAAATCGTCCGCAGCAAAAGGCGGCATCCGGAAACCCTGCCACAACGCCTGCCAGATCGCGCGCGAATCGCGAACATTCTTCTCCAGAATCACCAGCATCTGCCTGAAAGTTCGGGCCAGCATATAAAGATGACCAATCGCCGCATCTTCGCCAGCCTCGGAACTGTTCAACAGCCCATGCAGCAGCGCCAGCGCCCGGGCGCTGTCGTGCCCGCTGATGGCGTCGGTCAACTCATAAAGTGAGCGTTGCTTTGCACCCAGCACCAGCGTCTCCACATCGCCGAGCGTAATGCGTCCGCGGCCCAGCGTGTAGAGCAGCAGTTTTTCCAGCTCTGAGGAGATGAGCAGCATATCGGCGCCCAGTGCATCAACAAGCTCGCGTGCGGCGTCGGGCTCTACACGGACCGCGGCCTGCTGTGCTGTGCCGACAATCCAGCGAATCGCGTCTTCCTCGTTCACGCGCGCCAGTTCCACCATGCCGCAGTGCTCGCCCAATGTTTCGGTCAGCCGCTCGAAGCGATTCTTGTCGTCCATCTCCATGCGCCGTGCGTCGGAGGGAATGCGCACAAAGTCGGCCACAAATAAAAGCACCGCCTGCGGGTTCGGTGAGCGAAAGTAGCGATCCAGCGCCGCAAACTCTTCCTTCTTCGCACCACGTGTGTAAAGCTGCTTCACACCGCGCACAAAGATCACCTGGAATGGAGACATCAGCGACGGCGTCTGCGCCCGGTCAAGCAATTCGAAGATTGAAGTCCCAACCAGGTCGAATTCAGACAAACAAAAATCTCTCAGATCCGGCGGAACAAAACTCTTCAGAACGGCTGCCCGGCAGCGATCCAGCAGGAACGCCTCGTCTCCTGCCAGCACATAGCCGGCCCGAAGCGGACCTGTGCCCGCCGCCGCAGCTTCAATCTCCGCCACAAAGCGGCCAACCGCTGCAAATCCCGCGCCCCAGCGCCCGGCGCTCAACGGGCCAAACCCCGGGA
>OBLU010002933.1_pt1 | contig 15502 bp, 6 predicted proteins | sample 1518681 | NCBI WGS metagenome assembly OBLU01 (sample SAMEA3539304, study PRJEB22396) | soil metagenome | biome: tundra; feature: field; material: soil | place: USA | collected 2010-05 | depth 0.15 m
TCTTTTACGCGCCCGGCACGAAGACCGCCGTCATGGCGGGCGGCACCTGGCAGCCAATGCTGCAAGCCTCCCAGTGGGATGTGATCCGCAGCGGCGGAGAGCGTCTGGCGGCCAGCGAGGAAGACGACGCGACCTATCGCATCACCCTGACCGGACTCAAAGGCATCGGCGTAACGCCATTTGTCTCCCGCGGCGGCTCCAGCGTGGTGACGGATGCGGCGGGTAATGTATATCTCGCGGAGGGCCAGCTCTACATCTACAACTCCGCCGGCAAACAGATTGGCATGGTCGAGCTGCCCGAGCGTCCCAGCAGCCTCGCCTTTGGCGGGAGCGACCATCGCACGCTCTACATTGGCGCGCGCGGCTCGCTCTACTCCATCCGTACAGCGGTGGCCGGCGCGATCCGGGGACAATAAACGCGCGGTAATTCCGCCCGCACGAACATATGATCCCCATGTCGCCACGGTGTCGAGGGCGTCGCTACAGGCAACCCTCGGCGCGCGTTCGGCGTGCTATTCCGTAGAAGGAGTGAACACCAGCTTCTCACCGGCGCGCGTTGCCACTGTCAGTACAGCTCCGTGCAGCACCTCGCTTGCGCCGCCCGCGATCTGCACCTGCACCGCCCGGTCGGCGCCCCACGGATTTGCCAGATTGCAGGATCCGCCGTGTTGGCTGGTGATCTCCACATCGCCCACTTTGCCCTTGGAGATGCTGCTGGAAACCAGAAAATCCCCTATCGCCAGCAAGTCGCCGAAGGAGGCATCCTGGTTTGCCGGCCAGTTCGCAAACACGTGGATATTCTTCTGGTAACTCTGCAACAGCATGGCCGCAATCGTTGTGGGCACGGTCGCTTCGTTTTCCACTCCACCCGCGCCGAACTTATACGCAAAATTCGGATAGCCGATGTGCGTCACCAGCAGGTTCAGATGCTGAAGAATCGAATCCGGATCGTACCCCGCGTCGGCCGCCGCCGGATAGAAGTTGGAGGTGTTGTTGGAGTCGTACCACAGACGCGTGTAGTCCACGGTATTCACCGCGGCCTGCCTCAATTCCACACTGCTTTCAAGCCCGACATTCCAGGCCGGAAACACAACCTGCAGCGAATTCATACCCGCCGACGACCCCTGGATAGCCACCGGTGGATGGTCCGAAAAGCGATCGCCTCGATTGATATTGACCCAGTCCATCCCGTGTTCGCTCTCCAGAATCACCATCTTGTCGGCGGGAATCGGCTTGCCCACCGCATCCTGGATGGCCTTGACGCTGGCAGCCGGCGCGAGCGGCAGCGGACTCAGATGCGCCAGCCTGTCCTGCCAGGTGGCGCGCATCTCCTGGCCCAGGTTCAGTTGCTCGCTCATGTCGATCAGCGCCGGATACAGCATGTTCAGGAACCCGATCACAGTGGCCGGATTCGTATCGTCCCAAGGTCCCCACAGATGCTCATCCTCTGCGTCGTTCTGATCGACGTACCGCCCGTTCACCAGCTTCAAATCGTGGTCCCAGAAGTCGGCGACTCCCGTAAGGAAAGGCCACATCTTTCGCGCATAGGCGGCATCGCGGGTATAGCGCCAGCGCTGGACGCAGTTCACCGCCGCAAACAGAGCATCACTCTTCTGGTCCAGCGCTTTGAAGTTGTCCGCGCTCCACCCGGGGGATGGCGCCAGATGCGTGTAATACACCAGCCCATGCGCGTTCATCTCTTTCGCCACACCCCGGCCGCGCTCCATCCACGCCAGAATCGGCGCATCATACGGATCGGACAGATCGACATGATTCGTGGGAAATGCCGCCCAGAATGGCGCCTGGTAGTTGTAATCCAGCGTGTAATCGCCCTGCCATCCCACGTTCGTCGAGGTGATCCAGTTGCCCCACAGCCCCGGCGCAACGTTGCCCTGCCTGCTGCAGGACGCCAGCACATACAGTGATCCATACCACCAGGATTGGACCGTCTTGTCCGGTATCTCGACAAACGATCTGGACCAGAAACTCTGCCACCACGCCACGTGCCGCGACCACGCCCCAGCGACGCTCTCGGCACTCGCTCGTTGCAACTCCGAGATGGCGGACTGGAAGTATCCTGCGGCATCGCGGTCATCCGTCGCCGCAACCGCAACAATCACTTTGCCTCCCGCCGGTACCTGGAAGCGCAGCGTTCCATCTTCCGTCGAAACCTGCGCCCCAATAACGCGCGCCGCCAGAACTCCCTCAGGCGCGATTCCAGCGAACGGAACCTGCGCATCGCCCGGATGCGTCGCCGCCCACTTCCACTCCGGCCCCATCACCTGGGCCGCCGTCGGAAAGTTGCTCGTCTCTCCCACCGGCCGGCCGTTCACCAGCAACGTCATCTTCATGCCGTCATACGTTACGGCAACATCCGTCCATTGCTGCAGCGGGATCGCGTCGCTGGCCGTGACCACCGTCCCATTCAGATTTGCCGCCAGCCGGCCCTGCGACAGGTAGATCAGCAACCCGGCCTCGGCTCCTTGCGGCCTTCCCACATTGTGCCCGCGAACATTGCCCAGGGGATCGGTCGGGTCCTGCTGCTGCATCTCCCACCGTTGGCTGATCGAGGAGAATACGATGCCTTCCGCATTCGCATGCTCCGCCTGGATGGAGGCCCGCACGGTAAACTTCCGCTCCGGAAGAATCATGTTGCCGCAGGAGAACGGTTGCGCCGATTTCGCTGTGCTGCCATTCCCATTCCAAAGTCCGCTTGGCGACTCCCACGCGTACACCGGCTTCTCGCTTGCAGCCGGAACTCGCGTCTGCGAGTCGCCAAAGATCTGGAGCGACCGCACGCTGGCGTCCAGGGCCGTACCCTTCCCATCGTTCGGCCCGCCAATCGTCGCATGGACTACCTCGGGCGAGACTCTGCGCCACGAAACCTGTCCCGTCACCCCGCCCAGCGTCTCCCGGTCATCCTGCCCAAGGCCATCCACCAGTTGCGCGTTCACCTCCAGCGGAGTCGCGCCCGGATTCTCCAGCTCTACAAAGAAGAAGTTCCTGGTGGAATCGACCCACGAATGCGACTTCAGCTGCGCAGCGCCTGCCGCAAAACTTGCCGTCACATCCGCCGGACCGATATTCTCCTGCAATTGTGCGGTTGCATTCTGCAACGCGGGGATGGAGAGTTGCAGCCGCCCCACGGGCATGATCTTGCCCCGCTGCACGCTCCAGAAATCCTCCCTCCCCACGTAGTACTGCTGCTGGTCCGCGGTCCCGCCAATCGCAACGCCTACGCTTCCATTGCCAATCAGCGCCCCGGCCGACATCCTGGTCGATACAATATTGCCCGGCATCTGCGTCCAGGATCCACGAATGTCGGACACGATCCGCAGTGCCTTTTCGGCAACCGCCTTGTCGGCTACCGCGCTTGCGGCCCTGGGGGCGGCGGTTTGTGCGAAGGCCCCAATACCGAGAAACAACAAGCCAATTGCTACGTGCTTGACTGCGCTGCTGGACATTCGAGTCACTTCCTCCGGAATTTGCACCAAACCTTTTGCTCGGCCTCAAAGAGAGCGTTTCAATCGTACTGCCTCGAGAGAATTGAGCCTCTCGCCAATCGGAAGAAGCCTGCGGTCATTCGACCGCTCCACACGAGATTGACTGCCAACGATCACGTCTATCAGGGAAACGCGGTTCACCGCAGTACGATCCGCACCGCCTTGCCGCTGTAGGGAACGACGGAGTCGTATGTAGTCGCAAGATCCACCCCGGCGCCGCGGTCTTTGGAAACCAGGACGACGTTGAAGATGCGCTCCTTCACTACCCCGGGGAAACTGCCGGCACGGGCTCCGATTTCGAGCGTGTGCGTGGACTGGTGCCAGGAGATCGGAATAGTGGCGTATTGCCCCTTTTCATAGTCGTACGTGTCGCCTTCGTCTTCGTAGAGGGTGAAGTGTCCGTCCACTCCGCGGTAGATGCGCAACTCAATTGGATCGGCTGGCTTCTCATTCGAGTACTGAACGAACGGCCCCATGGGAATGATGGAGCCCGGTCGCACGAAAAGGGGCAGCGTTGCGACCGGGGCCGAGGCCTCAATATTCTCGCCCGAAGCAGATGTCTCGCCGGTCCAGAAGTTATACCAGGGCGCGCCGGCCGCCGGCAGGTAGACCGCCTGTTTTGTCGCACCGGCCGTGGTCACGGGAGTGACCATGATCGCGGGCCCGAAAAGATATTGGTTTCCGATGTCCACCACCTTCGGGTCTTTCGGAAAGTCCATGACCAGCGGCTGCATAAAGGTGTTTCCATTCGAAGTGACCTGCCAGGCCACCGAGTAGGTGTACGGCAGAAGGCGATAGCGCAGATTCAAGTACGTCCGAAGGACATCCTGGGTTGCTGTGTCGAATCGCCAGAACTCCTTGCCCGGATTCAGACCGTAGGACCCATGCACACGGAACATGGGACAGAAGGAACTGAACTGGAACCAACGAGAAAATAGTTCCTGATACTTGGGATCGTTGGGATCTCCATTCCCCGCACTTCGGTTGCCGAAGAAGCCGCCGGTGTCGGTGTTCCAGTACGGGATGCCGGACAGCGAGAAGTTCAGTCCAGCGGGAATCTGATTGCGCAGAACCTGCCAGGTCGCCTGAATATCCCCGGACCAGGTGATCGCACTGTTGCGTTGCTGGCCTGCATAGGCCGAACGGGTCAGGATGACAACGCGCTTCTTGTCTGTCGCGGCGCGCTGCCCCTGGTAGATGCCGCTTGAATGCATCAGGGGATATCCGTTATAGACCTCGTAACCCGGTCCTAACGGAGTCATATAGCCGCGGAAAGCCATACCGCCGATCTCGGGCTCAGGCGCATCCAGCCACCAGCCGTCCACTCCTTTGCTGAAGAGCTCATCGCGGAGCTGCTTCCAGTAGATCTGGCGGCCGGCAACGCTGAAGGGGTCGTACCATTGGCCCTGGCCAGGAGGAAAGGCGTAAGTCGTCACTTCCGGGAACATGCCGCCCGCAGCATTCAGTTCGTCGCTGTTCTTGCTGCCAAGGTCGAACTTCGCCCACACCGAGATCAGCGTGTGGTAGTGCATGTCATGCAACTGGCTGAACATGGCGACCGGGTCGGGATAGCGCTTCGGGTCAAACTGGTGCGATCCCCATGTATTGTTTCCGGCAGGCCAGTACTGCCAGTCCTGAATGATTCCATCGACGGGAACCTTGAGGTCGCGCAGCTTCGTGGCCACGCCCAGCAACTCCTCCTGAGAGGCATAGCGCTCCTTGGACTGCCAGAATCCGAACTCCCACCGGGGCATCATCGGAGCCACGCCGGTCAGGTGCCGGTAGGCCGCCATCGCCGTGGCGATCGTCCCGTCGCCGTAGCAGAAGTAGTAATCGATCGCCTTGCCGTATTCGGAGGACCAGTGAAGAACCCGCGGGCCGCGACTCGCATCGCCGCCAGGATCGGACGAAATCGTGGTCACCGCAGGATTATCCCAGAGCATCATGTAGCCCTTGCTGGAAGTCATCACGGGGATTCCGACGTTGGTGTTGGACTGGGCCAGTTGCAGCTTGAAGGTCCCGCTGGCTTCGTAGTTCCACGCCCCCTGCTGATGCTGACCGAGACCATAGATGCCCTCGTCCGCCGCCAGATCAAACGACTGCGCCGCCGAGGTGACGGAGGCCCCTGCCACAGTCGCGGGCGCAATCTGTCGGCCGTGGGCTGCTTCCTGCAGCAAGACATGGTTGGCGGCATCCAGGAAGGTGACGGTGCCGGTCCCCCTGTCGATCCTGACTTTGATCTTCTGCGACACAAGGATGATGGTCTCGCCGCTCTCCTGCTGGGTCAGTCGAACGGTCTCCGGAGTGGCGACCACAGAAAGACTCTTGAGTTCCGGCAATTCCACCCCGGGCGCGTAGGTGACGCGGACGATCTCCGGCGACCAGAACTGAATGCGCAGCGTACCGCCATCCACGCTGAGCTGTGCTCCATCGGCCAATTTTTGATAGCCCACAGGAGCCGCCCATGTGGAAGTCACAGCTCCGGCCAGAAACAGCAGGCACAAGACATGGAGGAGATGGGTTCGTATTTGGATAGGCTTCACGCGCTTATTAACCTCGACGAATAGCATAGTGAGAACGTTCACACGGAGATTAGGTTGAGAGCTTCTTGCGGAAAGGTAGGCGACGTGTGGGCTCAATACTTGAATCCGCAACATTAAAGCATAAAGTAAACGCTCTCTGCCATACAATTCGGCTTTACAGTTAAGGTCTCGCGTCGCCCGATGCGCGGACCAGCTTTTCTACCAGCCCAGAGCGAGTCACATATTTGTTCCCGCCGTATGACCCTCGCTGAACCGGCTTCACAGCGAAGCGGTCGGCGTTTCCGGATCGAAATGTTGCGGAGACCGCCGGCCCCAGGCAGATTCGACAATTATTTCGAGTCTCAATGTATACTTCTTTCCGTCGCTGAACGCACGTTCTGGCAGAAGGCAAGAAAACACACTCTCTCTCCGCACCGGAGCGGGGGCGCGGTTTCCGTGAACCGATCTGGGCGTGCTCCTCAACAAAGTGAAATCCGGTTTCTCAGGAGAAATATGCGAACAACACAACTGCGGATGCTTTCAATCGTCATGGTGGTCCTGGTGACGGGCCGGATGTGGGGCCAGAGCACGGATCAACCTGCTTATCTCAATCCCGCGCTGTCCGCGCAGGACCGAGCCACCGATCTGGTCCACCGCATGACTCTCGAAGAGAAAGCCTCGCAGTTGGTCAACGGCGCGCGCGCCATTCCAAAGCTGCACGTGGATGCCTACAACTGGTGGAGCGAGGCGCTGCACGGCGTCATCAATCAGGGCGTCACAGAGTACCCTGAGCCCGTCGGCCTGGCAGCCACTTTCGACACGCCGAACGTGCACGTCATGGGAAATTACATCGGCATTGAAGGCCGCATCAAGCATGTGCAGAACGTGCGCGAAAATCATGTGGGCATCTACGGAGGCCTGGACTTCTGGTCCCCCAACCTGAATATCTTTCGCGACCCCCGCTGGGGCCGTGGGCAGGAAACCTATGGTGAGGATCCCTTCCTGACCGCGCGCATGGGCGTCGCCTACGTCACCGGGATGCAAGGCGACGATCCCAAATATTACCTCGCGATCGCGACCCCCAAGCACTACGCGGTGCATAGCGGGCCGGAACCAACCCGCCACTTCGCCGACGTCGATGTGCCGAAGCATGATGAGGTCGACACCTACGAGCCGGCCTTCCGCGCCGCCATCACCGAGGGCAAGGCAGGCTCGATCATGTGCGCCTACAATGCCATCAACGGCGAGCCGGCATGCGCCAGCAAATACCTGCTGCAGGATCAACTCCGCGGAAAATGGGGCTTCCAGGGATACGTCGTCTCGGATTGCGACGCGGTCCGCGACATCTTTACCGGCCATCATTTCCGGGCCACGCAGGCCGAGGCCTCCGCCATCTCGCTGGAGCGCGGCATGGATAACGAGTGCTACGGCGCCGGTGTCAATCGCAACAACAACGATTACAAACCCTTCATCGATGCCGTGCAGCAAGGATTCCTCTCGGAAAGCGCAGTCGATACCGCGGTCATCCGGCTCATGACCGCGCGCATCAAGCTCGGCATGTTCGATCCGCCTGAGATGGTGCCCTATACCAAGATCGACGAGAAGGAACTGGACTCGGCCGAGCACCGCGCTTTTGCGCGCAAGCTTGCCAATGAGTCCATGGTGCTGCTGAAGAACGACGGAACCCTTCCGCTGAAACCCTCGGTCAAGAAGATCCTCGTCGTTGGCCCGCTGGCAGATCAGACCCGCTACCTCATCGGCAATTACGCCGGTACGCCCACCCACATCGTCTCCGTGATGGAGGGCCTGAAGGCGGAGTTCCCGAACGACACCATCACCTACGTCGCCGGTACGCAGTTCATCCGCCCCGACGGCACCCCAGTTCCGAATGCTGCGCTGACAACTCCCGACGGCAAGCCCGGCCTGAAGGCTGAGTACAGTGAGGCGCCTGCCGGCGGACGCGGCTTCGGTGGCGGTAGCGGCGGCCGTGGGCCGATTCCTGCTGGCCCGGCGATCGCAACTCGTGTGGAGCCCAACATCAACCTGACCGGCACCAACGTGCCACCAGAGGCAGCCGGCAAGAACGTCAGCGTGCACTACACGGGCTTCATCACTGCGCCCGAGACTGCAAACTACTTCATCGGCACCAAGGGCACGGGTTTTGCGCGTTTCGTAGTGGACGGCAATAACGTCGTGATGCAGAACGGCACCGAAGCTCGCACCGGCCAAGTGCATCTGGAGAAGGGCAAGAAGACGACGCTGGACATTACGGTTGGCGGAGGCTTCGGCGCACCCAACGCTGCGGCCAATGCAGCTCCCACCGGGCCCCACGCGCAGCTGATCTGGGAGAAGGTGGACGACGCACCTTCGCCCGAAGTAATTGCTGCTGCGAAGAACGCCGACGTGATCATTCCGGTGGTAGGCATCACCAGTTCGCTCGAAGGCGAGGAGATGCAGGTGAACCTGCCGGGCTTCCTCGGCGGCGATCGCACCAGCATCGACCTGCCCGCGCCGGAAGAGGCGCTGGTGGAGGGGATGGTAGCGACCGGTAAGCCCACGGTAGTCGTCCTGATGAACGGCAGCGCGCTAGCCGTCAACTGGATCAACGACCACGCCAACGCAGTCCTCGAAGCCTGGTACCCAGGCGAGGAGGGCGGCGCCGCTGTAGCCGAGACGCTGAGCGGCAAGAACAATCCCGCCGGCCGCCTCCCAATCACTTTCTACAAGGACCTAACCCAGCTACCCAACTTCGAGAGCTACTCGATGGAAGGCCGCACCTACCGCTACTTCAAGGGCAAGCCGCTCTATCCGTTCGGCTATGGCCTCAGCTACACGAAGTTCTCCTACAGCATCCTCACCCTGCCCCAGACCACGATCAATGCGGGCGATCCGCTGGTCGCCGAGGCCACCGTCACCAATACCGGAGACCGTGAGGGTGACGAGGTGGCTCAGGTCTACCTCGCCTTCCCTGACGTGCCCGGCGCTCCGCTGCGCGCTCTGCGCGGCTTCAAGCGCATTCACCTCAAGCCAGGAGAGTCGCAGCAGGTCGAGTTCCAGCTGAAGGACCGCGATCTGATGATGGTCACCACCGACGGCGATCCCATCATCCCCCAAGGCAAGTACACCATCTCCATCGGCGGGGGCCAGCCGGATACCGGCGCGCCGGCGGTGAATACCGCGTTCCAGATCAACGGTACAAAACCGTTGCCGGAGTAGAACCGGACCTCTATCCTTCAGCAAGGTACAGGCGTCCCAGGTTGTTCAGCAATCTGGCTGCGTTGGGCAGGCTGCGTTTGGCGATGGGCCACCCTACTGCGGGGACAAACAGACACCCAGTACGATCCACCAACCGGGATACTGTGATCAAGGACGAAAGAAACCTCCTGGTCCATTGCTCCTTAACGCTCGCGCGGGCGTCGAATCTTGTGGTGTCTCTGGTTAGGTTGGCTCTTGACCTTCTCCCGCGAATACGCCAGACGAAGCCCTGGTGATCTTCGCCAGGCTTCGAAGTCCGACGGGAGGACGCTGTTAGTTGATGAGTCGCCGGTGTAGACATCTCCTCATCCGACGACGTTCGTGAGAGCAGATTAACAATCCCTGATGTGTGGGCTTCACGGTTTTTTAAAGCTCCAGCGAGCCTTGTCGTTCTTGGGGTCGAACTTAGCTAGAGTAGGTGTACTCGCGCCGACCGCGGTCAAGGCGACAGGTTCGCTGGAGTTGGGCATCACTTTCGGCATGATTCGGTATGTGCCATCGGTCAACTGATCGATGCGCCACAGCTGTTCGGGAGCGCCGGTGTAGGCAGGAAGCGCAACGACTTCACCGTCAGCGGTTGCGGCCAAGGTGCGGTCCGTGCCGGCGATGGTGATTTTGAAGTAGGGCGAACCGGGATAGCCGCCTTTATCGGCGACGGGGGTAATCGTCCACAGCTGCTGAGGACGGACTATGTACTGTCCGAGGCGGACGTCAACGTTGCCGGATGGCCAGGTGGCTGATGCCTGGGCGAGCGTCTGGTTTGGCACGGGAGAGACCGGGCCGGTTGGTGCGCGGTTAAACCCACCGCCGCCAGCGGGTGGTCCGCCTGCTCCTGGTCCGCCGGGGCGGGGTGCTGCATTCGGGGCACCAGGAGCTGCGGGGGCACCTGGAGCGGCGTTCGCGGGACGTGGGCCACCGCCGCCTCCACCAAAGCCTCCGCGGTCCATGCGGACGAAATCCACACCGAGTTCAAGGGCGAATCCGCTGCGTTCGGATTGGATCTCATAGGTGCCTTGCTGGAAGTTGTCGCCGCCTACGGGCCATCCGTCCTTCCAGAGCAGGGGGCGAATGTCGAGCACGCTGCGGCCGCTGCGGTCGAGATCGGCCTCGTAGTGGCAGGAGAACTTCTCCACGCCGTCGCCGAGTTCCATCCGGCCGAAGTGGCCCAGGCCAATGTAGCGACCGCTGGCACCGGCCACAAGCTTGCCACCGCCTTTGAGCAACTCGACGCCCATGTTATCGACGTAGGGGCCTGTTACCTTCCTGGAGCGGCCCACGCGGAGATTGTAGGTGGAGTTGGCGCCGTCGCAGCACGTGCCCTGGGTGCCCAGGAGGTAGTACCAGCCGTCACGATAGATGAGGTCAGTGGCTTCCATGTCGATCGCGACATCGACCGGCTTGGCGCCGGGAAGGCGCTTGGCGGTCTTGGGATCGAGTTCCAGGACGCGGATGAATCCGAAGTAGGTGCCGTAGCTGAGCCACAGGTGGCCTCCCTGATACAGGAAGGATGGATCGATGGCGTCGGCGTCCTCGACTCCATTGCTGCCGGCGACCACGCTGTCGTCATTGAACTTGAAGTCCGGCGATGTGGGATCGAGGGTCTTGGTCCACATGGTCTTGACGTTGCTGGCGTGGCCGCCCGACATTCCACCTCCGCCGACGGCGTAGGAGACGAAGAATTTGTCCCCGATCTTGATGATGTCTGGAGCTACACCTCCGCCGGGGCGCACCGCTCCGGTGTGCCAGGTCCAGCCGCCGTCGTCGGAGATTAACCCACCTCCGCCGGTGCCAAAAGTGTAGTACTTGCCATTGTCGTAAGCGATCGTCGAGGGGTCGTGGATGTAAGGATCGCCGTTCAAGGCCAATGCAGGCCGAGAAACACCAAGAGAGGTCACGGACAAAAGCGCTGCCGCCCAAATATACGATTTCATGCTGGCTCCAAAGAAGAATGCGATAGAAATAAAAAAGAAGCAGGGGACTAATCCGCTATCGGAAGTCCTACTCAAGGCTCAAGAGTGATGTCCTTTATCGGGTTACCGTTCTCATCGAGGAAACGGACACAGAAATCACTTAGACCAGGGCCGTTGATCACGGCGCCGCGGATAATGTTCTTTCCTTTATTGAGCGTGAGCCGTTTGGAAACGACGTCATCCATCACCATTCGCCGATCGTCGAACAGATCGACGACATCGTTGCCGTTGAGCCACCACATAGACGCCGAATTGGAACCGACGGCCATACGAACGTTCTTCATCTCTCGCGGGCTGTTAACCACGGTGACGGCCCAGAATAGAACACCGTATGTTGGCTTATTCAATCCATAGGCGAAGCGGAAGAGCTTGACGTTGAAATTGGTGGAATCGAGAGCATGCCATGCTAGGTCCTGGCCTGCGACGGTTACCTTGTCTCCGTCGTGCGGCACAGCGGTGAACTGATTGGGAAAATACTCGGTATTCATGGTCTTCCGCACATAGGTGTCGGTAAAGACATTGTTGCTGCGGTTTGGCTTATTGATCGGCTCCAGGAGGAGCCAGCGCTGAAGGAAGCCTTCGGCGTCCGGTGCTTTGGGCCGCGACGTGGCAGGTAGGAAGTAAGGTGCAATGGTGCGGGGGGCGTTGGCCGCCGCGGCATCGGGCGGCAACTGTCCCATGCGGGTACCTGCGCCAGGTCCGGGAGGAGCGGCGATGGGAGGTGCAGCGTTGGGCGCGGCCTGAGGGGCGGCCTGAGCTTGAACGGCGGAAAAGAGTTGAATTGTCGATACAGCCAGGAGGCCAACTCCGGACACCAAGGTCTTGCGGAACTTATTCATGACGGGCCTTTAGAGGAATTTGAATTCGATGGACGACAAACGAGAACTTACTTCTTTCTCGCGCCGTAGCACATGTCTGGTACTGCAAAGGAGATCGGAAGTTGGGGGTGAAACTCAAGTGGCTCCATCGCCCTGCATCAACTCGTCTGCGCACAGCTTTGGATATACTTCATTGGACATACTTTCTGTCGCAAAAAATTGCTGGCGTTTCCAAGCCGAAACGTTAGCACCGTGCTTGCATCGTCGTCAACCGCTCCGCATAGCCTATGGGGGGAACTTCGGTTTTTAGATTAGGAACGCCCCTGTACCGGCGCTCGCTTCGTTTCTAAGGACGTAAGGTCGAGGGCGTAAGTTTCAAAACATATTTTGTAGCTCAAATAAAAGCAAGCGCAGCTTCTCGAAGGCCCGATTGCGCTTGACAAGCAGATGCAGCAGGCTCTAGCTTGCTCACGGCGGTAAACGTTTTCCAGCACCTGATCTCAAGACGTGGTTGAGGGCTTCAACCCCAGTTGCCGCAACTTGCAAAGCCGGCGCGGCGGACGAGTTCATCAGCATTCCAGGAGACGAGATGTTCGCATCAAAGGATTCGAATGGGAACCATATCAGCCGCCGAGATGCGTTGCGGCTGGCCGCGACCGCCGGGATGGGCGCTGCCGTTTCCAAGCCGGGGTTTGCGCTCGACAGCACGAAGACGGCAGTACACCAGGAGCCTGGCAACTGCTCTACGCCTCGAAGCGCAATCGCGAACACGCATTACGGCAAAGTGCGGGGATTTCTGGATGGAGGCGTGTTTACCTTCAAGGGAATCCCATACGGCCAGAACACGGGCGGCGAGAATCGCTGGCTGCCGGCCAAGGCCCCGGAGCCCTGGAAGGATGAGTATCCAGCACTTGTCTACGGAGCAAACTGCCCCCAGACCCTGCATAGCTTTACGTCCATAGAGCAGTCGTTCCTGCAGGATTGGGACGACGGCTACATGAGCGAGGACATGCTGAAGCTGAACGTGTGGACGCCGAGCCTGACGGGGAAGCGCGCTGTGATGGTTTATTTCCACGGCGGGGGATACAGCTTTGGCTCGTCCTATGAGCTGCCGTCTCACGAAGGCGCCCAGATGGCGCGGCATCACGATGTGGTGCAGGTATCGGTCAATCATCGCCTGAACGTCCTGGGTTTTCTGGACTTGACTGAGGTTGGCGGCTCTGCCTATGAGGACTCGGTTAACGTCTCGATGACGGATTTGGTAGCTTCGCTGAAGTGGGTTCAGGAGAACATCTCGAACTTTGGCGGCGACCCCGACAAGGTGATGATCTACGGTCAATCGGGCGGTGGATCGAAGGTGACTACGCTGATGGGGATGCCGTCTGCCGTGGGACTTTTTCATTGCGCATCAGTGCAATCGGGAGGCGGGGGCAATATCCCGAGCGCAGAACAATCGAAGGAGTTTTCCCGCCAAGTGATGAAGGAGCTGGGGCTGCAGTCGAATGACCTCGCGTCGCTGCAGAAGATGGAGTGGTCAAAGCTTGTTTCCGGAAGCAATGTCGCGGCCGCCAAGATAAATGGTTCCCCGCGCGGACAGGCAGGACCGGGAGCTGGGCCAGCCGCGGCTGGACCGCGGGTTGGCTCGTCGCCGACTTTGGACGGGCGCCTCATCAACATGCGGTCGTTCCAGGAGGGTGCGCCGGAGGTGTCAAAAGGCGTTCCGATGTTGATCGGGAATGTGAGTGAGGAGGGCATGCGTTACTCCTCCAACCCCACCGAAGAGGAATGGCATGCGACTTTGTCGAGGACGCTCGGCGCGGATAAGGCTATGGCACTGGTCATCGCGATGAAGAAGGCCCATCCGGAGAAAAGTATCCGAACGCTCTCTTACGGGGTACAGGGCCTGAGCTCGAGAAACAACGTGCAGCGCATGGTGAAGATGAAGTACCAACGGAAGGGCGCGCCGGTATACCAGTACTTTTTCACCTGGCAGTCGCCCATGCTGGAAGGCTCAGGTGCCTGGCATACCTCCGAACTTGCCTTCTGCTTCGACAACACGAAGCGCTGCGAACAGGGTACCGGCAACACGCCGGAGGCTCAGGCTCTGGCGAAGACGATGGCTAACGCGTGGGCGAACTTCGCGCGCACCGGTGATCCCAGCCAGCCCGGTCTCACCTGGACTGCCAGCGATCCAGCCCGATGCAACACCATGGTCTTCGACAATCATTGCCGCATGGTCGACGATCCCGAAGGCGAGGCACGGAAGATCCTGTTGAGCTGAGATGCGGGGCCAGGAAGCAGGGAGCTTCAGTCACATGCCGGCTATACCCAGCCTCACTTTGAAGGTCTTCATCGGTTTGTCGTCCACGCCGGGAAACCAGGGGCCAAGGCCATTGGCACCGAGGTGCCCGCCGCCAGAAACGCGAGTTTGACGAGGCTACTATTTGATGGCCCCGGGCAATCTCTTTGAAGGATGTTTAAGTAAGAATACGGGTATCAAAACAATGGTTTATCTTTTCTTCGGCAGACCTATCGGCAGCCATCGCTTTTGACCACAACTTGCCACAAGGTTGCGCATAGGAGGGCAGCCCGATGAAACCTCTCGCATTACTGTTGTTAGCAACTGCAATCGCTCAAGGCCAGACCGCACCGGCGCCGACCCTTAAGGAAGCCTACAAGGGGTTGTTTCACATTGGAGCGGCGTTGAACACGGCCCAGTTTGAGGACCGCGACCCGATTGCTGACCCCATCATCGAGTCGCAATTCGATACGATCAGCCCGGAGAACGACCTCAAGTGGCAGTCGATTCATCCGACCCTGGACCAGTACAACTTCGACGCTGCAGATCGCTATGTGGCCTACGGCGAAAAGCACAAGATGTTTATTGTCGGCCATTGCCTGGTATGGCACAGCCAGGTCCCGCAGTGGGTCTTTCGGGATGCAGATGGCAAGCCACTGACCCGCGATGCATTGCTTGAACGGATGCATGATCACATCCGGACAGTGGTTGGAAGATACAAGGGGAGGATCAACGGATGGGATGTGGTGAACGAGGCGCTGAACGAAGACGGTACCATGCGGCAATCGCAGTGGTACAAGATTATCGGCGACGACTTCATTGAGAAGGCATTCCAGTACGCACACGAAGCCGATCCCAAGGCGCAGCTCTACTACAACGATTACTCACTGGAGAACGAAGCCAAACGCAAAGGCGCAGTCGAGTTGATGCGGAAGCTCAAGGCGGACGGAGTTCCGATAACCGGCATTGGGTTGCAGGGTCACCTCCACCTAGACGACGCGGACGCGAAGACGGAAGCGGAGACTATCGAGGCATTTGCGGCGTTAGGCCTTCAGGTAAATGTCAGCGAGATGGACATTGACATTCTGCCGCGCACGACGCGCTCGAACTCGGCGGATGTGTCGATGACAGCTGC
>OBLU010002934.1_pt1 | contig 15501 bp, 16 predicted proteins | sample 1518681 | NCBI WGS metagenome assembly OBLU01 (sample SAMEA3539304, study PRJEB22396) | soil metagenome | biome: tundra; feature: field; material: soil | place: USA | collected 2010-05 | depth 0.15 m
ATACGGCGACCACCGAGATCTACACTCTTTCCCTACACGACGCTCTTCCGATCTCCCTTCGGCCTTGGGGTGCCTGCATTTCAGTCTCAGCGTCGATGTGGAATTGCAGTGCCAGCACTGACGTGTGGGCGAAATGAGTCATTGCCCGCCGAATGTCACGGCAGATAACGTCAGGATCGACCACCCTCGGACCGCGGCTTCGTGAGCCTGGAGCTGATAACCTCTCGAATACCCCTGCCGAATTGAGCCTCACCGCTACATGAGATTCGGTTAGCCAGGCATTCAGCGCCTCCGTGGCCGCGTTCGCTCGCGGATCCAGCGAAGGCAACTGCCATTTAGGGTCCTTCAGCACGGCCGTTGCACATTCGAGCATCACGCAAATTACCGGCGGGGGAGCCGCTCCCATCAATCCTGAAATTGCAGCTCTGATGAGCCCCCCTTGGGGCACTGTCATAACTTCTCGGCTCCCGAATTCGACCGACAGTGCTCGAAACGCAGCACTGCGGCACTCGGCACCAATTTCATCCAAGAATGGTTCGCCCAGGTATTCCGCGATCCAGCGGTATAACTGAATCCTCAGGGTCTCATTAGCAGATGGGAAGATCAAGAGATCCTCGGAGCCTATTCTATGTAGCCAAGCCTCAAAGTACTCAAGATCTGCTTCCCAGTTTGGGGTTGGCCAGGATCGTTCCACCCGAGCATTAGTGCCGGGCGAATATTGAACGCACGGTACGGCATCAGAAGTTTCCTCGGACGCCGGGTCCTCATCGAATGCGAACGAGTGCCCCGTTGGCTTGTGCGCGCAAATCTGAATCGTTCGGCCCAGCAGGCCGCTCCGGCCTTGCTCGATCTCGAACTCGGATTTCTCAAACCCGTGCTCTGCGGCGACACATAGGAGTTTTCTCTCCTCCCCAGGCCCAAGCGGTCGTCTGAGATTCACTGTTGCACCTTAGTTACTCTCGGGTTTAATCGTGGCGGAATCAGCGAGTTGCCTGTTCGGACATGACACTGGCCAACTTTCAAGCGCCAAGTACAGAACCCCCTCCGAGCAATTGCAGTAAAGCCCCGCCAGTAGCGCCAGCGCTGAGTACCATCGTCGGGGCGAACGCTGAAACTCGGACCGAGCGATACTCTCGTTGATGCAAAAAGGCACGCTGGCATCTACTGCAATCGATCGCCCACTCGTCCTATGTGATCCTGGAGGCGCCTCGCCCCCCCTCCTACGAGACGGAAGTAGCTCGGTACGAGACCCTTTGGACTCGACCGCGACGAATACGACACGCCGGTGTGACCCCAAGCAACACCCGAGCCGTATTGCGACGGAGATTCCCGAAGGGATTAGTACCCCAAGCACCACGCGTCGTCAAAATCTTCGTGCGATATCCAGCACACCCCGTGACGAATCCGTCACGTATCCGCTCTCGAACGCCCAAGAATGCCAACCAGTTAACGCGAATGTCGTTGGCCACGAAACTGCACGTGCTCAGTTCGGTGGTACACAAAATGAGCTTCTCACGACGGCTGGTGATAGCCCTGCTATCCTTGGTTCCCGTAGGCTGCAGAGGTCCGGCCGAGAGGAAACTGGATAGCGCACATCCCGTGGCTATCGTTTACCCGGTTACCGTTGACGCTTTGCTGAAAATCGGGACTGGCGCTGAGCAGGTCCTGCGACCGAAGGGTTTCAGCACAAAGGCATTTAGCGCCGAAGGAGACGCCGGCAAGTTCGCTTCGGTGCTCGATGCCGCCCTCAGTACGCAACCTACCGTGCTGATCTCGGTTGGAACCCAAATAACTGACACTGCGCTCGGGCCGAAATACACTGGAAAGCTGCCTCCACTTGTAGCTACGGCCATCTTCGATCCGAATCGCCTGGAGGGCCTTGGTACCGTCAACGTCAATCCGCCTCGAGGCAAGAACTTGGCGATAATTTCCGATCAGATCGACAATGAAGGGGAGCGACTCTACGAATTGCTGACCACCCTATTGCCCGCAGTGAAGAAGATCGGCATACTGTCAAACAGCGGAGAGGAGAACTCGGTGGCATCCGCGCGCTCGATCACGGCAGTTTTGGAACGACACAAGCTGGTCTCTGACGTCGGTTACCTCGCTTCCCCTGCGGACCTGACGCCGGTAACTCGAGACCTCTTGGGTCGAGGTGTTGAGGCCCTGATCATCCCACATGACAAGATCGCAGTCTCACAGGCTGGTGTGGTGGTGGAATTGGCGCTGCACTCGAAAACGCCTGTGCCAGTCTTTTCATTGGATGACGGAACAGTGGAGAAGCAAGGAGTACTGGCGTGCATATCTGCCGACTACCAAGCCCTCGGGCGCAACGCTGGCGACCTCGCCTTGCAGGCAATCTCCGGCAAATCTCTGAGCGGAACTCCGATAGTACATGCAAAAGTGACCCTCACGGTCATTAATAACAAATCGGCGCGGCGCTTGGGCATCACAGTGCCGGCGGCCCTTCAAACGACGGCGCGCTTCGTCGAGTAGGTTCTCCGTGCCCGAACTACTATTGAACTCTCTAATCTCAGGTCTTCTGTGGTACCCATTCGTCCTCGCAATGGGTTGCTCATACCAATACCTGAAGAGAATCGATGTCAGCGTAGACGGGGTGGCGGTTATTTCCGGCATTGCAGCCGCACTCGCTTGGCGGTACACGCGCAGCTATGTGGCATCAGTTGCTTTCGCCACGGCGGCGGGGGCACTCTCTGGCTGCCTCGTTTCCTGGGTCATTCACCAACTGCGTATCGCGTCATTAGTAGCAGGAATCGTGATCAGTATGTTGTTCCACTCCCTATCCGTTTTGCTGGTCGGCGAGTCGATAGTTCTCACTGATTCATCGTTTGCAGGATCGCGTTCAGCTATTGCGGGGGTGCTCGTGCTTGTCACGCTCGTTCTCGCCGCCGTAGCCACTCTGTTTTATCGAACCAACTTTGGCTTGTTGTTGCGCGCGCTCAGCCAGAATCCACACCTCAACAGCCCAATATCGCCAGTCTTCGTGGCTACCGTTGGCATAGTTCTTTCTGGGGCGTTTATCGGTCTGGGATCAGCCATCTTCGTCCACTCGGAGGGGGTCGCTCGGTCCGGGGGCGGCTTTGACTTTCTTCTGACGGGGCTAACGTCGTTCCTGGCTACGGACCGTATCGCGGGCTGGACCCGGAAGAAATTTCACCGCAACGAGGAGATGCCACGAAGGTCTTCGTTGGCAGTTGTCGCGGAATTCGTCGGATCGGTTCCGGTCGTTGCACTCGTTGGCTCCATTGCCTTTCAGCTGCTGATCTACGTTGTGTTACGCTGGGCTCCACGGCCAGAGTCCTGGAAGATGATTGTCGCGACGATCCTAGTATTGACTCTAGGGCGCATCGAGTTTCGCAGGTGGGCCCCTTACCTCCCAAAACAAGCGCCTCCCGATGCGTTGCCAGATGATTCGAAACTGCGGGTACAAGCATTGGAAAAGACATGGAATGGCCGTTCCGAAGCACGCCCTTTGTTCCGTAACCTCAGCTTCGCGGTCGGGCGGGGCCTCTTCGTTTTGAGCGGTGTCAACGGCTCTGGCAAGAGCACACTCCTGCGGTGCCTGAACGGGGACACTACCTTCGAGCGAGGTACTGTCGAAGTTGTGGGGCGAAACGTGCGGGACGTCCCTCAATACCGGCGGGGTCTGTTCTTCCTTCGGCAAGACCCTCGCGACAACGTGGCCGGAGAACTGAAGGTCTACGAGCTGATATCGTGTCTCATTTGTACTTCATCGAAGCCGATGCATATTGCCGTCCGAAAGACCATCGGAGAGATGCTGGCTCACATAACCTCGCGCACCGCCCACCCTTTGCACACGGGTCTCCTCTCGCAGTATACCGACTCCCTCTCGGGCGGAGAATTGCAGGTCCTGTCTGTGCTCGTAGCACTACTTTCTCGCAAACCGGTGATTCTCGCTGATGAGCCGACCGCGAACCTGGACGCTACGAACCGCCAGAGAATCTCTGAACTGCTCTCGTTGGCGGGGCACGATCGAACCGTCCTCGCCGCAAGCCACGACGAAGCGTTGCGGGCAGTCGCTGATGAAGTGCTCACGTTGGACGGACTCAGATTGTTAAAGGAGCAGAAATGATTGCGCGAGTCAAGAATAGCCACGTCAAGAATAGCCACTGGTACCGAGAGACGGCTACCGCCCCTTTCTTTGGGGACTTTTACTATCGGGGCGATCACTCGCTCGAAGGCTACCTCCCAGACCGTCCTTTGACAGTCGCGCAGCGAACAGTCCGCGAAGTAGATGGAGTAGCGCGCCTCCTCGACCTGACGCCCACGTCAGGTGCTCGAATCCTAGATGCACCCTGTGGTTATGGCCGACACTTGCTGGAGATGAGGACGCGCGGTTACGACGTCAGCGGAATTGACTTGTGCTCCTCGTACTGCGCCAGCGTCAATGCAGCACTTGTTGGTAAAGGCCTCCCGGCAGCGGTAAAGCATGCAGAGCTTAAACAAGTGCCCTGGTCAGATGAGTCGTTTGACGTCGTCATGAACCTGTTCTTTTCATTCGGCTTCTACGAACACGACTCAACGAACCAACACGTGCTCGCGGACTTCTATCGTGTCCTTCGCCCGGGCGGCCGTTTTGTATTCCATACCGATGTGAATGTTCCTCTCATCGACAACGGCAAATATAGTCAGCCCAGCCCACGGCGCCTTGAGGGGGGTGGTCGTCTGTTTGTACAGGAGAAGCTTAATAACACTCGACACCGGCTCATCGGATCGTGGACTATCGAACAAGAAGGATACCGTACTAAGGCGGTCGGCTACGATATGCGGATCTATACTTTGCCGGAGCTCGAAGCCTGCTGCCGAAGAGCCGGCTTTTCTTCGGTTCAGGTGTTTGGAAGTTTTGATGTCGCCGATGAACAATATTCTGATGATAGCCAGGAAATGATAGTCATCGCATACAAGGACTAGCTTTTATGCCGCCCGGCAGTGCGTACAATCAGTTGCTCCGGAGGGTGTACTCGGACCTCATCGACAAATGTGCTGGCATTGCGAGCGACGATGGCCACCCCGATGCCATCGTTAACGTCTTGGAATTTCAGGCCACCACCGAGAGCTTTTACAATGTTACACCCAGTATTCCGACTTATACGCCGACCGCGATTCTTGAAGGCAGCGTTCCGACATCACCGCGACCGTCGAAGCGCCGCCTAGATGACTATGCTGTTGACCTACAGAAGCTCCTCTGCGACAGAGCTGTTGTCCAATCCATCGATTGGGTGTTTGATGACTTTGACGCACTGGCTCTGAACAATGACTGGATGCCGGGCGTGTTCGATCCAACACTGATCGGCGTCGTCAATGAGTGGCGCGGCTGGTTTCAGGGCGAAGCGGCCAGTGCGCGGCTCGGTGATCCAACGGCTGGCAGGGGAAGATGCTATACGGAGTTCTGTGAGCTCCTATTGGCATTGACACCACAACCGTGCAACGCCGCCAACGCCTTCGGTACGCTGATTTACGATTCCCTCATTGAGCGCACCGCCAAAGGTGTCGATCTTGACCACTTCCTTGAGACATCAGAAGGCGAATCTCTTGCGTGGCGGTTTGGCCCCGACGGGGATCCGGGAAAGGTTCTCAGAGACCTCCTTGAAGTGCTGTTTCTCCTGCCGATCCCCTCTCAAGATCTTGGCACACTCCTACGGCGCGTCGAGTCGGACGCTTCGCAAGGGTACCTAGATATTGCGACTAGCGTTAAGGATGCATCGAGTCAGTATCATATCGCTGCGATTGGCGGCCCAATGATGCATCTGGGACAAGTTGAGGGACTCATCTATATTTCCTCACCATGGTGCCCGTCTTCCGGCGGATTCAGCGATACGGCAAACCGGAAACTGAAAGACATTGCCGAGGAGGCGGCAACGCGTCTCCACAACGTGCGCAGAACAATGGTCCGGCGGGCACTGCTGGCCGAGGTGCACCAAGTCCAGCGCGATCCTTCCATGTTGGCCCAGTTGCTGGTCCGACATGTACCCAATTTCATGAGTACCGCTATTGCGGCGTTCATTCCCTCCCCTGCGTCGGGCGTCCCCCCTCTAGAAGGCGCGTGTCTCATCAGCCGACCTTATCAGCCGGGCCGCAGGCGGAGAACGGCCGTCACGGAACTCACGGTCCCGGGTACTCGCGAGTTGGGCCGTAAGCTCTTAAAGTTCGTGACTGCTGTGATGGATGACGCTGGTGGCGATCCGGTGTGCCTGGATACGTCGGATCGGGTGTTCCGCCCGGTCGGTGTGGAACTGGCCAATAACTTCAGGACAAAGGGTGATGCGGCCTCCCGAACTGCTTGCGTCTTCCGGATCGAACCTGCAGGCCCGACCAGTCCGGGACACATTGTACTGCTCTTTCGGGAGCCCCAAAAGACGGGACATCAGAGCTCCTACAATATTGACGAGAGCGTCCACATGCTAGCACTTGAACTCCAAGAGCTGGCGGACCTCGTGGTCATCGCAGCCCAGGCGTCCTCTTTGGAATTTGTCCTCGCGCAGGTCGGCCATGTCCTCTATAGGCCGGTGACACTTGCGCTCAAGTCCGTCGCAAGAGTGTGTGCGTATCTTCAAGCCAAAGACCTCCAGGACATAGCCGACGAGGCCAATACTGCTCATGAGCTGTTACTACACGTGCGGGCGCAAGCCCGCGGCGCCAAAGACTTCTTGAGCCTCGCGAAAGTTCCAGTGCTGAAAACGAGTGCGGTTGACTTATCGGCTGTTGTGAGTTCGTGCCACTCTGTACTTGCGAGGGCCTGTACTGCCCCAATCACCATTTCCGGGGCCGAACGACCGGTTCGTTGCGCTGGCGACAAAGAACTCTGCGAGATAGTGGTTTGGCAGCTCTTGGAGAACGCCGTGGCTGCGGTGCTACGTGAGGGTCTGAAGGAGCCCACTGTTAATGTGGAACTCGGTGAAGTGGAGCTCCGGGCTGAGGGTCGGCTCGCCCACATGAGAGTCTCCAACCGAAGCAGGATTAGTAGGGCCGCAGTGCGTGCGCTTTCGAGGCGTGCAACCATGCAACAGAGAAGCCAAGGTTGGACCTCTGGGAATAGTGGCTTGGGATTAGTCTATTGTTTCAATATCGTTCGGGCTATGGGCGGCCGCATTTCCTTATCAAAGTCCGGGCCACGCGCTGGCATGTTTACGTGTGATATATATTTTCGCTGTCCAGCCGTCGAGGTGCAGAAATGAAGAAAGTCTTCTTATTAGAGGATGAAACGACTGAGATTGCAGACTTCAAGAAAGAAATATTGGGCCTTGCGCCTGACGCTGCGTTCGAAGTCGCACGGGACATACCTGAGGCATTACGTATCTTAGACCGAGCCCTGCCCGGCTCGTTCTCCTTCTTGGTCTTCGATCTCATGGTACCAAATAAGGGACCCCTGGACGAGGCGGCCGATCGGTTTAATGGCCTCACTGCAGTTAGACATGCTTGGAAGTGTGGCCATCGTTCTGGAATTTTTGTTGTTTCGCAACTCGGCGACGCCGAGGACGGTGTTCGGCAGCTTGGCCGGCTTCGGTCCGAGGACATCCATATTGAGAATTGGCTTGACAAGGACGAGGACTTCGATGTGGTTGGGGGCGATAGCTACAGAGCCCACTTTGGTAAGTTTTTAGTCGATTTCGATGGCTTGGTTAGCTACCTTCGAGATGACATGGGCGTTCAGATTGTGAGTCAGTCGCAGAAAACGTTGCTTACTCAACTCGTAGAGTTTGTTGAGTTCGATTACAGAAACAAGGGCGGGCGACTTCCCGCGTTGTATCTGCGAGGAGAAACTGGTTCCGGCAAGACGTTTTGGGCAGAACGGGCTCTTCGCGGCATCAAGGAGTATATACACAATCAGTGGCGGCCACCTCAGACCCCGCGCATCAAGGAGACTGTGAGCGTACCGTTGCAGGACCTTTTGGATCATCAAGGGAATGAAAACCTCGGAAGACTTTTTGGATATCGCAATGCTTCTTTTTCCGGGCGCAAGGGAGTTAATGAGGACGGGCCGCTTATCCGTGCGACAGCGTACCGTTCACGAAGTGGCGGGAGTATTGTGGAGGACAACTCGGACCAATTGGCGGTCGATCGAAGGCTGAGCGGCTATTTCTTTGGCGATGAGTTCCTCAGTGCACCTGCTAGTCTCCAGACTACGATGATAGGCGTCATAGACCATGCGCTGGTGATGCCAGCTGGAGCTGGCGGTAGGCCTATCCCCATTGGGTGTGGTCTTGTGTTTGCCTCAAATCTGCTACCAGTTGGGGTCCGTGATGCCCAACCTCTACTGCGGGGTCAGCTTGGGGATGCGTTTTGGGACCGCATGCTGAGCGTTATCGATATCCCGCTTGTGAGTTCATTAACGTATGCAGAGGTACAGCTGTTGCTGGCGGATCTTTACAAGAGAGGATCGGTGGGGGCGCAGGTAATAGCTCCCGCGGCTGCTGACGAACTCGCAAGGTACCACGAGAAGCAGCTAGTCAACATGCGCGCTCTTCAAGCGATAGCAGCTCATGCGCTGCAGTGCGGGCACGCACGGATTACAGCACAGTCCGTGCGTCTTAAGTGCGAGAGGCCTGCGGCGCGTGAAGAGGAAGACTCGACGAAGGGCGCCGTTCGTAAGGCACCGGTTGTTGATAAGATCCCGTTGCCAGCAGAGGCCCTAGAACCAACATTTGGTATCGCGGGTGATCGGAGCTGGCCGCCGTCAATCGGTAACGAAGAATTGGATCGGGCAGTCCGGGCGTTCGGTCGCATACGAGAAACCAATGGGGAGTGCATCGATAACAGCCTCCTAAAGGCGGCCGACAGGCTTGAGCTTACACCGACAGCTGTGCTGGCACTTCTCATAGTGCTGAAGGCGAACCAGCTAGCCGGACGCACGTCAGAGGAGGAACTTCTCAAATGGCTGAATTTGAGGTCGGCTGACGAGTTTCGTTTTCGCCTCCGTTCGCTGAAAAAGAAATACAAATGGATGATTGGCGGCCGGGCGGTTGAGATGCAAGATCTTGATCGTTGGAGCGCGGTTGCCGTCGAAAGGCTGCCGAGCCTGTAGGAGGAATTTCATGAACCGACTCGCTACAAGGACGGAATTGTTCGGAAGCTGCATCACTCGGCAGTCGAGCCTCCACACCACTGCCGTCGGCGGAATAAACCTCGCCCAGGGGTTTCCGGAAGCCAATCCAGCCTCTTCGGTTGTTAAGGCAAGCGTTGAGGCTACACTTAACGGTCGAAATCAGTACGCTGACATGCGGGGCCTTGCCGAGCTACGCGAAGCCGTACCACGTCACCGTTGTGAGTGGTTAGGAGGCAGTTCGTATAGTCCGGAGTCTGAGGTCACGATCACGTGTGGAGCGACAGAAGCGATGATTGCGTCGCTGCTAGCCACGATTGACGTGGGCGATGAGGTGCTGCTTCAGGCACCCAGTTATGAGAACTATCGCCCTCAGGTGATACTTGCGGGAGGGATTCCCCGGTTCTTCCGGCTAGCGGGAAGCGGGAACCGACTTGACGTTGCCGCGATAGACTCGATGTGCTCGAATCGAACCAAAGCCGTGATTCTTAATAACCCAAACAATCCGACCGGAAGAGTATTCGACAGCGGGGAACTCGATGGACTAGCTGAGTTGTGCTGTCGCCGTGACCTCTATTTGCTGCTCGATGAGGTCTATGAGCACTTGGTGTGGGATCGCCGACCGTTCATCTCGCTGGCGGGCCTGCCAGGCATGCGCGAACGCACCGTTGTCATATCTAGCTTGTCGAAGACCTGGGCGGCCACGGGCTGGCGCGTGGGCTGGGCCCTTGCGCCGAGCGACATCACGGCTGGTATCCGGCGTTGTCACGACTTCTTGACAGGTTGCGCTCCAACGGCTGCTCAAATTGGTGCCGTCCAGGCCATGTCACTGAATCGGGAATACTACGATCTGCAAACGGCAGATTATGAAAGCCGGCGGACGCTCTTGGGGGAGTGTCTTCGGGAGTGTGGTATCGACGTTCGGAGTCCGGAGGGAACATATTACTTCTTCGCAGACGTGAGGCCGTTGGGGTATGAAGACTCATCCGTCTTTGCTAAGGAGTTATTGCAGCAAGCTGGTGTGGGAGTGGTGCCGTGGCAGGCGTTCTTCGACGACGATAGGCCCGAAAACCGGGTATGGGCGCGGCTGAACTTTGCCAAAGCGAGGAGCACTTTGGAACAGGCGGCTGATCGTCTGCTCGCATTTGCGCGCAATCGGGCGCGCGGTTGACATTCACGCTCCTTCGGCTTCGCGGAGGCAGAGGTCGTCCCGAGATTGGTGCTCGATAGGAGACTGAATGATCTCTTCGATAAATGAACAACTCCTCAGAATCCCAGAATCCAAAGCTCTCGAATACGGACACCTGCCCGCCACGACCGGTCGAAGTGTCGTCTCTTCCGTAAGCGTCCGGCTCAGATCCTGGAGCGTGATCGACATGAGCCGCGCGGAATCGCACAAGCGCACCACAAGAAGGACCCTACGTGGGGCTGCCACCCGGATGAAGTCTGCCCCGGCGCGTCTGCTGCTATCAAAGTACGAGGGGAGATAACTCTTCGCTCGCCGTAGCTTCGGACGTCGTCCGGGCGGCCCAACTCGCGCAGGGCGGTCTTCGTCTCCTGAACCGTCTGACCGAAGACGCTGCCTTCGGGCGATACACCGACTGAGATGCTGAGCCGAAGGTCTTTGCCCGCCACAGAGCGCGAGAGCCTTGGTGCAGATGTTCACCGATTTCTGGGGCGGCACGCCCCCACTCCGGCGCGGCGATCTTGGCTGTTCTGGGCTGGGCGCCGGCTCCTGAGGCACCTCGGGTCCCGTAGTTGTCAAGTTGTCTGGCAACTGGCGGCCGCCTCAGACTTCCGCCACCGATCCCAACCTCCGCGAATATGGAACCAGTTCCGAGAGCCGGACTTGTGGCCCCTCCCGCGTGCGTAGTAGGCTTGCACTGCGTCGGCACCGTGATCACGATGACGTCGTCGGAGACCGGAAGTATCCAGAGCATTTTCGAACTGTAGCTCGATCTGGGAGCCATGTTCCGGTCCTCCAGGAGTTGGACTGCCGCGGCTGGAGGACCAAGAGGTGGACCACGGGTGCCGGCCAAATGCGGTGGCAAGCTCTTTACTTACGAGGAGCCTCCTCTACGACGGCCTCACCAACGCCATCTACCCATCTACGCGGGCCGCGTGAATCACAAAGGCACGCTCTACCCAGGCGAGCATGACGCCATCGTCGAATCGGACCACGTGTGAGAGGCACAGGACAGGCTGGACCGGAATGGCCGAACGGCGGTGGCACGAGAAACAGGTACCCGCTCGCCTCAGAGGACTGCTGTTCTGTTTTCCGTGCGGCACCCCGATGGTCCACAGGTACTCCGCAAAGGGCGTGAAACGCTATCGATACTACGTCTGCTACCGGGCCCAGCGCAGCTCGAAGAACTGCAAGACGAAGTCGGTGCCGCCGCCCGCGATAGAGAGCGCTGTGCTGGAGCCGGTCCGAAGGCTGGGCACCGCCCCCCAGTTGGCGGCAGAAGTGATTCACTAGGTTCTGATTCAGTCCGCCCATCGGCGGGAACAGCACGGGAAGGACGTCGCCGCGGCCGAATCCGTCCTGCGACGCTGGAGCGTAGAGATGACGGCGCTCGCCGGCGATGCCGCGATGAGCCTCCGCTGCGCGTTTGGATCGACTGATGGACTTGCAACACCAGATTCAGGATGCAGAGCACCGGCTGACCCAGCTCACGTCGAAGGCCAGAAACTCGAAGCCGAGCGTGTTGCGCGCCCTGGAGGAGGTTCATCCCGTTTATCCCGTTTGGGAGGTTCTGACCGCGCGTGAACAAGTGCCGCTCATCCAGATGCTGGTGGCCAAGGTGGGCTACGACGGACAAACCGGCAAGGCGACGGTCGATTTCCGATCGGCGGAAACTGATGATCCACGCGAGAAGGGCGGTACAGCAAAGGAATGAAAGCCAATCATGAAAACCGTTCAGATGGCGCAACACCGGCCAGAGGGGAGATGAGCCTGCCGGGGTTCCGCCAGCCGGGCACGTAGGAGTGTCGGCGGCCGGAAGCGACGGCCCCTCCTGCCCCGGTGCCGAGGATCGCCCGACCGATGGCGGCTCGCCATCAAGTACGAAGGGATGGTGTCACGCGGCGGGCTGTGAACTACGCCGACGTCGCCGGACTCGGGTACATCACGGGCGCGCGAGCGACGCAGGCCATGAACCTCCTGCACCTGGCGCCTGACATCGAGGACGAGCTGCTATTCACGGAATCGACAACCGCCGCTCACGCGATCTCAGAGCACGATCTCCGAGAAATCGCTGGGCTGGTGTGGACGGCAACGGCGTGGGTTTTGGCGTCAGCTCTGGCAGTAGTGAGGAGAAATGGTCGAGCACGTTCATCGCTGTTCCACTGTCGTGAAAACTCGATGGTGACGTGACGGGGCAGTCACGCGTGACGGCCCTTTCACGCCCCTCGATATACCTCGGGGTGTGTTTGCAGTCAGTGCCCTTGAAACTAAACGCCTTTGCGACGATCTTAGTCGCGTCTCTCTCACGGGCCACAGGATGGCGCTCAACGTGCAATTACACCCGCGATCTGTTACTCCGGCCCACGGAGGGACATACGATCCCGACGCTCGTTGAATGTGGGCCAGGCAACTGTCGTGAGAGCAACATGACTGATCGTTGTCTCTCACTATTGGGTTCTCTGTAAGATCAGGACCAAGTGAAGCGTACACCTGGAACTGACCACTGTGCCCTGCCTGGGGCTGATGAATACCGGGCTTCAATTCCTAAAGTGCGTTCGAAGGCCTGGCTGTCGGCGGTCCATTCGCTAACGATGAAAGAGGTTATGGATGCAGTATTCCGGCAAAGATCTACTGTCCATTCTCCGTGCTCAAAAGGAACCCGTGGGAATCAAGAGTGACACCCGCATGCTAGTTGCGATACTCTCCCGAGACGAGGCAGTCGAGCTTGCAGAAACCGGGCTCTATTTTGGCGTCGGCCACTGCCGCCGTATTCGTTTTTTGCGGAGGGCCAATCAAACCGCAACGCTCAATTCCGGAAGCTCTACTACCCGGCGTATTCGTAACGACGCGGGTCTAATCATAGCGGCGCGGCCGTTTGTTGAGCACAGGCCATTGCCAAGTGTCGGAGCCCCGATGCAGGTTCCTGGCGGACGGTTCGGGCGTCCGCCAGCGACGACCGGTCAGTCGCTAGCGCGCCCTTCGAGTTTAAACTGCAAAATCCCTCCCTCCGGCTCACCACAGGGGCACCGAGCGCGCAGGGGTGGGTTAAGACCTATTACCTACAAGGAGGCGCACATGCTTGCTACCCCCGAGCAGACCAATGTACCCTCGCCAGGCCTTGAGTCCGAGAACATCAATTTGGCCCTCCGGGAGCATGTGGCGAAGACAACGGACTGGCTGTACGCAGAACACGCGAGGGACCTTCACGAATGGGCGGACCGCTTCAACGAGAGACTCAATCTCAAACTGCCGACGCCTGCCATCGCGATCGCTAAGCTTCGAAGGGGTAGGTTAGGGCAGTACCGTCAAGGTCGAAACGACTTCGGTCTCCGGCATGAGGTTATCATCGACGAAAACCACCTCCTGAGCAGCACCTATCCCCAGGTCCTCGCTACCCTCGTCCATGAGCTCTTCCACGAATGGCAGGAACTTCGTGGCAGGCCGAGCCGTGGCAACCATCACAACGTCGAATTCCGCGAGCGCATCAAACATGTGGGCATAATCGTCGACGCCCGCGGCGTGAACCTGGGTTATCAAAGAGGAGCCTTCACGGCCATCCTGGAGAGCCTGAACATCGACACCTCCAGCCTCATGCTCCCCGATTATGGATCACTCCGTCGGCGGACTCGGGCCAAGCTAGTTGGGACCTCCAAGCTCAAGCTTTGGACGTGCGGCTGTACCAAGATCCGGGCCGCAGTCACCGTCGCGGCTCGCTGTCTCCGATGCGGCGGGCTCTTCGAGTTTGCTGATGGCGGCCCTCCGCGCCTACAGGAATAACCTACGGCCCGTTGACTTCCTCCGGTGCGCCGTTCAACACCGTGAAGAACGTCCTTGAAGTTTAAACGACACGGCAGCTTCGAGTAGGGCCCGTATATCGAATCCTTCACCGAGGTCGCAACCGCGGACCGGCTGGACCTCACAAAGGGAGTCAACTTTTCAATCGCACCACGTTGGCCAGAAAACATCATCCCCATGCCATTTCAACAATGAGGTCAATATGCGAGGACAGACGATTAGAGTTCGCATCCGCACGCACTTCGGCGAGTTCTTGCAGGGCGTTTTTTCCGATTCTTTTGGCATGCTGGTCCGCGCGCTGTTGAGTGCTCCTTGCGCGGCCTTCGTTGTGCAGGGAGTCTTTCATCCAGACAACACAGGCCATCTCGTCGTCGCCCCAGCAAGCAAGCGGAAGGCTTTGAGAGCCGCGTACATGGTGCGTGACATGTTCGGAGCAAAATCCCTCGGAGGCATTCTGCGCCTGACATCCAACATCCCGCCTGCGCGCGGTGGAGGGGAATCGACCGGCGATGTCCAGGCTGCTGCGGAGGCTGTCGCAGCTGCTATCGGAGTCACACTCACACCGGAAGTTGCAGCGCACATTTGCGTGGCCGCCGAAACGGCCTCGGACGGCATCATGTTCGGGGACAACGCCGTCTTGTTCGCGCAGCGTCTCGGCATGGTTGTGGAGGATTTCCATGGACCGATACCTGAAGCCATCATCCTGGGCTTCGACTCGGCTCCGGATTCCGACGGCGTCGACACGCTCGCGTTTCCGCCTGCCGAGTACAACGATCAAGAGCAAAGGGGTTTCACGGTTCTGCGCGCTGCGTTGCGCCGGGCCATCTGTCAGCAAGACCTTGAACTGCTGGCCAGAGTTTCACATCAGTCGGCCGCGGCTAACGAGCGATTCTTACCGAACAGAGCTTACCCACATCTCGCCGAGCTCACCATGAGGGGAGTCTGTCTGGGGTCTATTGTCTCGCACAGTGGGACGCTCGCTGGTGCCATATTCCGTCCCAGAGATCACGCTGGTGTAGCCGAAGCTCGGCGCCTGTTGGAGTGCGCCGGCTTTTCATCGTTTATTCAGTTCAACACGCGCAAAGAGGAAGAAGAGAGGAGCGTAGCTGCGTGATTCACTACCGCGAAGCATTCGAGATCGAGCGAATGCCGGTGCTGTACCGGCTCGATCCATCCAATCTGTTTATGCTGGCGTTCTCGTTGTTGAAACTGCTGCCGGCGTGGGAGTGCGTACGGGACAAGCTGGTGAATGGTGCCTTCAGACCTGGTCAATGTTTCTTGGACACGTCCAGCGGAACTTGGGCTCTGGCCGCGGCGCGCGCGTGCAGGCTGATGAACGTGCCATTGCGGATTGTCACAGACCCCGCAGTGGACCAGCGCTTCCGGTGCGTGTCAACAACAATGAGACACGGGGCGTAAGAGTTTAAGGAGTATTTCC
>OBLU010002935.1_pt1 | contig 15497 bp, 7 predicted proteins | sample 1518681 | NCBI WGS metagenome assembly OBLU01 (sample SAMEA3539304, study PRJEB22396) | soil metagenome | biome: tundra; feature: field; material: soil | place: USA | collected 2010-05 | depth 0.15 m
ATCTACACCATGAACCACGTGTCCAAAGTGGTGCCGCCCAAGCGCGTCATCCTGCGCGACATCAGTCTGTCGTTCTTCCCCGGAGCGAAAATCGGCGTGCTTGGACTGAACGGGTCGGGCAAATCCTCGCTGCTGCGAATCATGGCGGGCATGGATAAGAACATCGACGGCGAAGCGCGGCCACAGCCGGGTATCCGCGTCGGATTCCTGCCGCAGGAGCCCGAACTCGACCCCGAGAAGGATGTTCGCAGCGTGGTCATGGAGGGCGTCGGCGGCACCTTTGCGCTGCTCGAGCGCTTCAACCGCATCAGTGAGCAATTCGCCGAGCCAATGGACGATCAGCAGATGAACAAGCTGCTCGAGGAGCAGTCCAAGCTGCAGGACGCGATCGATGCGGCCAGTGGCTGGGAGCTCGAGCGCAAGCTCGAGATCGCCGCCGACGCACTGCGGCTGCCTGCGTGGGAAGCCAAGATCGCGCTGCTCTCGGGTGGCGAGAAGCGCCGCGTGGCATTGTGCCGGCTGCTGCTGTCGCAACCGGACATGCTGTTGCTCGATGAGCCCACCAATCATCTGGATGCCGAATCGGTTGCTTGGCTCGAACGTTATCTCGAGGAATATCCAAGCACGGTCGTGGCCGTGACGCACGACCGCTATTTCCTCGACAACGTCGCAAAATGGATTCTCGAGCTCGATCGCGGCCACGGCATTCCCTGGCAGGGCAACTATTCCTCGTGGCTGGAGCAGAAGGAAAAGCGCCTAGCACTCGAAGAACGCGAGCGCGACGCACTGCGTAAGACCCTGGCACGCGAGCTCGAGTGGGTGCGCACCAATCCCAAGGCACGACAGGCGAAGAGCAAAGCGCGCCTTGCGCGCTACGACGAATTGGCGTCGAAGGAATTTCAGGAGCGCAACGAAACCAACGAGATCTATATTCCGCCTGGGCCGCGGCTCGGCGAACTCGTCATCGAGGTCAAGGGCCTGTCCAAGGGATTCGGTGATCGGCTGCTGATGGACAATCTGAATTTCAACATGCCGCCCGGAAGCATCGTCGGCATTATCGGCCCGAACGGCGCCGGTAAGACCACGCTGTTTCGCATGCTGACCGGCGTCGAGAAGCCCGATGCCGGGGACATTCGCATCGGTCCGACGGTGAAACTCGCCTATGTCGATCAGTCGCGCCAGACACTGAATGACAAAAAGACAGTCTGGGAGGAAATCTCCGGTGGCCAGGACATCATCCGTGTCGACAACTACGAGACCCCTTCGCGCGGCTATGTCGGTCGCTTCAATTTCAAGGGCGCGCAACAGCAGCAGTTGATCGGCGAGCTCTCCGGCGGCGAGCGCAATCGCGTGCATCTGGCCAAGGTACTGCGCGCCGGCGCCAACGTACTGCTGCTCGATGAGCCCACCAACGATCTGGACATCGAGACCCTGCGCGCGCTCGAAGACGCGCTGCTGAATTTTCCCGGCTGCGCCGTCGTGATCTCGCACGACCGCTGGTTCCTCGACCGTATCGCCACGCATATCCTGGCGTTCGAGGGCAATTCCGAAGTGGTCTGGTTCGAGGGCAATTACCAGGACTACGTCGGAGACGTGCGCCGCCGCCGCGGCGAGGACGCCACGCAGCCGCATCGGCTCAAGTACCGGAAGCTCACGCGCTAACGCGCGGCGGGGCGGGGCGGGGCGCAAGCATCAGTCGCGCTACCAGGCGATGATTATGTAAACGCGCGCCGCGTTATCGGCGAACACAGCATCTACGCCGCGCAAGTTCATGCTGCAATGTCGCCATTCGGCTACACTCAGATCCATGTCGGTTTACATCGATACCAACGATCGGCTGCACAATGAACAGGCCGCGAGCCTCGCCCTGACCTGCCCACATTGTTTGATACTGGCCCACATGACGCCGCTCGCGGTGCCCGGCTTCGCCGAGCTGAGCGCCAGCCGGCCAAAGCAGATCGGCCTCGTCTATCGATGCGATGCGTGCAACTCACCGATCTTTCTGCGCTCCAACGTGCGCAGCTACAGCAGCGAGCGCATCGAATTGTCATCGCAGTTCAGCGAGGTCGAGCGGCCAAAGGAAAAATTCAACTTCGCGTATCTGCCGCAAGAGATCGAGACGTTGTTTAGCGAAACGCTGCTGTGCTATTCGCATGGCACGTTCAACGCCTTCGCGACCATGTGTCGTCGCACCATGCAGGCGGTGTTCGCCAACCTCGGCGAGCCCGGAAAATTACGCCTGTTTGATGAGCTCAATCAGGTGCGCGACATGGCGGAGATTGATGTGAGCGCTTTCACACCGATCAAACGTGTGCTGTTCGGGACCGACGCCGACCCGAGCCTGCCGCTGATCGATGACGATCAAGCCGGCTTGCTGCTCGAGGTCATCAAGGACCTGCTGTATCAGTGCTACGTGCGCAAAGCTCGCCTGCAACAGGCGATCGTGGTGCGCCGCGTCTTCGCCGATCAATCCGAGCCCAATGGCGCTCATTCGATGGGCGGTAAAGCCAGCGGTTGATCGCCTGGCGGTGCGCTGCCGCGGCTAGCCGAGCCACACACGAGCGTTGCGGAACAGCCGCATCCAGCCGCTGTCCTCGCCGGCCTCGCGCGGGTGCCAAGAGTTCTGCGCCGTGCGATAAACGCGCTCGGGATGCGGCATGGTCACGGTAACGCGGCCGTCCGGTGTGGTGAGCGCGGCTATTGCCTGCACGGCGCCGTTAGGGTTGGCGGGATAGCATCGTGCCGGCTCGCCGCGGTTCGTGACGTAGCGAAACGCGACCAGACGCTCGTCCAGACAGCGCCGCATATCCTCTTCACCGTCGAACTGCGGCCGACCTTCGCCGTGGGCGACCGCTACCGGCAAGCGCGAACCGTGCATTCCCGCCAGCAGCACTGAGGGCGAGTCAAGGATCTCGATCAGGCTCAGGCGCGCCTCGAACTGCTCGCAGCGATTACGCAGGAACCGCGGCCAGGGTTGCGCGCCCGGTATCAGTTCCTTGAGCACAGCAAACATTTGACAGCCATTGCAGACGCCGAGCGAAAAGGTATCGCTGCGCTCGAAAAAATGCTCGAACTCGCGCCGGGTGCGCTCGTGGAACAGGATCGAACGCGCCCAACCACGGCCGGCGCCGAGCACGTCGCCATAGGAGAAGCCACCGCAGGCGATCAGTCCGGAAAAAGCCGACAGGCTGCGCGCACCGCTGAGCAGGTCCGACATGTGCACATCGTGCGCCTCGAAACCCGCGCGATCGAGCGCGGCGGCCATCTCGAAATGGCTGTTGACGCCCTGCTCGCGCAGCACCGCGACGCATGGGCGCGCCGCGCGCGCAATCATCGGCGCCGCGAGGTCCTGATTCGCGTCAAAACTCAACTGCTGTGACAGCCCCGGGTCGCCCTCATCGAGCAGCGCGGCGAGTTCCTCCTCAGCGCACTGTGGGTCATCGCGCAGTCGCCGCATGTGGTAGGAGGTCTCCGACCAGGCGCGTCGCAGCTCGCTCCAGGATTCATCGAACAGAGCTTCGCCAACGCGGATACGCACGCGCAGCGCTGGCTTGGGGACACCGATCATGTGTACGCAGTCGCCAAGGTCATGCGCCGACAGACAGTCGAGCACCGCCGAGCGATTCTCGCGCCGTATCTGCAGCACCGCGCCCGGCTCCTCGGCGAACAGTTGCGCCACGGCTGAGCTGCCGCTGGCCGCGAGCGCGATGTCCAGACCGCAATGACCGGCGAAAGCCATCTCGACCAGCGTCACGAACAAACCGCCGTCGGAGCGATCGTGGTAGGCCAGCACCAGCTCCCGTGCACGCAATTCAATCAGCGCCGCGGCAAAACCGCGCAGCAGCCCCGCATCGTCCGCATCGGCCGGCGCCCCGCCCACGGCATTGAAGACCTGCGCCAGAGCGCTCATGCCGAGACGGTTACGGCCGCGCCCGAGATCGACCAGCAAAAGCGCCGTCTCGCCGCGATCCGTTTGCAGCACCGGCGTCCAGGTACGGCGTACGTTTTGCACCGGGGCGAATGCCGATACGATCAACGACACCGGCGCGATGACGCACTTGCTCGCGCCCGCCTCCTGCCATGCAGTGCGCATCGATAGCGAGTCTTTTCCGACCGGAATTGCCAAGCCCAGCTGCGGACAGAACTCCTCGCCCAGCGCGCGCACGGCCTCGTAGAGCGCGGCATCCTCGCCCTCCACGCCGCAGGCGGCCATCCAGTTGGCCGACAGGCGCACGTCGCTGAGCGCTGCGATATCGGCGGCCAGAATATTGGTTATGGCCTCCGCTACCGCCAGGCGCGCCGCGGCCCCGGCGTCCAGCAGGGCGGCCGGCGTGCGCTCGCCGATCGCCATCGCCTCCCCGCGCAGGTGGTGATAGTCAGCGAGTGTGACCGCAACGTCGCTGACCGGGACCTGCCAGGGGCCGACCAGTTGATCGCGGCTGATCTGCCCGCCAACGGTACGATCCCCGATCGTGATCAGAAACGTCTTGTCGGCCACGGCCGGCAAACGCAGCACGCGATACACCGCCTCGCGCAGATCAACCCTCTCGCAATCCGAATCGCCACGCCATTGCGGCCGGCTGCGCACTTCGCGCCGCATCTGCGGCGGCTTGCCGAGCAGTGCCTCGATCGGCATGTGCACCGGCTCATTGTCGAATTGCCGGTCGCGCACGACCAACTGACCATCGTCGGTGATCTCGCCGATCACGGCGTACGGGCAACGTTCGCGCTGCGCGATCGCGCTGAAGCGCTCCAGACTGCGCGGCGCCAAGGTGAGCACGTAGCGCTCCTGCGCCTCATTGCACCAGATCTCAAGCGGCGACATGCCGGGTTCGGCGTTGGGAATCGCCCGCAGCGCGATGCGGGCGCCGCGATGGCTATGAGCCACTGCCTCGGGCACCGCATTGGAGAGGCCACCGGCACCGACATCGTGAATCAGCTCGATCGGATTGTGCTCGCCTAGGGCCCAGCAGCGATCGATGACTTCCTGTGCCCGCCGCTGCATCTCGGCATTGCCCCGCTGGACTGAGGCGAAATCCAGCTGCTCGCTCGATGCGCCGCTGCCGACCGAGGAGGCCGCGCCACCCCCGAGACCGATGAGCATCGCCGGGCCGCCGAGCAGCACGAGCGGCGCCGCCACCGAGACCTCGGCTTTCTCGACGTGCGCTCGCCGCACATTGCCAAGGCCGCCGGCCAGCATGATGGGTTTGTGGTAGCCGCGCACGCACCCCGGTACATCCCCGGGCAGCGCGGTCTCGAGCGTTCGAAAATAGCCGCAGATATTCGGCCGCCCGAATTCATTATTGAACGCTGCCGCTCCGATCGGCCCTTCAAGCATGATTTCCAGGGCCGAAGCGATGCGTGCCGGCTTGCCGATAGTCTGTTCCCAGGGCTGCTGGAAGCCTGGAATGCACAGGTGTGAGACCGCAAAGCCCGTCAGGCCAGCCTTCGGCTTGGCGCCTCGGCCGGTGGCCGCTTCGTCACGAATCTCACCGCCGGCCCCGGTGGCCGCGCCCGGAAACGGTGAGATGGCCGTCGGATGGTTGTGCGTCTCGACCTTCATGAGGATATCGACCGACTCGTCGCTGCCGCGGTAGATACCGCTCTCGGGGTCTGGAAACCAGCGCGTCGCGGCGCTGCCGACAATCACTGCAGCGTTGTCGCGGTAGGCGGAGAGCACGCCTGCAGGTGCGCGCACATGGGTATTGCGGATCATCGCAAACAGGGACTTCTCGCGCGCCACGCCGTCGATCACAAACTGCGCATTGAAGATCTTGTGGCGACAGTGTTCGGAGTTCGCCTGCGCGAACATCATGAGTTCCACATCGCTTGGATCGCGCCCGAGCCTGATGAAGGTGTCGAACAGGTAGTCGATCTCACCCTCGCTGAGGGCCAACCCTAAGCGACGGTTGGCCTCGATCAGCGCAGCGCATCCTGCGCCCAGCGAGATGAACTGCAGCGGCCGCGCCGGCTCCTGCGCGAACAACTGCGCGGCGGCGTCCAGTTCCTCGAACACCGCCTCGATCATGCGGTCGTGCAGCAGCGCCGCCAGTCCGGCACGACGCGCCTGCGCCATACCGGCGGGCAGCGCGAGGCTGTAGAGGATCCCGCGCTCGATGCGGCGCACGGCCTCCAGCCCGCAAACCTGCGCTATATCGGTGGCCTTGCTGGACCAGGGCGAGATCGTTCCGGGTCGGGGCACCACGAGCACCTGCCAGGGGCCGCCGCGCAGCGGCGGCAGGCCGCCGTCGTCAAGAAGTTGCGCGAGCCGCGCGCCTTCCAGCGCATCGAGTTCGCGGCTGCACTGCACAAAATGCAGGAACTGCGCGCTCACGGCCGTGACACCCGGCTCGCGCGCCTGCAGGCGCGCGAGCAGTCGGAGGAGTCGAAATTCGGACAGAGCCTGGGAGCCAGGAAGCGTGAGCATCAATTCTTCTTTGGCCCCGGGTCACTAGCCGAGGGTGGCAGCAGCGGCATCGGGAACTGCGCCACATTGGCGCCCTCGAGCGCGACGATTTTGCTGACTCCCTGCTTGCGCACTTCGTCGATCCGGACGATCGACTGCAAGGGCAGGTAGCTGCGCGTGACGCCGGTAAATTCGCTTTTCACCCGCTCTTCAGCCGGGTCCACCACCACCGAGGAGCGCCCGCCGAACACCAACTCCTCGATTTCGACAAACCCGAATAGCGTGCCATGGCTGACCTTGCGGGCGTAGACCTCGTAAAGCTTGCCCTGGTTCACAAAGATAACCTTGAAGATATGGTTCGATGCCATCGTTGACTGTGGTGCCGCCCAGCCTGAGCAGAAATGCTCCGCCGAAGTATTATATGTCCGGGTAGACTAGGCGTGGGTTCTCAAGATGGCCCTGAAGCTCACAATCCTCAGCGAGCAGCGCACCCCCCTCGGGGCGCGCAGCAGCATCGTCTTTGGCGTCGGCGGCGGCAGTATCGGCCGCGCCCATGACAATGATTGGGTTCTGCCCGATCCGGAGCGCTATCTCTCGGCCCACCACGCACGGGTGAAGTTCCATAACGGGGCCTTCTACCTGTTGGACACCAGCACCAACGGGGTATTCATTAACGAGCGCAGCGAGGCGTTGGGCCGCCGCGCCAGCTATCCGCTGCGCGACGGGGATCGACTGTATCTGGGGGAATATCAGGTCGCCGTCAGCATCGATGGCGACGCGGCTGAAGCGCCCGAGGCGAGCTCGATTTTTCCGGTCAATCCCGCGCCGCCGGTGGGTCAGCCCGCCGCGGACCGCAACGATCTCGGCGCCGACTTCAACATGGGCGATCTGCTGCGTCCGGACCCAGCAACGAGCAGCCGTATCGGGCCGTTGGACGGCTTTGGCCAACCGGTGCTGACCGCAGACCCCGGTCTGTTGGCCTTCGATCAGAGCGAGCAGCGGCCAACGCCCGCGCGGCCACAGCTTTCGAGCGCGGCGCGGCCCGAACTGCGCGCCGCCGAGAGCGCCGCAGGCATCGAGGCATTCTGTCGCGGCGCGGGCATCGATGCGAAACCGTTCGCGGAGGAGGCCCACACGCGCATCCTGCATCTGGCCGGACTGATGATGCGCGAGGCGCTGGTCGGGCTCAAAGGACTGGCCTTGGCCCAGCGTGAAATGCGCGATCACAGTCAGATTGAAGTCGGTCGCGAGGATCCGCAGCAGATCGGCCTGACCGGCCTGCCCGTCGAGGATCTGCTGGTTCGACTGCTGCAGGGGCACGACGCGCACAAACTCGACGCCGTACAGTGGCTGCGCGAGACCCTCGCCAGCACGCGACGCCACGATCTGGCCTTCTCGCGCGCGCTGCGCGCCGCGCTCGCCGAATTCGTCTCGCGCCTGGATCCCAAGGCATTGGCACCAAACGGCGCTCAGCGCGGGGCCGGCGACGGCGATGCCGCGGCACTGAGCGAACGCTTCCACAGCATTACCGAGATGCCCGCCGGAAAGCTGCCGCATCTGTTCACCGAGGCTTTCGCGCGCGTGTTCGCCGCGGAGTTCAAGGGCACCAGCGGTAGTTGACCCCTCAGTGTGCAGCGGCGTTGACCCGCACCGTCGTGCCGCTCAGCAGCGAATCTGCCGGATTGAGAATGACGCGATCCTCGGCCCCGACCCCGCTCAGGATCTCGATCTCACTGCCAAAATCGCGGCCAATACGCACCGCCTTGAGCTGAACGTGATTGTTCGCATCGACTGCCGCAACGTGCAGGCCGTCGGCTCGAAACAGCAGCGTATTGGACGGCAGCCGCCAGCTCGCGAGGCCTACCGGCAACGGCAAGTGAACCTGCGCAAACGAGCCTGACAGCAATTCGCCTTTGGAATTGTCCGCTTCGAGTTCGGTCAGCAGAGTGCGCGTCGTGGAGTCAATCGAGCGCGCCGTGCTGACGACTTTGGCCGGGAAGCGGCGATCGGGTTCTTCGGGAAAGTTAAGTTCGGCGCTCAATCCCGGATGAACCAGGCCTGCATAGGCCTGCGGTACTTGAACGTAGACGCGCAGGCGGGTCGTCGCGGTCATGTGAAACAGTTCCTGTCCACCAGTGCTGCCCTGGGTCACGAGCGCACCGACATCGATGCGGCGCGCGGTCACGACCCCATCGAACGGTGCGGTGATGCGGTTGAAGGCTTGCATTTGCGCCAGACGCTGCAGATTCTGGTGCGCCGATTCAAGCTGTGCGGTCTTGGCGTCGGCATCGCCCTGCGCATTGTCGACGTCCTGCGCTGCCACCAGCCCGGTTTTGCGCAGCTCCTGATAGCGCGCCGCAGTGGTCTGTGCCAGATGGTTGTTGGCTTCGGCCGTGGCGAGATCCGCCTTGGCCTGGCGGTATTGTGCGTCCACCTCGGGTGTCTCGATGTCCGCCAGCAGCTCGCCCGCCTTGACCTGCTTGCCGATGTCGGCATACCAGCGCTTCAGGTAGCCGCTGGTGCGCGCATAGATCGGCGCATCGGTATAGGGCTGCACGTCGCCCGGCAGCACCAGCTCGTTGGCGCTGTCGCTGTGGTGGGGCGTGACCACGATGACGCTGGCTACCGCCGCCGCCTGGGTACTGTGTTCGAGGGCGGTGCGCGCGTGCAGGCGCGAGAAAATGCCCCAAGCCGCCACCACTATCGCCGCGATCAGCACATACAGCGCGAGACGCTTGAGCCGCTGCGTCTGATGATGGGTTTGTTCCGCCTCGTTCATGCCTGCTCCGCAGCCGCCCCGCGCGAGACACGCGTGAACCGTCCGTGAATGACCGAAAACACCACCGGAACCAACAGCAGCGTCGCAAAGGTGGCAAACAGCAGCCCGCCGATCACGGCCCGTCCCAGCGGCGCGTTCTGCTCACCGCCCTCACCGAGTCCGAGCGACATCGGCAGCATTCCGATCACCATGGCCAGCGCCGTCATGAGCACCGGCCGGAAACGCCCGAAGCCGGCTTCGAGCGCGGCGGCCGCCGCCTCAACGCCTTGATCCAGGCGCTCGCGCGCGAAGCTCACGACCAGAATGCTGTTCGCGGTGGCAACGCCCATGCACATGATTGCGCCGATCAACGCCGGCACACTGATCGTCGTATGAGTCACGAATAGCATCCAGACCATGCCGGCCAGCGCCGCCGGCAGGGCGCTGATGATGATGAGCGGGTCGAGCCAGCTTTGAAAGTTGACGACGATCAGCAGATAGATCAGCAGAATCGCCCCGATCATACCGTAGGCGAGACCGTTGAAGGATGTACGCATGGTCTCGATCTGTCCGCGCACGGTCAGATTGCTGCCTCGTGGCAGCTCATGACGTACCGCTTCGAGCTGACGGTGCACTGCATCGCTGACGGTGCCCAGATCCGTGCCGTCGACTGAACCGTAGATATCGATGACCGGGCGTGCATCGTAATGGCTCACGACGGCCTGCCCCACGCCGCGGTCGATCGTGGCGAGATTGGCCAGCAGCTGCTGGCTACCGCCGGTTCCCTTGGTCACCGGTGTGACCGCCAGGTCCTGCATCGAGGTGAGACGGTACTGCGGCGCCTGCGTGGCGACGTTGTATTCAATTCCCGTCTTGGGATCGACCCAGTACGAAGGCGCGGTCTGTTGGCTGCCTGAGAGCGAGATCAGCACGTTGGTGGCCACGTCCTGCTGCGTGAATCCGAGCTGCGCGGCATTCACGCGATCGACCGTCACATTGACCTGCGGGTAGTCGAAGGCCTGCTGGATGCGCAGATCCGCTGCCCCGGGAATAGTCTGCAATTTGGTCAGCAGCGCGTTGGCGAAATTGCGATTGTCGGTGAGGTTGATGCCGACCACCTGCACGTCGAACGGCGCCGGCAGTCCAAAATTCAGGATCTGGCTGACGATGTCGGACGGTAGAAACGAGAAGCTCGTGGAAGGAAACTGATCGCGCAGCTGCGCACGCAGCGCCCGCACGTACTCGACCGTCGGCCGATGGTGGTCCAGGCGCAGCGCGATCTGGACGTCGGCGTCGCCCGGACCGATCGGCGCCGAAGTGCTGTAAGACAGGTTGATGCCGCTATAGGGCACGCCGATATTGTCGACCAGAGTGTCGAGCTCGTCCGATGGAATAATTTTGCGGATCTGCGCCTCCACCTCATCGACCAGGATGGCGGTCTGTTCCAGACGCGTGCCGCTGCGCGCGCGCAGGTGCAACCGCACCTGCCCCGCGTCCACCGATGGAAAGAAGTCCCGTCCGAGCCACGGCAGCAGCACGAATGTCGTGGAGCCGATGACCATGAAGGCAACGATGAAGGTCAGTCCATGGTGCAGACCGGCTGCTAGCATGTCGCGATAGCTATCGCGAATGGCCGCAAAGCGATGCTCGAAGCCGTGCTGGAAGCGCGTGAACACACCATCGGGCGCAGCCTCGTGTTCGACATGCTTGTGCAGCCAGTATTTGGCGAGCGTGGGCACCAGCGTTCGCGACAGCACGTAGGAGGCGAGCATGGCAAATACCACGGCCTCGGCCAGCGGCACGAACAGGAATCGCGATACGCCGGTCAGCAGGAACATGGGCACGAACACGACGCAGATGCACAGCGTCGAGACCAGCGCCGGCAGGGCAATCTGCTGCGCTCCGTCGAGAATCGCGGGCTCGACAGCCTTGCCCTGCTCGAGATGCCAGTTGATGTTCTCGATCGCCACCGTCGCATCATCGACCAGGATGCCGACCGCCAGCGCCAGACCGCCGAGCGTCATGATGTTGATGGTCTCACCGATCGCCGACAGACAGATGATCGATGTCAACACCGACAGCGGAATCGAGATCGTGATGATCAGGGTGCTGCGCCACGAACCCAGGAACAGCAGGATCATGAGGCCGGTCAGTGCGGCCGCGATCGCCCCCTCTCGAATCACGGCGCTGACTGCAGCGCGTACGAATAACGACTGATCCGCGGTCGCCGTGACCTTGAGGTCCTGCGGCAGCTGCGCCTGGATGCCCGGCAGCAGCCTCTTGATGCTCTCGACGACCTGCAGCGTCGAGGCGCTGCCGGTCTTGAGCACCGACATCAGCACCGCGTGTCGTCCATTCAGGCGCACCAGATTGGTCTGGGGGCTAGAGCCATCGTGCACGTTGGCGACATCGCGCACGAACACCACGGTGCCGTTGACGTCCCGAATCGGGACGTCGTTGAGGTCCGAGACATTGAGCGGGCTCGAGTTCAATTTGACGTTGTATTCGATGTCGCCGATCTTTTCGGTGCCGGCCGGAATGATCAGGTTCTGTGCGCCGATGGCATTGCTGACATCGGCGGCCGCGAGGCCCTTGGAGCGCAGCGCCTCAGGGTCGATGTCGACCTGTATCTGCCGCTGCTTGCCGCCGTAGGGATACGGCAGAGAGGCCCCCGCGACGGTCGCCAGACTCGGACGCACCACCGTGTTGGCCATGTCGAAGATCTGTGCTTCAGACAGGCTCGGGCTCTCGAGCGCCAGTTGCAGTATTGGTACGGTCGAGGCGTTGTAGGCAAGGATGAACGGCGGTGTCGTGCCGGGTGGGGCCTGTCGCAGCAGCGTCTGCGACACGCCGGTTATCTGCGCGTACGCCAGCTCCTCATTGACATTCGGCTGAAAGAAATACTTGACGACCGAGATTCCCGGCAGCGACTGCGACTCGGAGTGCTCGACGTCATTGACCGTGGTCTGTGCGTAGCGCTCCGCGTTGGCGACGATGCGGTTGGCCATGTCATCGGGCGGCAAACCCGTGTACGACCAGATGGCGCTGATGACGGGAATATCGATGTTCGGGAAGATATCCGTTGGCGTACGCAGGATGCTGAATACGCCGAGCAGTACGATCAGCATCGCCAGCACGATGAACGTGTAAGGTCGACGCAGCGCCAGCCTGACGATCCACATCGCTAGGAATTCCCTTCGAACCCGAAAAAAACGATACCAGTATCCGGCCGCAAGCTCTGCAGCCGCACGCGCTCCGGCAGTGGGTCGGTCTATTATGCCGCGAATGGCGCTGGGATAGCAGCCCGGGGCGGGCTCGGACGCTCAGTTCGCCGCTGCGCGTTCTGCGCCCACATCCTCGGTATCGCCGTGGTTATCGTTATCGTTATCGCTGTCGGCATCGGCATCGGCATCGGTGTCGCGCAGCGCACTATCGATGGCGCGACCCTCAGGCCGGACCACGCCGGCCCGCAGCATGGGCATGGTTTCGCCGGCAGGCACGGCGCGGCTATAGAAGAAGCCCTGCCCCTGGGCGTGCGAACTCGCTTGCACCAGCAATTTGCGCTGGCTGTCGGTCTCGACCCCTTCGGCGACGACTTCTATGCCGAGCTCGCCCGCCAGACTGAGGATTGCACGAACCATTGCCACACCGCCGGGCTCCGCATCGGCCGCCGCGATCATGCCGCGTGCAATCTTGAGGCGATTGACCCGATAGCTGCGCAGATAATCGAGCGAGGAGTATTGCGAGCCGAAATCATCGATCGCGATACCGACGCCCATTCGGCGCAGCTGGTCGAGCACATTGCTTTGCGCCAGGGTCGAGCGCGCCAGCACCAGCTCGGTCACGTCAAGCTCGATATCGGCGGCTTTCAGACCCCAGCGCGCGATGCTATCGATGACGTCGCGTACGAACTCGCGCCCCATCTTGATCTGCGCCAGTGCGACATTGATGGCCACGACCGGCACCTGCATGCCTGCGCCGCGCCATAGCGACATCTGACGGCAGGCCGTATCCATGGCCCATCGGCCAAGCTGCTGCATGATGCCGTACTTCTCGGCGATGGGCAGAAAGTCCTCCGGCAACAACAATCCGCGTGTGGGGTGATTCCAACGCAGCAGCGCTTCCATGCCGACGATCTTGCCCGATGCCAGTTCGACCTGCGGCTGGTAGCGCATCTCGAGCTCGTGCCGCGCCAGGGCGCTGCGCAGATCGTCTGCCAGCATCATGTGTTCGCGGACCTCGAGGTCGATCTCGTCCGAATGGAAGCGATATTGCCCCCGGCCGGCGTGCTTGGCGCGGTACAGCGCCTGGTCGGCTTGCATCAGCAACGCATCTGGGGTGCTGACATTGATTTCATACAGCGATATCCCGATGCTCACACCGATACGTAGATCGTTGCCGTCAATGACGTACGGCGCCGACACGATTTCGATCAACTTTTCGGCCAAGGTGCCGGCCGCGGCGGAGTCGTCGATTCCGCTCTGCACAATTGCAAATTCATCACCGCCGAGGCGTGCGACAATATCGACCTCGCGCGTCACATCGCGCAGCCGGCGCGACACTTCCTGCAGCAGCCGATCTCCGGCGTGATGGCCCAGCGTATCGTTGACTTCCTTGAAGCGGTCCAGATCCAGGTACAGCACGGCAAAGGCGCGCGCCCCCCGCTGGGCACTGGCGAATGCCTGGCGCAGTTGATCGCTGAATGTCATGCGGTTGGCGAGCCCCGTGAGTACGTCGGTACGCGCCAGCTGCGCAATCTTTGCCTCCGCTGCCTTGCGCTCGCTGATGTCAATCAGGACGCCCTCAATCTCGATCAGCCGCTCTGTCTCGTCCCGCACGGGGGTGTAGCAGTTTTCAAACCATCGCACGGCGCCGTCGCTGGTCAGCATTCGGAATTCCACGCTCGAGGCGGGCGCACTCCGCTGCAGCAACTGCTCCATGGCGGCGCGCACGACGTTGCGGTCCTCCGGATGGATCAATTCGCGATACAGCGTCGGCGCGCTGAGCAACTGCCTCGGCTCGTGACCGAGGCGGGCAATGTTTTTTGACACATAGATCATCGGCAACGACGGCTCTCCGCGCAGGCGATAGAGAATCGTCGGACTGCTCTGGATGATGGTGTCGGCCCGGGCGAGTTCGGCCAGGTAGCGTTCGCGCGTAATGGCCGTACCGATGAGATCGGCCAGGATGCGCAGTACATCAACCTCGGCGCCGCTCCAAACGCGCTCGTGGCGACACACGTCGAGCCCGATGTGACCCCAATAGCGAGCGTCGACCATGATCGGAACGAGCAGCACCGAACGCACTTGGAGCCGCGCGAACAAATCTTTGACGCCGCCTTGCGCGCTGGCTATCTGGCCTTCGACCGCGACTCCGCGCTGCAGCGGCGCCATCCAGGCCGCGAGGTCCGGATCGGGTGCGAGCGAGGTGGTCTGCGCGATATGGGCCAGGCGCAGCGGTGTTTCCGGCGCGTGCCAGAAATTGCGCAGCAGTGTGCGCGGCACGCCCGCGTCGCGGTTCCCGCTGCACACCTCCATGAGCAGCATCCGATCAACGTCCACCGCCTGTGCGAGGATGCTGAGCGAGTTGGTGATTGCCTGGCGCAGATCCGGGGCCGTCCCAATCTGCGCGGCGCAGGTAGTGACAGCCTGCAACAATTGTTCACGCTGCTGTGCCTGGCGTCGAAAGCGCTCACGGGTAATGCCCGCGCCGATGACCTGGGCCAGCATGGACAGCAACTTGATGTCCTCGTCGGCCCAGTCGTGCTCACTCTCGCAATCGTCAAAGCAGATTCGTCCCCAATGGCGTCCCTCGACCATGATGGGCACCATCAAAGAGGTCAGCACACCGAGATCGCTCATGAAGCGCCGCACCGCTTCGTGTGCGCTGCCCCGCATCGTGACCACGGACTGGCCTTGCGTCAGCGGCCGTGTCCAATCTTGCAACGCCGCGACATCGGCCTGGGGAATCAGTGCCTCGGCGTGCAGCGGCGAGGCTGCGCCATCGGGCGCCGTCCAGTTGAACAGCAGGCTATGCGAGGACAGTCCGCCGCTGTGAGATAGGGTTTCGACCATGACCACCCGGTCGATGCGCACCACCCGGGCGAGGGTCGCCAGACTGTCCGGCAGCGCCTCGATCACCGACGGCGCCGTGCTGATGCCGGCAACGCTCGCGGTCACAGTCTCGATCAGAAGGCCAAGACGGCTCAGCGCCGCGGAATTGTCCGCGAGTACGCCCGTCATACGTGCTGCGTCGCTCTCGAGCATACGCCGCCTATCCTAGCTGTACCGTGCAGAAGTCGCCGCTGAGCCTTGCGGCCTCGCGTCCTCGCCT
>OBLU010002937.1_pt1 | contig 15494 bp, 8 predicted proteins | sample 1518681 | NCBI WGS metagenome assembly OBLU01 (sample SAMEA3539304, study PRJEB22396) | soil metagenome | biome: tundra; feature: field; material: soil | place: USA | collected 2010-05 | depth 0.15 m
CCCGGCTCTCCGCCGCCAGGCATCAAACTCGCAAAGCATTGCGCGCTTCTGCTGGCGCTGAGCATGGCGCTGGCGATCCCATCCCTCGGCGGTCAGATCGTGGATCGTGTGGTCACCAACGTGAACGGCCACGTGGTTTTGCAGAGCGATTGGGAGCAGGAAATCGCCTTCGAGGCCCTGGCCAATGGCCGCGATCCCGATTCGTTCACCACGGCCGAGCGCAAAGCAGCCCTCGATCGCCTGATCGATCAGGAACTGCTGCGGGAACAGGTTCGACCGTCTCAACCCGCTCCCGCCGAGCAGGTCACCGCCCGCCTCGCTGAAATCCGCAAACTCCATCCCGATTGCGTCACCGACGATGGATGGCACGCCAAGCTACTGCGCTATGGGCTGACCCAAAGCGCGCTCGAGAAACGTCTGAGCGACGAGATCCAACTCATGCGGCTCGTGGAAGACCGTCTACGGCCTTCCATCCAGATTGATCAGCAAGCGGTGGAGACCTACTACAACGATCAGTTACTGCCCACAATGAAACGGGCCGGCAGTCGCGCAACGCCCTTGCCCGAACTCTCTGGCCGAATCAAAGATTTGCTTTCCGAGCAAAAAATGAACGAACTGCTCTCCGGGTGGCTGGCCAGTCTGCGCTCTGGAAGCCACATCCTGACTCCTGAATCCAGTGCCGGAGAGCGGAACCGTTGACCGAACCCTCGACCGAACCGCCCGTCGAATCCCCGGATGAAATCTCGACCGATCCTGTTCCCCCCGAGCGCCGTCGCATTCTGTGGAAACTCTTTCTCGCGTTCTGCGTTTTCAGTCTGATCGCATTCGGCCTCCTCGGCTGGTACGTCACCACCGATTCTTTTCAGCAGAGGGTTCGCCGCCGAGTGATCGCGTCGGCCGAGAAACTCACCGGCGGACGCGTCGAGCTGGGAGAACTGCACACCATCCCATTCCGCCTGCGCGTGGACGCTCGCAACCTGACCATTCACGGCCGCGAAGCTAAGGATCAGGCCCCATTTCTGCACGTCGACCGCCTGCAAGCGGAAATGAAAATCATTTCGCTCCTCAGCACCACCATCGGATTGCATTCTCTGGTGCTCGAGCACCCTGTCGCCCACGTCATTGTCTATCCCGATGGCGCCACTAACGTTCCCGTGCCGCCTGTGAAGCCCTCCTACGATCAGGGGCCGGTGGAGCAACTCATCTCGCTCTCGGTTTCGCACATCGAGGTGCAGCGCGGCGAGCTTCTGTGGGAAGACAAGAAAGTGCCGTTCGATTTTGACGCCCGCGACGTGGCGCTGCTTTTGAACCACTCTTTGCTGCGCCGTCAATACGAAGCTCACATCGTCGCGGGAAGCGTCGCCACGCGCTTTCAGGACTACCCCGCGTTTGTGTGGCGGGCTGATGCTTCCCTGGTTCTGTCCCGCGGACGCGCCGACGTCAGCAGTTTAACGGTGACTTCCGGAAAATCTGAAATTCACTTCGCGGGCCGCTTGCAGGACTTTCACAACCCCCAGGTGAGCGGTGATTATCATGGCGTCGCGGATCTCGGCGAACTCGCGTCCCTGGCGCGGCAGCCGCAAGTTCGCACAGGGTCGCTCCAGAAAAGCATGGTTCAGAAAGGCCTGGCCCAGTTCGAGGGCAAAGCTTCCTGGAACCTCCGCGATTTTTCTACTCAGGGAACCGTGCAGGCCAAAGACATCGAATGGTCGAACGGTAAGCTGTCGATGCGGAATGGCCGCATCACTGTAAGCTATTCCATTACCCCCGACCGCTTCCGCCTTTCCTCGATCAAGGCGAACCTGCTCGGTGGCGACCTCGCAGGCGATGCCGACGTCACCAACTGGCAGACTTCTATCGAACCGTCGCCGGCCCCGGGCCGGCGCCATGTGATCGGACGAGTCCCGCCGGGAAGTCTTCAGCGCGGCTCGGTGCGGCTCCAACTGACGGGCTTCCCGCTGCTCCCCGCCCTCGAATTGCTGAGCTCAACCAACCTTCCACTGGACCGCCTCGACCTGTCCGGAAGCGCCAGCGGCAAGGTTGAGATGCTCTGGGTTGGCGCGATCCGTGACGCGGAGACTCGCCTGAACCTTGCCATTGCGCCCCCGCTAAAGCCGATCCCGGACGGGATCCCCGTGCGCGGCCAGATTGATGGTATCTACCGCGGATCGCGCGATGAATTGGAGATGTCCCAGTTTCACCTGACCACGCCCAGCTCTGAAATCACAGCCAGCGGCAATTTGGCCGCGACTTCGTCGTTGCGCTTCGCGTTCACCAGCCACAACCTCAAGGAGTGGACGCCTCTGCTCGAAGCGGCTTATATGTCGGGCTCTGGATCGTCGAATTCTGGACCGCGGGCTTTGCCCTTCACCGTTCACGGCTGGGCCAGCCTTACCGGCAACGCCAGCGGCCGACTCTCTGCGCTTTCCGTCAGCGGAAATCTCGAAGTCTACGACTTCGACACTACCTTGCCGGCAACCCAACGAGCTTCTTCTCGAGTTGTTCACTGGGACGCGCTCTCCACCGCCGTCCAATACTCCAGCAATCACTTCGCTGCTCGCAATGGGTCGCTCATTCACGGCCACACCACGGCGCACTTCGACGCCAGCACTGCGCTTACGGCAGGCGCACTTCAGGAGAGCGATCCTTTTGCTCTGCACTTTGACCTACGCAACGCCGAAGTCGCCGAGCTTGTGCAATTGGTCGGAGTTCAACACCCATTCGCGGGCACGTTGAATATGTCCGCCACCGTTTCAGGCACGCACGCCAATCCCCACGGCGATGGCCACATCGAGCTTCACAACGGAACAGCCTACGGTGTCGCCGTTCCTTTGTTGCAGACCGATCTCCGCCTCGCTGGCGGCGAGCTTCAGTTCAACAACATCAAAGCCAGTGTCTTCGGTGCTCCACTTTCCGGGAACGCCGCCGTCAGCACGTCGAGCCACGAGTTGTCGAAGAACGGCCCTTCAAACAATGACCTGTCGAATCGCGAGTTTCGCCTGAATCTTTCCGGGAGTAACCTCGATCTTGCCCGTTTGCCGCGCGTGCAGACCGGCCGCTTCACCGCCGATGGCGTCGCCGATTTCACGCTGCGAATCAGCGGTACGACCGCACAGCCCTCGATCGAAGCGCACCTTCATCTCAAGGACCTCGCCCTGGACAAGGAGCGCGCCGGAGATTTCTACCTCGACGCGGTCACCAATGGACGCCAGCTCGACCTCAAGGCCCACTCGGACTTCGATTTTGATTCTGATAAAGATAAAGATAAAAAAGACAAAAAAGTTAAAGCCGACTTGACCATTGCCGGCAGCGTCGGATTAGAGCATGACTTTCCCGCCGATCTGAAACTCGACTTCCATCATCTGAATGCCGATGCGCTTCTTCGCACTTACTTGCCGGGAAAGATCACGGGACACTCTTCCATGGACGGGACGCTCCACCTTCGCGGTCCTCTGCGCACTCCACGCGATTTGAAGGCAGCCGCCGAGATCCAGTCGTTCAGCGCCGAGTTCGCGCACGTGCAGATACAAAGTGTCGATGTCATTCGCTTCCAGGTTGCGGATCAATTCCTGCTGCTCGAAAATCTCCACCTCGCAGGCAGTGGAACCGATTTCACCGCCCACGGCCGCGCGCACTTGACCGGCACGAAAGAGCTCGACCTCCGCTTGGACGGTTCGGTCAATATGACGCTCTTCCAGTCGCTCAACCCCAAAATCCTGGCGCGCGGCACTCTGGGCGTAAACCTCAACGCCAGCGGTACGCTGGCGCAGCCCGTCCTGCAAGGGCGTCTCGACGTCAAGGACACCTACGTCAGCCACAACGACTTTCCCAGCGGCCTCAGCGGCCTCAACGGTGTTTTGCTGTTCGATCGCAACCGCATCCAGATCGAGCGCCTCAGCGGCACCACCGGCGGCGGCACGGTGGCGCTGACCGGCTCCGCCACCTACCAGAGCGGCGTCTTCCTCCTCGATTTCGGCGCCACGGCGCATGATGTTCGCCTGCGTTATCCTCCGGGAGTAAGTTCCACCGCCAACGCCGACGTCCGCCTGACCGGCACTACCAATTCCGCTCTGCTCAGCGGCGATGTCATGGTCACCAAGCTCGCCGTCACTCCAGGCTTTGACTTCGGCGCCTATATCGTGCGGAGCAGACAGACGATCGTCCTCACCCAGAGCGATAGTCTGCAGAGCCGCCTTAAGCTCGATGTTCACGTGGTGACAACTCCCGAACTGCAGATGCAAACCGCCATCGCCAGGCTCTCGGGCAACGCCGACCTCAGGGTGCGCGGCACCGCCGAGCGTCCCGCAATTCTCGGAAGGGTGGAGGTTCTGGAAGGCGAGTTCACTTTCAACGGCACCAAGTACAAACTCGAACGCGGCGATGTTACCTTCGCCAATCCGGCCAAGACTCAGCCCATCATCGATCTTCAGGCGACCACGCGAGTGCGCGATTACGACATCACCGTCCAATTCCGCGGCGACGCCAGCGCGCCCAACGGCTTGAAAGTCACCTGGCAGTCCGAGCCTCCGCTTCCCCAAGCCGACGTTATCGCCTTATTGGCCTTGGGCCGCACCCAGGAAGAGTCGGCTGCCGTAGCCTCCAACGGATCCTTTGGCTTTGGCGGAGAAGCCTCCAACCTGCTCATCAATCAGGCCCTCAACAGCACCGTTAATAGCCGCCTGCAGCGTTTGTTCGGAGCCAGCCGCGTCAAGATCGATCCCCAGGGCCTGGCCAGTGAAACCGCCGTAGTTCGAGGGCCGCAGGTCACCGTCGAGCAGGAGGTGGTCAGCAATCTCACCCTGACCTACAGCACCAATGTCTCCGTTTCGAACCAGCAAATCATCCAGGTGGAGTACAACCTGACCCGCACGATTTCGATCGTAGCCCTGCGTGATTGGAACGGAGTAGTCAGCTTCGACTTTAAAATACGGCGGCGGATGAAGTGATCAAAGCAATAGGATTTTGCAATCTGATAATCGGGTAATTTTGTAATTTAAGAACACCAGAAGCCCTGCCTTCAAATTACCAAATTACCCGATTACAAAATTACAAAATGGATATCCGCCTTGACATAATTCTCCAAACCAGCAACTCTAATTGTTTTTCACCTCGCGCCCGGAGAAACGGGTAAGGGAAGCTAACTTGCGAGTGCGCGTCTTTTATCACGACAAGTGTTTTGACGGGGCCTGCTCGGCCGCCCTGTTCTCCCGATTCTACCGGGAGCGAATTAGCGGCGATGTCGACTTCGTCTACTCCGGCCTGCTGCATCGTGCCGGCGCTCTTTTCGACGAGAAGCAGTTCGACGGCGACGAGAATGCCATCGTCGATTTCAAGTATTCCAGCTCGCCCAAAATCACCTGGTGGTTCGATCACCACGAAAGCGCTTTTCTTTCCCCCGCCGATGCCGCCCACTTCGAGCAGGATCAGAGCAACCGCAAGTTCTACGATCCGGATTTCAAGTCCTGCACCAGTTTTATTGCCATGATCGCCAAAGAGCGCTTCGGCTTCGATCCCCGTCCAGTAGCGGAACTGATCCGCTGGACCGATATCGTCGATGGCGCCATGTACGAAGACGCGAAGTCGGCGGTCGAAATGCAAGCGCCGGCCATGAAGCTGACCATGGCCATCGAAGCGTCCAGTGATCGGAACTTCGTCAAGAACGTGATTCCACTGCTCGCGTTCCATCCGCTCGCCGGCATTCTGGAGCAGCCATTCGTCGCCGCCGTCCTGCCGCCGCTGCTTGAACGCCACCAGCTTTCCATCGAGATTTTGCGCCAGCGCACGGAAGAAAAAGACGGCACGATTTTTTTCGACATCACCGACCTCGACCAGGAAGGCTACAACAAGTTCATCCCCTACTATCTGCATCCCGATTCCGTCTACAGCATCGGCCTCAGCAAGAGTTCATTCCGCGTAAAAGTTTCGGTCGGGTCGAACCCCTGGTCCAAACGCGAGCCCACCGTCAATCTAGCCAGGGTCTGCGAGCGCTATGGTGGCGGAGGCCACGCTCGAGTAGGAGCGATCTCCTTCGAAGTCAACCAAAGCGAAGCCGCCCACAAAGCCGCGCTCGAGATAGTAGAGGAGTTGCGCGCCAGCGTCCGCCAGCAAAGTTGAGAAGAGAAGCTCCGTATCAGGGTATCGCTTTAGCGATACCGCAAGTTCCTCAAACTCAGGAATCCAGCCCCGTAGGGGCGTTCGACCTTAGCCCAGCGCTTCAGTGTGCGCGTGAGAACTGACGTTTTGGCGATCCGGTGGAACGAAGAGTTCGAGAATGCAGCCCCGGAGGGGCGAACTAACATAGCCCAGCGCTTCACAGCTTGCGGAAAAACTCGGACTCGGACGGGTTTTGGGAAGGGCACGACTTCAGTCGAGCCATTAAGTCGTTGAAAATGTGTCCGCGCTTTAGCGCCTGACTTCTTCCGCAAGCTGTTCAGCGCTGGGGAAAGCGGAGGAAATCTTCAAGTCCCGGAGGGGCGACCAAGTCCTCACCCACACTCTTTAGGGGCCACGCTTTAGAATGAATCCGAGATCAGGCGCTGGACACCGGAAATCAATTTTCACCATATGCATCCCACCATCCACGATCCCGGACACATCAAAGGCGTGCGCACCGTCGCCACCGTTGAATTTGCCAAAGGCATTATCGTCGTGCTCGCGGGCCTCGGCGTCTTCTCCATGCGCCACAAAAATATCTGGGGAGTGACCGACAGCCTCCTGGAATTTCTTCACGTTAGTCCTCATCACCTCCACTTCCTCGGCGTCTTCGTCGCCCTAATGCACCGGATCAGCGACGTGCGCCTGTGGAAGATCGCCACGCTGGCAACCATCTACGTGACCCTTCGATTCATAGAGGCATACGGATTGTGGCACGTCCGCCCCTGGGCGGAATGGCTGGCGTTCGCCTCCGGAGCCATCTACATCCCCTTCGAAGCAGCCGACCTGTTGCGCCGTCCCGACTGGTTTCGCTTGCTGATAATAGTAGTCAACGTAGGGATCGTCCTCTACATGCTGATGCTGCGCCTGGAAGCTGCAAAAAAGCGCCACGCAGCGCAGCACGCGGCGGAATCAGGATAAATCGTACGTGTAGAGACGGGGCTCGCCCCGTCTCCGCCTGCGGAAAAACTCTGGCTCGCGTAGGCTTTCGGGAAGGGCACGGCTTCAGCCGCGTCGTAAGTGACTAAATCAACGGCGCTTCAGAGGCTGAGGAAAAAATTGCGGCGATCGGCTCCGGCCAGTCCTCACTGAGAACTGAGAACTACTTTACTCATTCAGCGAGCAGCTGCAATCCGCCGGCGGAACGGGCGCTTTCAGAAAATCGGCCACGCGCTTGTACGCGTCAATATGATTTTCGACTTTCGCGACTCATTAAGATCGAACTTCTCCTACCGGGAAAACAATAGCGGAGCGACTCAAATCACAGCCATCGGTGATGCAACGCACTGTGTTGTATGACGAGGCAGCAGACTATGTGTATGAGACACCGGGGTGCAAGGCGCCTTCTAACGCAAAACACAGTCGGAGGGCTTCCGGAGGTGATTTATGACTGCCTTAACCATTCTCGGAATCGCTATCGTTGTGGTAGTAGCCGGAATCCTTTTTTTCCGGTCCATTCCAGCCGTGCGCGCATATTTCACCTTTCGCGGCAAGCGGCTCATAACCTGTCCGGAAACGCACAACACAGAAGCTATTGATGTGGCTGCGAGAGAAGCAGCCCTAACGGCGCTGTTCGGCGAGCCAACACTTCGTTTGGACCGTTGCTCACGATGGCCCGAGCGCCAGGACTGCGGGCAGGAATGCCTGCAGCAGGTTGAAACAGATCCGGATAACTGCTTGCTGTGGAATATCGTGTCGAACTGGTACGAACGGCAACACTGCGTTTATTGCCACAAACGTTTCGAGCGGCTCCAGCACCTTGATCATCCACCGGCCTTGATGGGACCTGATCGGATCACGGCTGAGTGGAACCAGTTCCGGCCCGAGCAGCTCCCGGAGATCCTTTCCACGTTCAAGCCCGTCTGCTGGAACTGTCACATTGCCGAGACCTTCCGGCGTGTGCACCCAGAACTAGTGATCGATAGGCATCGAGACACCCATCTCACGGTGTGATCTTGCCAGGCCGGCCATTCCTGCATAGCGTTTACTCGTTCAGCGAGCAGCTGCAATCCGCCGGTGGAACTTGCGCTTTCAGAAAATCGGCCACGCGCTTGTAAGCGTCGATTTGATTTTCAACGCGAGCGAAGCCGTGGCCCTCATTCTCATAGACTTTGTATTCGACCACCCCGCCGCGCTTCTTGACCGCATCCACCACCTGCTGCGCTTCTTCCTTGGGACAGCGAGGATCGTTCCCGCCCGCCAACAAATACAGCGGCGCCTTGATCTGGTCCACGAAGTTGATGGGCGAACGATCTTCGTACAGCGCTTTGTTCTTCTCCAGATCGCCCATGGTCGCAAGGTCTGACTGCTGCAGCACCGGGTCTTCGTTCTGAATCTCGGTGAACCAGTTCACAAAAGGCACAATCGGAACGCCCGCCGCCCACACCGCGGGAGCCTTGGTGACGCCCATCATCGTCATGTAACCGCCATAGCTGCCGCCCATCAGAATCAGCTTCTTGGGATCGACGTAGCCAGTCTGCTTGATCCAATCGGCGGCCGCGAGCACATCCTGCAAATCGCCGCCGCCCATATCGAAAAGATTCGCCTGCTGAAATTCTTTTCCGTACCCGGTCGATCCGCGATAGTTCGGCGCGATCACAATGTATCCCTGGTTGGCCATGTACTGGACGAAGCGATTGAAAGTGTTCATCGTCTGCGCAGTGGGACCGCCGTGAACGTACACAATCGCGGGATGCTCGCCGTTGCGCGGCAGGTTATAGGGCACATAAACGAACGCGGAGATCGTCCACTTACCATCTTTGCTCGGATAGTGAACAAGGTAAGGTTCGACCATGTCCTCGGACCGCACGCCGCCCACCAGCGAATGTGTAAGTTGATGCGATCGGTCGTGTGGCGCGGGCGCTCCCGCCCGCGTGCTCTTGATCTTTGCCGCTTCATCGGAAATGGTATAGACCCACAAATCGCCAGGAGCGTTTGCGCCAGTGTGCGAGTAGAGCATCCGCAAACCGTCGCGAGTGAAGGGCGAAGGCCTGCCAGCAGCATGGTTCACTCCTTTAGGCAGGAGCAGGGCGCGTGCCTTTCCCGATGCGATGTCATACAGGTAGATATCGGTGTTGCCATCTACATTCGCGGTGTAAGTCAGAGACTTGCCATCGGGAGAAAAGCTCTCGCCAGAAACTTCCCACTTATCGTTCGTGAGCCAGCGGATTTTCTTGCTCGCGATTTCAAGCAAGCCGACGTTGTCGTAACCGTCGCCGGCATTGGAGGTAATCAGAACGTTCTTGCCATCGGGCGAAACGTCATTAGCCGAGTAAGTATATTCGCCATCGTGCGGCGTCAGCAGCGTGCTTTGCGCGCTTGCAACATCGACCAGAAAAATATTCGAGTCCGTCCCTTTCGACTGCTCCTGCGTGTAGACGATGAACTCACCGTCCGCCGACCAGATGGGCGCGACGTTCATGCGATCTTTGGCGGTTCCGGTGGTCAGGTGCTTCACTTCGCGCATGAGCGTGTCATAAACGTCTATCTCGAACACTGACGACGTCTTAGGCTTGACCATGTAGGCGAGATAGCGCCCATCGTACGACCATGTGGGACTTTCCTCCGCGACCTCGCGGGTGTTAGTCAGGTTCACGACCTGTCCGGTTTTGGGCGACACGAGAAAAATATCCCATTGCTCGTCGCCGTCGTAATCGGACATATAGGCAATCCACTTGCCGTCCGGAGACCAAGTCGGGCTGGTCTGGCGCTGATCGCTCACCGTAAGTTGCATCGGCCATCCGCCGTCGGAAGGCACGAGCCAGAGATTATTGCGGCCGCTCAGGTTACTGACAAAGGCAACCGTCTTCCCATCCGGCGCCCAGGTCGAACCGCCCACCTGGCGCGTCGTGTAAAGCTTCTCGATCGAAAGACTCTTCTCGACGCGGGCATCGGGTTTGGAAGCGATCTGTTTCGGGTCAGTGATAGCCTGAGGTGCAAGCAGAGTCTGAGATGTTGCCAGGATGCTCGTCATCATCGGTACGACCATAACAAACAGGCTAAGAATGCGCATGGCGCCTCGAAATTAATTCGTGAGTGTGGAAAGTTTAGCATCGTCAACAGGCTCCAGAGCAATGCTACTCGACCGTCACCTGATAGTCGCGGCCTCCCCAGAGCGCCGTATTTGTCCAGTAGAACGTGAAAATTACTTGGCGGCCCGTGGCAAGAGTTTCCGTCGGCAGATCGACGTAGTGAAGGTTCCATCCACTTTCCTCGAAGTTGCTGTCCTCACAGGTTTGCCAGTTGTCAAAGCTCCAGTGCACCATGGCCGGTTCCATCAAAAGAATCCGAAGCTTCTTTCCGCACGGCATCGTACGCGGCTTGTTGTTGAAACGCCAGTTGAAGTACTGCGCCGATACTTTCTTCGTTAGATAGCGTTCCACCGTTTGCGGAGGCTGATCGAAAATCTTGCCGTCGACGAGCGACCGCCGCAGCTTGATGTATTCGGAGTGAGCCCACACCAGCGGGCACGCCGACCCCGTCCCTTTTCCGATAAACAACTCGCGCTCCGGGATGTCGGTTGTGTCCCACACTTGTTCGGGAATCAGGCGGCTTGCTCCCGTCGAACTTTCCATCACGCCTAGCAAGGCCTCGGCGGAAGCGGCGCGTCCAGCGGCCAGTTCATAGTGGGCGCGTTCACCCGCCAGCAGCGGCCATGGGCGACCGATCCCCGTGCCGTCGAACGGAGATCCATCCTGGTGCTCCCCGTAGCCGTCGCCGTTGTAGCGGTACCACCCCGGACCCTGCGGAAGCCTTGCGCGCAACAGTTCATCGACGACTTTGATCGTGTTCACCATTCGCGGATCGTCGGGTGCCCGCAAGCCGAAGCGCACCAGAGCCAGCGCATCCGGACTGACGATCTCGACCGCCGGCGCATTCGACCGGTCGATGGCACGATTCTTGATAGGAACGAATCCCTGCAGCGGCGAGGCGGCTCCGTCTTCGTCTGGTGGTGCGATGCGTACGTAGTAACCGTCGACTCCGGCCTGGCGCGCCAAATCGCTGTTCACGGCATACGTCCAGCGTTCGATGTTGTCGTTCCAGGTGTCGGCATTCTGGCGCAGAAATTCCGCGGACTCGGCCTCGCCCATCGACTGCTCGAGATCGGCGGCAATCAGCAAGGCGGAGATTTCGGCGGCCAGCGTGAACGGCGAATAGCCGCCGTCTTCTTCCCAGCGATCTTGCTGCGTCACGGGGCCATTGACCACAATGAATGCCGCCGCTTTGCGCACCATCGGCCACCAGCGACGGCTCTCACCGAAGCAGCGGGGCGATTCGCGGCGCAGCAGATCGACCAGCAAAATCGGAAAGGCGGTCTCGTCCATTTGCGAGCCGCTCCAATACGGACGCCCATCCAACCACATGTTCTGCGCCCAGTGTCCATCGGCTTCCTGGGTGGCTTCGAGGTAATGCAACACACGCAGCGCATCGTCGTGAGCGCCCGCCGCCAGCAATCCGCCGGCACTCTCGACCAGATCGCGCGGCCAGATAAGGTGGTAACCACCGAGGTCTTCGTCGCCTTTGTTGAAGCCCCACGGAATAGAGAGGCTGGCGATGATGCCTCCCAGGAAGTCTTTGGATTCGTGCGTGCGCAGAACCACCACGCTGGCCCGGTACAAATCTTTTTCCCGCGGCTTCTCGTCGAGCTGCTTCAGTGTCCGCTGCCAGTTCTGCCAGTGCGAGACGTAGTCTTTGCGGGTCGTTTCGTAAGAGGTGAGCAGGGAAGAGAGGGTTTGCTGACCGGCTTCCGCCCAGATTCCGCCAAAGCCGAGGGCGAGGATGAACTCGCCGTTACAGGCGGCCAGGTCGATTTCGGCGGTCAGCGCGATGTTCCCGTTTTCCGCACGCTCATATTCCCATGTCATCTGGAAATGTTGCGAGAGGTCCTGCCAGCCGTCCGATACGCCGACAAATCCGACGGAACGTTTTAACCATGGCGCGGAACAGCCCAGGGCAAGCGCGCTGGATTCGCGCTGGGCAAAAAGCATGGGCTTTCCCTTGTAATCGCCCAACCATCCGGTATTGCCATATCCAAAATTACCCAGGTGCGAAGCCAACAGTGCGTAGAGGCGGTAGTCGCGCAGATTCCCCTGGAGCGGTACGAATCGAATTTTCTGCAACAGCACGTTTCGCCACGGATCGGTCAGCACTTCCTTTTCGATCCGGTACCGGCCCTGCATGCTCGTATTGGCCAGTTCATAGATCGGCACTCCCGGTTCGATCGGAAGGTTCTGGAAGGTACAATGCCTCTTTTCTTCGGAGAAGAAGCCCCGACCGTCGCTGACGATCAGGCCGAAGTCGCGGGTGCAGGCTTGATCCACCCGGGGAAAATAAATCTCATTGAGAATGCCGTGACTCAGAGTGAACCAAACCCTGCTGTGGAGGTTCAGCGCCGTGCCTACTCCGGTCTTGGCGCTCGAAGTCCAGCGGGGTTCGATTCCGGGCCAGCCCGGCGCATAACTGGGTGCCTCACGATGAACATCGCTCACAGTGGATCTCCACCGTCAAGCAGTTTGCCAGAAGATGCGGATTTGTGCTCGTTTGCCACGAAAACAAGGAAAGGCGCATCTAATACACACATGTTTGGATGCCCCCTCATCCGTGTTCGACCCCGGTTTGGCTCGTGTGCGAAGGGGATCCTGGTCACAGTCTTAGCCGCTGCCACACTCGTGCTGCTGATGGCCGTTCCCGGGGCGGCTGCCGAGCTTTCTTCGGACGGTCTTCCCTTTGCCGATCTGCCCTCGGCGAGGCTCGATCGCGGATTCTTCCGGCTCTACGATCTGGATTTTACCGGCGCGCAAAAAGAATTCGAGTCATGGGAAAAACTGAACCCCGAGAATCCCATGGGGCCGGCGAGCGAGGCGGCTGGCATCTTGTTTTCCGAATTCAACCGGCTCGGCGTGCTGGAAGCACAGTTCTACGAGAGCGACTCGATCTTCAACGCGCGGAAGAAGTATGAAGCCGACCCGGGACAACGCGCACGTTTCGAGCGGCAACTCGGCCGCGCTGAAGACCTCGCAAAGTCCAAGCTGAGCCGCGACGCTCGGGACCGCGACGCGCTGCTGGCGATGACGTTTGCCAATGGCTTGCGCTCCGACTTTGCCGCGCTCATCGAAAAGCGCAATTTGGCCTCGCTTCATTACACCAAGCAGGCAACGGCCTGGGCCGGCCAACTGCTCGCGGCCGATCCCAGTTGCTACGACGCTCACCTGGCTGGCGGCGTCAGCCGTTACATCATAGGATCGATGGCCGCTCCGGTGCGTTGGGTGCTGCGCCTCGGGGGCGTTGCGGGGGATAAGGCTGGCGGCATCGCCGAACTCCAGACGACCGCAGCCCAAGGCCATCTCCTCGCCCCATTCGCGCGCATCCTGCTGGCCATCGCCTACGTCCGCGAGAAGGAGTTGCCGCGCGCGCGTGAGCTCCTGCTGGCGTTGCAACGAGACTTCCCCAACAACACTCTCTTCGGCCGGGAACTCACACGGCTCGACCAGAACGGCAGCCGCTAAGTATTGGAGATCGAGTACGTTCATCAGAAATTCACCCCGCTGTAACCTTCCTTTAATACTCCGCCCATAAAACTGTTGCTTCGCCCATAAAACAAAACTGCAAACCTAAATCAGGCACGAGGAGGACTCATCGAGTGATAAGTCGCATCGCGCTGCTGTTGGCAGGTTTTGCCCTGGCGCTGCCAGTCATGGGGCAGACCACGCTGAATGGAGCGGGCGCCACCTTCCCGTATCCCATGTATTCCAAGTGGTTCAGCGAATACAACAAGCTGCACTCAGACGTGCAGATCAACTACCAGTCGATTGGCAGCGGCGGCGGCATTCGCCAGGTTTTGAACGGCACGGTCGACTTCGGAGCCAGCGATGGCCCCATGTCCGACGAACAACTGGCGCAGGCCAAGACCAAGATCCTGCACATCCCCACCGTGCTGGGTGCGGTCGTGCCCGCCTACAACGTCCCGGGGATCAGCGGAGAAATCAAGTTCACTCCCGAAGCTCTGGCCGGTATTTTTCTCGGAAAGGTCCAGAAGTGGAACGACGCTGCCATTACGCAGGCCAATCCCGGCGTCAATTTTCCGGACAAGCCGATCATCGTGATCTATCGCTCCGACGGCAGCGGAACTACGTTCATCTTCACCGACTATCTCTCCAAGATCAGTAAAGATTGGAGCAATACCGTCGGGAAGGGAACATCAGTCAAGTGGCAGATTGGGATGGGCGGCAAAGGCAACGAAGGTGTGGCCGGACAAATTCGGCAGTTGCAGGGGTCGATCGGCTACGTCGAACTGGTTTATGCAGTAGAAAACAAAATTACCTACGGATCGATCAAGAACGCCGCCGGCAATTTCGTGAAAGCTTCGCTCGATGGAGTAACCGAAGCGGCTGCCTCGTCGCCAAAAATGCCCGCCGATTTTCGCGTCTCGATCACGAATGCACCCGGCAAAACGGCATACCCCATTTCCAGTTTTACCTGGCTCCTAATTCCTGTACAGGCCAAGGACCCGAAGAAAGGGAAGATCATCGCCGATTTTCTGGACTGGATGGCCAGCGACGGTCAAAAGATGACAAGCCAGCTCAGTTATGCGCCGCTACCGCAAAACGTGGTGGAGAAAGTGAAGGCGGCCATCAAGCAGATCCACTAAAGCGGCGATGGAAGTTCTGGGGCGTTTAGCCTTCCTATCCGGCACATTTATTTTTTCAGGAGATGAAAACAAATGAAACGAATCATGGTTGTGGTGCTGTCGATGTTGGTCGCGGGGAGCGTGATCGCGGCACAAGCTCAGCAAGATACAGCCACTTCAACGGCGACGAAGATCCCGCGAAAAAAAGCCGTCGCCAAAAAAACTGGCCCAACTGTTTCCGAGCAGCTCAGTGAGATGAAACAGGCGATCGATGCTCAGCAGCAGCAGATCAAGCAGTTGAGCGATTTGGTTCAGAGCCGCGATCAAAAGATTCAGCAACTGGAACAGCGCCTCGATCAGAGCCAAACTGCAGCTGTGCAGGCGCAGACCAAGGCGGATACTGCCGTGGCTCAAACGACCGACCAACAGCAGACGGTGATGGCGCTCAGGAGCGACGTCACCGACTTGAAGACCACCGCCACGAACTCCGCGTTGACTTTGCAGGAAACTCAGAAGCGTATGGGGGATCTGGAGAGCCCGCTCGCCATCCGTTACAAAGGAATCACCATCACTCCCGGCGGATTCCTGGCGGGTGAATCCGTGTATCGCAGTTGGGCGACAGGTGGGGATGCTACTCCCTTTAACAGTATTTTCATGCCTGGCAGCGGCGCGAACAGGGTTTCTGAATTCTTTGGTTCCGGCCGCCAGTCGCAAA
>OBLU010002938.1_pt1 | contig 15492 bp, 23 predicted proteins | sample 1518681 | NCBI WGS metagenome assembly OBLU01 (sample SAMEA3539304, study PRJEB22396) | soil metagenome | biome: tundra; feature: field; material: soil | place: USA | collected 2010-05 | depth 0.15 m
GCACTGCGATTGCGCTGCGTTAAGCAGCGCAATCACAGCGTCAGTTATCGCTTCCAAATGATTGCAAGATGAACACACACAAGCACATACGTGGGAGGCTTTCGTTTAGATCCCCTGCTCAGTTATGCAGGGGGTCTAGCTTCTTAGGCCCTAAGCTATTGATTCTAATGGTGGGCGCGACAGGGCTCGAACCTGTGACCTCCTGCGTGTGAAATGTGGGTCGGTACTCCTGTGGCATACCGAGAATTACTGCCACTCCACAGATAATAAATAGGTTAACTGCTTCCCATGGTGATTGGCGGGGTGCTATGGTACCACCAGGAATCGGCCGTCATCGAGGCCTCCATGCCACACCATCGGCCACACCCGAAGACCTGTCGGCCACTCGCCTGGCTGCGGATTCTGACGGTTGAGTGCATTTGGCTTTACCGTCGCCTCACCCTCCCTCGAAATGCAGAATCGCATTTCGTTCTGCAAACGCCTGTGCAAGACATCTGACATTTCGGTTCAGCGGCATCGACCCCTCCCAACTGCTAAATTGGAACTGTAGCGGCCCGTCCGCACTCCACTCGGCACCGATGAAGAACGCGCCGAACCGATGTCGTCCAGGAGAGGGTTTGCATAAAAGAATGGAGGCTAGCGCGACGCCATGAACGATTTCGGTGACGCTCGCCACTTCCGCGAGATGCTCAGCATCCGTCGCGTTCTTGGCGATTGTGGCTGTATGGCTATCGCGGAAGACGAGGAGAAGAGGGTCCTGGACCTCATTTGTGACCAGTTTCTGAAATTGTCCAAGTTGCTGCCCTCCAGGAGGCTTGTGCACGAAAGGCACGAGCGCCGCGAACATTTCTTCTTGACATACGACGATCAGGAGAATTTGGCGTGGTCGTTCGCCAATGGCATTGCGGAGATGTACGAAGTTGTGGCGCGTCTCGGCCTCACCCATTGCGCCGACCATTCAGCATCCGTCCGATTCTGTGGCGCCCTCGCGAAAGGGCTAGCTGACGTTTCGGCATCAGTTTGGATAGAACTCACGGATGATTTCACGTTCTATCCTGCGACTGGCGAGGACGGCATTACAAAGATGTACGGCGAATTGGAGATTCGAGAGGTGGTCATTTCGAGCTTGGCGCCGAGGGTGCATTTACTCGGGACTCTGGCCTTGGCGATGCTCGATCCTGCCGGGCGTGCCACAGCCGAGGAGAACCAGGGCGACCGTCAAGCCGTTCTGACCGCCGCTTCGGCTTCCTCGGGCGAGGACAAGCGTCCGCTAGGTACATCTTCACCCGAAAGACTAAGCTACCCAGGCTTGAAACCTCTAGATAAGCTATCCGGAGCGGCACGATCCTTGGCGACTTCACGCAGAGAGATCATAGTTCCCATCTTGCGCGAGAAGAACATCACCATTAATGCGTTCGCTGCGGACTGCACCATCGATCGCAAGAACATCGAGGGTTATTTGAACGGGACGACAAGGAAATTTGAGAAGTATCGCACGGTTCTCTCGGAAACTCTCGCGACAGTCCTTAACGATAAGAGCTTCAAGCTTCCCGCCTAGGCGATGAACCACCACCGCACGTTCCTGGGAATACTCCCAGGAATCCTGCTGACATTCCTGCCCCAACAATACCATCATGTTCTTGTGACTGCGAACGAGGCTCGCAGAAAGGAGAACGGATGGAAGGATCCACTAAGAGAATGGCGGTACCTGAAAGACTCTATACACCCAAACAAGCGCCCACCGTGGTCGGACTGAAGACGAAGACCCTGGATGAATATCGCCGTCTTGGGGTCGGCCCAGAGTTCATTCGGGCAGGGTCTAGGATATTCTACAAAGAATCCTCACTGTTGGCCTACCTAGATAGTTGCCCGCGATCTGTAGCAAGGAGACGCGCGAACAGGGCGATTTGTACGCAAACCGCGACCTGCACCGTCCCGCAAGGCGGTTAAGTCCCGACAGCAAAGCTGCCCAAATCTAACAGAGAATTATCACGGCCGTTTGCGGACCGAACTCGGCCCGCCGAAAATGGCCGACGTGTGCCATATGCAGGAGTTCACTCAACTTTACAAGGAGTCTTATGTCAGAACAAAAGAACGTCTCCCGGAAAACGGAGGCACCGAACAAGAAAAAACGTGAAACGTTCGAGATCTTGGCAATCGGCCTTGATTGTTCCGGTGGTGTCGATCAACACATCGAAGTTGTCTACAACCTCAGATACAAGGGTGTAATCTGCCGCAACCGTCGCGAGACAGTCCATCTGTTCGGCACCTGGCCTGAGCACCCGTTGGCCGACTACGGATGCTTTGCAATGGACGATGAAGACTTCACGTCCACCGTTGACACAGGGCCTCTCACCATCAAGTTCACCGAACAACAGGAAAGACAAATCCGGTCTCACTTAAATGTCTGGGTGTTCCGCCTCTACGCTCGTCTCTTACGGGTCGTGCAACCCGAAAGCGAATACACCAAAGCGGTCGTCAACGAGGCCAAGATTACAGCGAGAGCGTTCGGGTACGAGTGGGAAGATGATTGCCATAAACTGTAACGTCCTGGAAGGGTGTCTTGAGCCCTCTTGAAAGCCCGCTGCTGTTCCGATAGCAGACGGTGGTCCGAAGTAGTAGTTGGCTGGTTGCGAATCCGGTTGCCCCGCCCCGGCGTAACAGCCAGCATGTCAAAAGCTTTTGGGGGTAGTCGTTCGCCGCGAGTTCCGGCTACCGCAATTTGGAAGTTTTCCTGAGGGCACGTGTGTCTATCGACCTGAAGGTCAGGCACAGAAGATCCATTGGAGTTCTGACGACTTCGATCAATCTAGGAGACCAACTTGGAAAGCGAGATCATGAACGAGGGGCTGTACCAGAGAACGAGACGGCGTTGCTCATCGCACGCAGAATCCAACACCGACTCGCAAGACGCCCAGCAGTTCCAGGTTAAGAGCGGTGATGTCTGGGACTCGGACTGGTCAACGGTGCATCGGGCAACGCTAGCTCAAATCGGCTTCGACGAGTTCCTCAGCGCTACTCCTCCAGACGCCGTCGCGGTCCTCTATACCCCTGATCGCCTCACGCCGGACGAATTCCGCCATCGCGTGGAGGATTGGCGGATTCGGTCGGGTTGGCTCCACCCCAAGCAATTCTGCCCGCGACGTCGGGAGCGAAAATTCGAATATGTTTTGAGTCTGGAGTACGGACCATTTCCCCGGCGCGGCAGGTTCGGCAGACTCCATGGTCATATTTTGCTATGGAATCTCCGCATGATCGAGCTACCCTTGCTGGCTGCGGCATGGCGCGAGTTGAACGGAATCAAGGACGAGCAAGAACCCGTGCTCGCCCGATTCTCAGCTACTGGCGGAGCGATTGGTTACACCCTGAAAACCCTGGGGAGTAATGCAGACCTTGTTTCCATTAGCGCCAAGTTGCCGCTTGTCCTCCATCATCTGCGGCAGGCACGCGGTGAGGATGTAGCTCTTGGCAGGCCCCGCTCTTAGTCGGTTGGCTTAACGGACTTTACACATGACTAGCTCACGACCGACGATTTGAAGGTGAACGATGCGGACTCTAACAAGACAAACGGACGAACGTTTCCCTCTCCCTGTTTCGGAGAAGGCAATCCTGACGAGGGCTGTGCGGCGGTTTCCAAAGTGTTTGCGAAATGTGCCCAACTGGTTCGTCACTGAGCCCTACGAGCTTCCTGGATCAATGTATTTCCGAAGTTACTCACCAGTGACGCTGGAGCCACTTCGCTACGACCAAGTTGACGACTACGTCTCCCTGGATGTCGCCATGCAGACTTGGAAAGATCACGGGCACTGGTTCGACGGTGTCGGGTTTCACGTCACCAGTCCTTGGGTTATTCTTGTGGTCCAGCATTGTGTCACGCCGAACGGCAGTGTCACCAGGCGGGTCAAGGACGTCATAAAGCGCCTCCGGGGATATTGGGAATTCACGAGGAACGGCAAAGACGTGCAGGCTATCTTGTCGTGGCCGAACAGATTGCAGTCCCGTGCGGGCGTAATCGCTGGCCACCCCGCCTTCTTGTGTGGCGAGGGGGTCTGTGGCGTTACCGGCCACGTGGTCCCAGGGTGCGGCGGTGACCCGTTATCCACAGACCAGGATGCCTTTTCCGTTATGCTCTACGAAATGGCAACCAAGCCAGCAGTTGATGTCCTGGCACAACTGAAGCGGGACACCAGAGGTGGTGGGCGCCGCAGCGAAAACCAGCAGCTGCGCCTCTTTGACGATTTGTGACGGCGTTCGTAGGGCCTGCCGGTGCAGTGTGGTCTCCGGCCCACCAGAGACCCTGATTCCCGGCCTTCGAAGGCCCGAGGTGCTTCTGCGGCCTCCTGGGTCAGGCACGGGCAACCCTCAGCGAAGCCGCGAGGCTTCCGCGTCCTGCTCTGGCGACCAGGCGCTCCTCTAGTCAGGCTCCCGGCGAGCCTTCTTACGATTCCGCTTACGGGCCAACGCTTGCTTGACCCGGAGTTTCTGGCCTGGCTTCAAGTAGAAGGAGTGCCTTTTGACTTCCCCGATGATGTTCTCGTTCACAACCTGCCTCTTGAAGCGGCGGAGCGCGTTCTCAACAGTCTCGCCTTCCTGGAGCCTTACGTCAGCCAAACTGCACCTCCACCACGTTCCAGTTCTTGCGTGGTCATCATACGGCCTCTTCGGTCGTCGGAGCCGCCTCGACGTGCGCCAGCTTCTCCGTCAGTTCCTTGCTGGGCTTAAAGCCCGCATCCCGTTTTGCGGCGATGGTGATGGTCTCCCCGGTGCGAGGGTTGCGGCCTTGGCGCTCCTTCCTCTCTTTCACCACGAAGCTGCCAAACCCGCGCAGGTCTACCCGTTCATTTGCCTGGAGAGACTCCGCGATCAGCGCCAGTACAGAGTCCACTGCGACTTCAACCTCGGACTTCTGCAATTCAGTCTTGGCCACGACCTTCAAAATCAATTGCTGTTTTGTCATCTTGTATAAGTTTAGCGGGTTCGGCACTCGAAAAGGCCCGTCATGCGAGGACGCGTTTCGGTGCGTTCTTGATGGAGGTACCTCCAGTGATGCTCTCCAGTACTGCCACAAGCATCCCGTCCAACGCCGAGAACGGTGGCGGACGTGATGCAGCGAGCCGCCACCGCTCACGGCCAAGGTAGCCGTTAGGTCCTTAGCCTGCGGCTTACGGCGGAAGTGAACCGCGGATTAGGCCAGGTGAAGAATGAGGGTCCAGCCGTTAGGCGTCAACTAGGGTAAGGCGTAAGCGTCGAGGCTACGGGTCACCTTACTGTAGGGTAGGCTAGGCGAAGGACTGACGCTGAAGGCGTTACGCTGAAGGGTTAGCCGTAACCTGTAGGCGTGAGGCTCGCGAGTCATACCTGCAGGCATTAGGCGAAGTTGACTGTGAGTCAGGATTAGACTAAGACTTAGGCGAACGGCTCCCGCGCGGGTGATACAGATTGAGGCTTAGGCTAAGGCGTTAGACTGTAGGATAGGATTACGTCAAGGGTAAGGTGTTACCTCAAGGCGTAACTCCGAGCCTAAAGGGTAACTGACTGTGGGTTAGGATTAAGTGAAGCTCAAGGTGCAGGCGTTCGGCTAAGGGAGAAGGCTAAAGGTGTCAGCCCCGCGCGCGTTCTTGATTTTAATAATAACTTGATACCTCATACGTAGGTTTTATGAGCTTTATCCATAAAACCTACAGAGCGTCAGCGAGTCCGGAGGCAGCGTAAGCTGCCGAAGGACGTCCGTAGCATTATTGATTTCATTAGAAAGGCCTTAACGATTCCTCGCGGTAATCGAGCCTTGACCTAACGCGCGCGTCCCCAAGGGCAAGGCTTAGGCTCGCGCGCGTGAAATTCCGGAAGTGCTGGGAAATCGTCGCTGGCAGGACCACACAGCAACCCGCTCCGGCTGGCCGTCCATGCCCACCGTGAACCCACCGAGGAGTGCCTTTCTTTGGTGTTCTGGGGCTGTCGGTGGGCCTCGTCGAGTCGAGGTTAGGCGACGGCAGGGTCGAGCTAAAGGCCGAGTTTACCCATCCTCGGCGGTCCCCGTTGGCAGCGGTGATCCGGTGATTCCGCTATCACGTCAGAGGAGGATGGTGATGACTTCTCAGTTTGGGTCAATGCCAAACTGACCGGCCAGTCTCGCGAAGCCCAAGTGTCTCTTTCAATCCCCTCCCGAAGGCGCTGAGAAGTACTGCGGGCACTCGGCCGAGGCGGTCGCCCAAAAGCGGGCTCGACGATTTGGGATATACGCGGTAATGGTCCGATGCACGCCCTGATGCTATTCATACGCCAGCCGTTCCCAGCAGTCAGCGCGGAGCAGGTGTTCTTCGAGAGGATCGGTAGTGGGTCCATTTGAATTTTCCGATAGCGCTTTCGCATTGACAATCGATGGCCGTTGTGCTCCGTCCTGCCGATGCGGTTTCGCATGTGGTATGGTGGGGGGATGGCGCGCGGATCGGGAAGAATACAAAGGACGATCAAGGCCATCGTTGCCAAGCAACTTGCCGTGCGACAGAACGATCTGGCCGATAGCGCTGCGCCTACGCCAGCTAAACTGCTCGGTTCTTTCCTTACCAGCGCCGCTCTTGCGATTGTCCTTGATGCCATATGGAGTTACCTCGCTGTTTCTGGTCTAGTCCATATGGGATCAGCAAGGGTTATACTCGTGTTTGCCTGGATAGTCGGGACGCTAGGTATAGTTGGTTCTGGCTGGATTTGGGGCAAACCTTTTGTCCACCGCATTAGGCTAGCGTTCTTTGCTTCAACCGCTTTGGGACTGTCGCTTTTAGGGTTGGACGGGTGGACCGTGAGGCATCGCCCAGCAGAGGTTCACGCCATCAGTTGGGCAGATTTCCCGACCACACTGGCGAACCAGATTGCCGACGCTGTTTATAAACGCCTTGCTCCATTGTTCAAAGAGCATGTCTCACCTTCGGAAGCAGCTAACCCCGTTCCTCTACCATCGCCAACCCCATCCGAAGCACGGTTAAAGAGCGTAATGCTATCTGTAGCATTCAGCTGTCCGTATGATCCGCAATATCCTCAGAGGTTGCAATGGCGGATAGACAACAAAGTGGAAACTCCCGTGCAGCAGTTACACTGGCACTGTTTCACTTGGGATCTAGATAAACCAGAACTAAAGAGTCCAGTGAGTAATATTGGTATTCAGGAACCTGTCCAGTTAATTGATTTCATAAATGGGCATGATTTTGCGGCTGGCTATGTAGTGCCGCTAAACGTCCCCGTTGAGATTGGAGATCAGATGTATGGAACCTGCCAATTCTGGTGCTTGAGGTGTGCAGATGCAGGATACTGGCTTTATTTCAGACAGGGGGTGGGTGGATGGTACATTGAAGCACCTGTACGGGGGGCAGCCGTACCGTCCCCTGGGGTTATATCCAAGAATCCGGAAAAGATTCTTGAGGAGTTTGCGCGAGTGAATCACGTGGATGCGCCCAAGAAGGCAATAGGAGATTGGCCCATAGCGAAAGGCTCTAGATGACTATGCTTTCTTCCAGATTAAATGCTACGCCGCTATTGCATCCACTGTGCCGCAACTTAGGTTAACCATCTCTTGGATAGACCACACATGCTGACTGATCCCCGCTTCCATCGCCGGAGTAACGCGCAATGTCTGATGCACACGCGCGAAGTTGTAGTGCATGTGGAACAGCGCAAGCATAGCGATGTGGTTCTCAATCTTTTTACTGAACGCGTTGGTCAAACGGGTGAAGCGCCGCATGTTCATCCGCATGTTGAGGTTCTGCCGTTCGACATACGACGTGCTGATGTGCGCGTGGTCTGGTTCGCCGATGATGTCGATCCGTTTGGTGCCCAGACACTGCGCCGGGCTGTAACGTTGTTGGCCTTCAGGATTGTTGCCGTAGACCTTCACCAGTTGCGCGTAGTTCACATCCGACGCGAACGCATCAGGAACGGCTACCAGATACATCTTGTGGCCGTCCGTGGTCAACTGGATTCGATTCGTCAAACGGCTTCCAACGTCCTGAAGGAACTCCGTCGCATCCCCGGCGTCCCTCCGTCCAACCAGCCAAGAAATCATCAGCTTGCTTTGCGCTTCAATCGCGGTGAACGTCCAAACGTCGCCACAGATCCCCGCTTCCATCTTTTCGACCGTGACGTTCTTTTCCTTGCAGCCGACGAAGCTCCAAATCTCATCGACCTGAACGCGCTTTGCGGTGACGTTGCGAACCACGCGGTCATGGTACTCGGCGCAGGCGCTTCCGACGCTAACCAGCAGGCGAAGGACGGCACCCTTCGATACGCCCGTCATGCGGACAGTGGACCGAACGGAGCAGCCCAGCCTTCGACCAGCGCCGAAATCGCCGCTACCTTTTTCGCCGTGCTAATTACGTTTGCCATAATCTAATTGTACGACAGCGCTTTCGCATAGTCAATAGGAAAGCGACAGTAAGTTGTATTTTACGCGGTTTTCTTCGCTTTTGCCCAGCGCGCTTTTGCAGCTTTCCGCGCGCTTCGCTTGCGCTGTTCATCGGTCATGGTTTCAAGACGGCGTTTGCCGCCGATCTTGCCGCCCTTCGCGCCCATCTCCCGCATGACCTGCTGGACAACGGTAAGCTCAACAGTTTCGGACAGTTGGATAGCTTCCAGAGAAACGCGCCTGGCGTTCTGGACCGTATCGAGTTTTTCAGTGGTGCGTTTCCGCTTTGGCATATTCCAAGCGTGGCACGAAATAGAGGAACGGTCAAGAGATGACAATTCCAAATAGACCCACTACCAGAGGATCGGACTCGGCGCTAGGCAGTGTCCGCATGACGTACCGTTCGAGATCGTCATCGAAGACGTGACCCACGATTTCGACGGTACTCTATTTCTGGGAGCAATAGGGGAGGTGCTGGTGCAGCCTCCCCCACGGGGCCACTCGGGCTGGCATGGGACGGGTTTCTCACTTGGTTAGACTATTGTTGGCTGACCATTTATTGTAGGCAATAGGAAAGTTCCTGCTGCAGAAGATGTTCTTCTCGTCGTGGTAGTCATGGTAAAGCGTGGACTTCCGAATCTTGGCGAACTGTTCCAGGTCTTCTTCTGCAGCTGCCTCGTCCGCGGCGCGTACATATAGATTCTTCGCACACTCATCCAGCCAGAAATAGATCGTCCGCAATTCCGCTTCGGTAAAGGATATTGGCGGACCCTGGCTCAGATCGCGTTCGATCGATTTGGGAAGCAGGACTCCTTGGTAATCATGTTGTCCGTTTGCCGCAAGGATGCTCCATTTGTTACCGATCTTATGCGCTGCCAGATTCTGATAAACCTCGCCAGTCCGGACATTTATTACATCGAATAGATACTGAATGCTCGCATTCTTGCCGAGGCAATTAGCAACGCAAGAGATTACCTCAAGACGCCGGGTCTTAAAGCTCCTGTTATCCGGCCTCGGCCCTTTCGAGGCGATTGCTGATCCTGTTGCGATTGTTTGTTTCTTCGTCATATCATTCTCCTCTATCGTAAAACCGTCGTCGAGTTCGTTGGCGTGTCTTTCTGTTTTGTCGGAGTTGTGTTGTTTAGTCGCTTTCATAAGCTGTTCCTTGGGTGTGAGGAGTCTAAAGGCCTCAAGTTAAGCGTGAAAGCCATCGGAACCGATGGATCGCGTGGTCCGTTTCCTGCTGATGTCGGGTTGGTCTGTGGCCGTTCACGGCATGGCTGGCATCGGTTCCGAGAACGCCGGAGAAAAGCGAGACCGTTGAGTGCCAGCAGAGGCCATGCGTCTACCGAGCTACCTGGCTGCCAACCGGGACAGGTTGGAATCGGAGGTGTTTGTGGCCAACCCAGCGGCAACCGGGAATGCTATTTTCCGGCGTTTGCGGCTCCGCGGTGGGCCTGGCGGCGTTGGGGCCGGGCCAGCCAAGGGTCGCCGCTGCGCAGGCCTTGGGCAGGCCGTATTTTGGTGCTGGAGGTGGGTGCGACGATGACACCGGAAGCCGCGCGTCGATCACAGTCATTTCTACGTTCTTCCCTTGACTACCTCCGACGACTGGCCCATACCGATCCCGGCGTTCTATAATCGGTATCCTATCGACCATGTCTCAGGATGATGCAGTCGCCAGGCTCGCACGCCAGATCGATGCCGCCAGTAAAGCCGAGCGCTTCCTGGTGAAAGCTGATGAGGTCGCTACCCTTCGTCGCGATGGAGCGCTTAATCTGCATCGGATTTGTTCAGAGTTCGTCTCATCAGTGAACAGCAATTTGTCGGAGGCGGTGCTCGATCTTTCGCCGAGTACATATTCTCCAGAGATGTTCCGGGACCCTGGGACCAACCTGATCCAGATCAGTTCACAGGGCCGCCAGATGCAGATCGGATTCGAGGCTACGTCCCAATTGGTCTCTACCGAGAAGTTCCTTGTCCCGTACGTCCTGGAGGGTGAGGTGCGAGCCTACAACCAGAAAATGCTCGAACGGTCTGAGATTCGGAGTCTGCTGCTGTTCTTCTGCGTGGAGCAAGGCACTGCGGGCTGGCGCTTCTTCGACTGGAGAACCACACACACCGGACCAGTGGATCGCGGGCTGTTGGCGAAGATGATGGAGCCGCTCTTCTGACGATTCGACTGGTGTGAACCCGTGATGGCAACTTCCCCCAGTTCCAAGCAGAACTCCCTGTGCAACGTCTGCTTCACGGTCAAGCAGACCTTGCACAGGCCGACGTTCCTGGAAGAAGGTCGAGAAACGACTAGGCCTTCACCTTCTTGACCTTCGGTGGCACAATCGCGTCTTTCGCGGATTTGGCTACCCGGAACTTCACAACCTTCTTGGCCGCGATTTTGATAGCTGCGCCCGTACCAGGGTTCCGGCCCATCCGTGCCTTGCGGTCCACGCGGACCAGTCGACCGATTCCGGGTATGACGAACACGCCGTTCTTCTTGACCTCAGTGATAGCCGTGTGGGCGAGTGTATCCAGCATGTGCTTCGCCACTTTCTTGGTGACCTCGCAGCTATCTGCGAGGGTCTGGATGATTTGCGTTTGTGTCATTGTGATTCTCCCTATTCGGCGTGACGCCGTTGAGTTGATGGTACGTCAAATCCAATTCGTTTCAAAGGAATCACGGACCTGCATTAGTTGAGTATCAAACGGCGGATACCAGATCGAAAAGATAAGTGGGGATTCTCCGGACGCCTTCGCATACAATGGTGGCGTATACCGTCAACGGAAGTAGGAGTGACACAGATGCCTACACAAAAGCTATCCTCTGAAATCCTCACCGCCGCCATTGAAGGCTTTGAACAACAAAAACTCCGTATCGACGCTCAAATTGTCGAACTACGGACTATGCTACCGGGTGGCCGCACCGAGCCAGCCGCTACGCTGACAGTTCCAAAAGGCAAGCGGCGAAAGCTGAGTGCCGCCGCGCGGAAGCGCATTGGTGATGCACAACGGAAGCGCTGGGCTGAATCCAAGGGGACGTCACAACCCTCCACCGCGTCCGAGTCTCCGAAGCGCAAGCGGAAGCTCAGTGCCGCTGGGAAGCGGGCGATTGCAGCTGCCACAAAGAAGCGCTGGGCGGCGTTCCATGCCGCTAAAGCTGCGGCGAAACCAGCCGCTGCGAAGAAGGTTGCCGCGAAGAAGACCACTGCAAAGAAATCGGCGGTGAAGGCTCCGCGGAAAGTGGCGGCGAAGAAGCCTAGGAAGAAGGCGGCGAGCGCTCCCGCTGCCTCTGCTGCGGTCGCCGCACAGCAGGTAGTCTGACACGCATCAACTTCTCAGCCTGTTGTGGAATCCTGTATTCTGGCAACACAGGAGCCATCAGTTTCAGATGCCAAGTGAACTTGATCCCAAGATTGCCGACAAGCTGGTGTTCAGGGCTGTCGTCGGCCTCAGACTGTCACAGGGTGAGCAGGTTCTTTGCACGCGACGGGCGCTGAAAGCGGCGTTCTTGGCCGTCGCTCAGGAGGCCTACGGAATGGGCTTTCTGGCTGGTCAGGAAACACGCCTCAGCGAAAGTACCCGACCGGGAAGCTCTGATCGGCCAGCGTGGATGGACATCCGGCTCGATGACTACGCGGCCATGGCAGCCCAGGGTCTCCGGCTCCGGCCCATCGTTCTGCGATCCCTTCTCGGCGCCGGGTATCAGTGCCTGGGGGACCTGCGTTGGATACCTCTCTTGGAACTCATCCGCCTCTTCTACATCGGCAGGAAGACGGCCAAACAGATCAGAGCCACGGTGGAACGGCTGGAACGGGAGGCGTGAGTGTGGAGTTGGTGACGGTCGAAGTTAGGTGACCTACGAACGCCGTGGCGTCGAGGGCCAAGCAGAACGTGCACTCCACCCAGACTCAAGATGGCCGCACGGCTTGGACGTAACCAGCGATCAGTAATGCCGGAATCAGTGCCCAAGAGCCAAATCGCGTTTGGGATCAAATGGAAGAGGCTTCAGCACTTTGGGCCCGAGGATTCTGCCGCCTCTGCTCGTGCGGAAAGCGAAATCCAGGCCCTCCGAGCCTCGAGTAGCGGCCGTGACCTTGCCTAGCGTGCTACGAACGCCGCCCTTGTTGTAGAAGCAAATGCCGGAAGCCCAGTCATGGATCGTCCGGCATGATTTCGTCAGCGATGCCCATGGCAGTAACCATACCCGAGGGCTGTCCGTAGTATGCGGGTGCTGGAGAACCACCGTAGGTCGAAACTCGGAGACAAGGGAGCGCATCGACCTGCAGCGCTTCCTGCGGTCACCACCGGGGAGCTGGTTGCTCCAGCCCCTGGGGCTGAACATGTTTAGATCGTGACAGCCGAGGATCAGTACTCGGTCGCCCTCGAAACGAAGGCAATGTGATTGAAGGTTTACAACCTGGATCAAGGTGCTCGCCTGAAATGCGGTCGGATAGGACTTCCCGGTCCATCGTAGAATCTTGCCGTCAGATATGCGGACAAATGCGACTAACTCGGCGTGTATTCCAGCGGCATCAGAAAGGTCAATTCCAATTGTGAGGCTATCCGCCTTTCCAATTGCGGCTTTCAATACACGGGGAGTAACCACCCTCCGCACGACACTTTCGGCAGCTCGCTGAATTAGGCGGAAATCACCAGCAACAGAGTTCCAGCCCGAACGACCAGATAGGCCCGACGGCAACTCTGACTGGAGGAAACCCCCGGGTGTGATCATGAACCTTGCGGAGACGCCGGACGGCCAAGCCCTGAAGCTCCTGAGAAGGAGATCCTCAGCCTGTCTGTACATCTCGATGCCGCTTAGGAAAGCGGGAAGGGGCCGTCCCTGAATGATAATTCGGGCGATCATGCATCACACCCGCAGGTCACCGCTAGTTGTCAATCCCCCCGCACGAACACTCGACAATTGTGTAATCCAATGCCTCAAATCTCGTATTCGTCTCTGTACCTCCTGAATGCTCGGCTGGGAGCAACGCCTTGCCCGTAGCGTCGCGAACCGCAAGCTCCAGGACGTACTTGGGTGGGTAATGCCGCGCCCCAACTTGCAGGCAGAACCTTATTGATCTCCGCCGTTTTTGGACGCCGTTGCGGTCTATTTCCTTGACTGCTGCCTTAACATTGGCCCGAGAAAACGCCGGGATCTTCATAGCTTGGCCTCGATTGCTCTCTTTCGCATCAGTATACCGCCCGAGCCGGATTGTCGCACATCGCATTGCCCAGGCCACCCCGAAACGGCGAGCAAAGCCTCACGATGACGAACGACCCTCCTGCTTGGTTGTCCAATCGGAGCATAATTGTGTCATGCCTATGGCCGCGCCAAATATCGAGCTTCACTTCCACGATGAGATGCTGGAAGTCTATCGACGTGCGAAGGTGGAGTGCCACTACAACGCGAACTTCTTCATTCAGATGGTCAGTGGAACGGGCGGGTTGCAGACTGCGCGAACGCTCCTTGCCGCGACGAAGCTGTCGGACGGGTTTACGGCGCTATGGAAATGCGGTCGTCTCGACTTGACGGTGGAGGCGCTCGTTCTGAAGTCGCCATGGAGAGGTCTATTCACCGACGACGAACTGGCGATCGCCCAGAAGCGGCTCGACGATCTGGGGTACATTTCGCGGTGACCCCACATTCTGAACGGGACGGCCCCATCATGAGGAGGCAACGCCAGGGTGAGCGAAAAGATATCCGAGCAGCTTTGACAATGGATGAGTTGGCGGCGTATCCGTTTCACTGCGCCAACTGTTCTGCCACCTTCGAGGACGTGAAGCTCTTCTGTTCACAGCTCTGTGCGGACGAAGCAGGTTGGGTCCGATACGCACGGCGGTGCATGGCTGGCGGGCGCGACCGGGACCCCAGGGTGCAGGGGGCCATCACTATCCAGTTGGCGCACATCCTTGGTGGAGGATACGACAAGCGCGCGCGACAATTGCCGGAATCGCTTCGGCGGAGCATCATTCAAAGGGACCTGGGCAAGTGCCGAGCCTGTGGGCGACCCGGAGAGGAGATCGACCACATCTCCGGAAGCAGCAGTGATCCTGGGAATTTGCAGCTCCTGTGCGACACGTGCCACAACAAGAAGACCGTTGCCTCCTTCAAACGCATCACGAAAGAGTCTCATCCTGAAGAATGGGCCAAGGCACAGTGGCTTCGGAAACGGGCGGCTGCGCCGGAGCCGCTGTTGCTCTGCGACTCTGCGAACTGGGACAACCTTCAGAAAGACCTGATGAGGTCGCGACGCGACGTCGCTACCGGGCAGGGCACCCTGTTCGCGTGAGGCCGGGTTCGTGCGCTGGCGTAGGGGGAGCCGTATTCCCGGCGGTGCCGCGCGGGCAGGATGGCGCCGCGCTTCCCGTTACACTCAGGTAGGCGATCTCCATGAAGAATCTGAACTGGCGGAACGTCCCTGAGCCGGACTTCTATCGGTACGCCCAGTCATTTCACGCGGCGGCCAAGAGGCTGGCCGGGATGCTCGATTCCGCTCCCGTCACAGCCCTCGATCTTTGCCCAGTGCTTTCGGCGTATCGGAAGGCCGTCGAACTCAGTTTGAAGGTCGTGGTGCTTGGCGAAGGCAGCAACTTCCTGCCGACCAAGCCGGACCCGATCTCGGTTCACAAGATCAGGTCCGTGTCCTGGCTGGCCCAGTTCGTGTGCCAGATCATCACCACCCTGAACTGGGAAGAAGAATTCAGATGCGAGGGAGTCGAGAGCCTAGCCGATTTCAAGTCCGTGATCGAGGACCTAAATGCGGTTGATGCTGACTTCCACGCGTTCCGATGCCCCGCTGACCCAGTAACGCCGGATGCGGTCTCAGGCGATCTGACATCCGCCGTCCGTGAGTTCGTGCACCGCTTGGATGCCGTGCTGGATCTTCTGGACGGCACCGCTGATGCGCTGGCGGCAGAGTGGGATTTGCGATCAGGGAAGAACGACTGGGACGGCGGTACCGAATTCAAGCCGACCGTTCACTAAACTGAAAGGGTGAGTGCGCTGCCGTTCATAAGGACTGCCCCGAGCATCTTCCGCCACTCGGATTCGTCACCGCGAGCGGGTGACGGCTGCATCGAAGCGTCGCTCCCGGTGTGAATCA
>OBLU010002939.1_pt1 | contig 15491 bp, 12 predicted proteins | sample 1518681 | NCBI WGS metagenome assembly OBLU01 (sample SAMEA3539304, study PRJEB22396) | soil metagenome | biome: tundra; feature: field; material: soil | place: USA | collected 2010-05 | depth 0.15 m
TGCTCCCGAATTGTAAGCTGCACGACGCAAAGGCGACCTCTGCTCAAAAAGACCACATAAGCTTGGCGTAACCGGCTCGCCGCATCATATCCGTCTGCACACTTGAACTGGGACCCGCATATTCTGGGTGACGGCTCTTTAAGAGGTTTTGCCCCTCCACACTCATGGAAACGTGCTCTCCCGCACGCCAGATCAAACCTGTGTCGAGCCGCGTGTAGGAAGGAATGCCGGGCGACGGGAGGCGGTTTACGAAGTATGCTGCGCTGTTCCACTGGAGGTTTCTGGGTAGAATTCATGCTCGAACGCAACTGTGCTTGGTGGTCCGGAGCACCGCCTTCAACCCCGGCAGCATCGGTGAAGTCCTGGCTGCCTGCGAACGGATTGCACCTTAGTGGTACTGACAGGTACCACCATCTCTAATACGGTGGAGACTGCTTTGGCATCGCTGTATGTTTCCCCGGAGGTCCTCTCAAATGTCAAGTTGTGTCGATGGCAGAAGGTCGCTTCATCTCCTCGGACCAAACTCCGATCGATACGCAACGGAATCGATTTGTAACCTCAATGGAGGTTCATCTAGTAGACGTCCAAACGGCGGCTTCCGAGCTCTTCATCTCGAAGACAAGCAACCCGATCGAGATCTGATCATTGCAGCTGGCTATGCTGTGCTAGACCACACATCGGTGCTGGCAGCGCATCTTGCGGAGCTTATCAAGCAGAATGCACATGACCTGTTGACTCGCCATGAGACCAAGCGGCTAGTTGACCGGCTTGCGGATTCCCACCAAAAGCTGGTGGAGGAACTGACGCCAAAGCTTATGAGCCTGGGCGAGATGCGGAAGGTGCTGCAGCAATTGTTGCGGGAGCAGGTTTCGATTCGCGACCTTAGCACGATTCTGGAAGCCTTGATTGAAGCCGCAACGGTCAACAAGAGTCCAGTAAACCTCGTGGAAGCCGCGAGGCACTCACTAGGGCGCGCAATTATTCGACCCCTGCTGAATGCGAGTGGTCAGCTGAAGGTGGTGACCTTGGATCGGGCGATCGAAGACGAGTGTGCACGTACCTCATCGCAACACCCGCAGGCGACAACGGCCGGGGCGTTGCAGATTTCAGTGGCACGTAGGGTCCTGGATGGACTGCGGGGCATGTTCGGCGACCAGGATTTGCGCTCGCGCCGCCGGTTCTTCTTTGTTCGTCTCCAGGGCGCTTCAATCTGAAGCGTCTTCTGGAACCTTTTATTCCCAAGGTCGTAGTGATCTCGCCATCGGAGATTCCACCGATGACACAAGTTCAGTCGATTGGTTCGGTCGGATGAGGAATTTGGCACTGCACAGGCAAGGTGAGGTGAACCCATGACGCAAGCGGAATTGGCATACAAGACGAGTACCGCGGAAGGGGAGGATCGCAACGATCTTGTGATGCAGGAATTGTCGCAGGTCTATTACATTGCCCAGCGCATTCGCGAGCGACTTCCCCAGCACGTTGAGTTGGAAGACCTGGTGAACGCTGGCGTGATCGGACTGATGGAGGTGAGCCGGACTTTTGACAGCTCGAAGAATGCTCAATTCAAGACCTACGCGAAGTTTCGGATTCGTGGAGCGATTCTGGACAGCCTGCGCGAGTCTGACTGGGGCTCTCGCTACATCCGGCGGAAAGGGCGCGAGATTGGGGAAGCGACCACTCGGCTGGAGGGCTCGCTAGGGCGACACCCCACCGAGTCGGAGGTTGCGGACGAAATGCATCTTGAACTCGATCACCTGTGCAGGATCAAGCAGCAAATCGATGGACTCTATATCTCCGGCCAGGAGATGGCGGCGACCAATGACCGGTCGGAGACGCTGGATGTGATCGAGTCGGCGCCAAACCTGGTTGATCCCGATCCGTTCGATCTTTGCCTGCAGGGCGAGATGAAGGAACATCTGGCCGAGGCGATTTTCAAGCTCACCGAGCGGGAGCAACTGATTCTGTCGCTCTATTATCGCGAGGAACTGACGATGAGGGAAATTGCCGAAGTGGTAGGAGTCGCGCTTTCCCGCGTATCGCAAATACGACGAGCCACGATGGTAAAGCTGAGAGTTTCGCTGGCGCACCTTCACAACCATCCTAAGGCCGCAACCGCCGAACGAGGGAGGCGCTATGAGTGGGCGTAGTAAGGAGCAAGATGACTTCGGCGCGCGGGAAGCTTCCGCGAAGACGGTCGGCCGTTCGCCATCCGTGTGCGGTGACAGACGGATCCATTTCGGCCGGGTCGAAGGTCCGAGCAGTTTTTTGCAAATCGCCTCTCAAGACGTTGCTGCGATAGATCCGCAGCCGCTTCCGCAAGAGCGGATGAGTTCGCCGTATTAGTCGCAGATTCAGGCCGGATGGCTTTCGCCTTCCGCAATTCAGCACTCGAGGGAAGTTTTGTGAATACGAAGCGAATTCTTATCGCCCTGACGCTGGCTCTCATGGTCTCGGGAGTGTCTACGTGGTTTGTGTCCACGAAGATGGGCGCGCCGGTCATCGCGGTGAAGATTCCTGACCTGAGGTATGTCGCCGCGGCCAGTGACCTTGAGGCCGGCCAAGTGCTGAAAGCGGATAACACGGAGCTGGTCGCGTGGCCAAGCACCCGTCCCGTTGCAGGCGCTTCCTCTCAAGCAGTAGAGGTGGTCGGTCGCGAGGTCCTCTTTCCGCTCGCTAAGGGCCAGCCGATCCTTGATCGCGATCTCTCCGCGCCGGGCTCGGGCACTGGGTTTGCCAGCAAGATCCCGGATGGAATGCGCGCGGTCGCGCTGCGCTCCGACGAGGTTGTCGGTGTTGCAGGTCTTCTGACGCCCGGATCTCATCTCGATGTCCTGGTTACTTACAGGTCAGATGGCTCTGTTGAACCACTCACTGCCACTGTGCTGCAGAACGTCGTCGTTCTGGCGGCGGGCCACCAAGTTCAACCGGACCCGGCGGGCAAGATATCCGACGTCACCATTGTTACGCTGCTGTTGACTTTGGAAGAATCGCAGCGCGCAGTGCTTGCAAGCACGCAGGGGGCTATCCACTTTGTGCTCCGCAACAGCGGAGACAAGAGTCACAGCGATGAGGCTCCGATCCGGCTCTCACAACTAGCGGGTCATTTGGTTTCGCCGAAGCAGGTAGCAGCGGTGGTCGTTCCCGCGGTTCCAAAGCGGCACGAGATCGAAGTGGTCATGGGCGGTGACTCCGGCGGCGGGACCTCGACAAAAACTCCAGATGGAAGTGCGCGACCATGAACAATCTCTGTCCACTGGTATGTTGCTCAAACTTGAGCAGTCGGATCAGAAGCAGGATGAGTTTAGTCCTCTGCCTGGCCTGCTGCGCGGCTGGCAGCTCCTTTGCAGTTGGCCAAACCGGGAGGCCCGCGTCCGCAGCGCAGATTGAGGCACGCGCTACACCGCCGCCGCCGCCTGCGCTGCAATCCGGAGCCAAGGGCGACATACTCCACTTGACCGTAGGCCGCTCCGTGCTGCTAACGTCAGCGGTGCCATTGCGCCGCGTCTATGTTGGCAATCCTGCGGTACTGCAAACGTATACTTCCGGCGCTGACGAGATCGTCCTGACGTGTAAGACTGCCGGGGTGAGCGGCATGGTGCTTTGGGATGAGGCGGGCGGCAGCCGTATCTACTCGGTTTATGCCGATGTGGACCCGGACGCTTTGCGGATATCGCTCGACGAGGCTTTTCCAGGCTCCTCCATCCATGTGGCGGCAGGGGAAGGGAAGATCTTTCTGACGGGAGCGGTTGCCACCGATGCCGCATCGGACGCTGCGGACAAGATGGCGTTGCAGTATTCGAAGGAGGTCGTCAACTCCCTCCGTATTCTTCCCGTCCACGGCAAACAGGTACAGCTGAAACTTCGAATTGTGGAGGTAGACCGCACTCGCCTTCAGCAGCTGGGTGTCAATATTTTCGCCGGAGGACAGACGGCGACCGCAACCACGACGGGGCAGTTCGCCAGCACCTCGGTTGCCGGCAATACGTCCATCACGGTCAGCGATCCACTGAATATTTTTCTCTACAACACGAAGCTGAACGTCGGCCTGACGATACAGGATCTGGAGCAGAAGCAGGTTCTGCAGGTGCTGGCGGAGCCTACTCTCACCACACTCAGCGGAGTTACTGCCCGTTTTCTGTCGGGAGGCGAATTTCCATTTCCTGTCATTCAGCCCGGCGGCGGCGCCGGCAGCGCCGCCTCCGTCACAATTCAATTCCGGCCATTCGGAGTAAAGGTGGAGTTTACGCCCACGGTGAATGCCGACGGTTCGATCCACTTGAAGCTTTCTCCTGAGGTAAGCACGCTGGATTACAGTAACGCGGTCACGATCGCTGGCTTTACGATTCCCGCGCTTTCGACGCGTCGCTCCGACACGGAGGTAGAGATCAACGATGGTGAAAGCTTTATTGTTTCGGGACTGCTTGACCACCGCACGACTGAGATCATGAGCAAAGTTCCGGGGATCGCGAATGTTCCCATCATCGGTCAGCTCTTCCACTCAAAGAATTTCAATCACTCGGTGGTTGAACTGGTAATCATTGTTACCGCCTCGGTCATCGATCCTTTGAATTCGAATCCTGCGCCGGGCGACCTGACTCCGAGGTTCGTTGTACCCAATCTCGACGCGGACAGTTTCGATACCACTCTCTCAAGCCAGCCGCGCGCACCAAAACCGTCTCCCGTATCGCCATCGGACGTTCAACCAGCGCCAAAGGCAGGGCAGGACCCTCGATGACAAATGCCATCAAACTTAAGGACCGCTTATCGCAGGCGATCTTCAGTGTCTGCGCTGACGAAGCGGTGGTTGAGATCGCCAACCAGGCGGCATTGCAGGTAGACGGCGCAGAGTTTGCGGGGGAGTTTCGCGACTACATTACCGCCGATCGGCGCCCGCAGTTTTCCCCGCTTTTGAAGGCTGCTGCATCCTGCGTCGCACTGGTTGATTTCGATCGCGATCCTGAGCTCGCATTGCAAACGACCGATCGGCTTCGCCAGCTATTTCTGAACAAGATTTCCATCGTGGGGATTGGCACCAGGCTTGACGCGGGTCTCCTGCTTCGCGCTGTTCGCAATGGATGCACGGAGTTTCTCACCAAGCCGGTGAACCTGACCGAACTGACCGCTTCGCTGGACCGATTCAACTCCGTGAAGACCGTTGACTGCCGCGCGCAAAGCAGGATTGGACGCATCATCGCGGTCTTTGGCGCAAAGGGGGGTGTGGGAACGACGATGCTCGCGGTTCACCTTGCAACTCATCTGGTAAGCCAGCACGGGAAGAAGACGCTCCTCATCGACCACAAGCAGCAACTCGGCCATGTCGCACTCTTTCTCGGGCTCAAGGAAACGCCATACCATTTTGACGAGTTGCTGAGAAATGCGAATCGACTCGATGCGGAATTACTCGACGGCTTCGTCGTCCACCATAAGAGCGGCCTCGATGTGATCGCATCGCCCGAGGCTGCTGCCGGGGTTCAGCAGCACAACCCGCAACAATTCGACTTGGTGATGGAGTTCCTGCGCAGCGAGTATGACTATATTCTTATCGATTCTCCTGCTGCTTCGCAGGACTTCAAGACCTCGATCATCGACCAGTTCGACGAGATCTACATCGTTGCGACGCCGGATGTCGCGGCTTTGCGGGATCTGGCCCACCTTGTCCGGGAGCTTTCGATTACAGATTCCGCCGTCAGCAAACTCCGCGTCGTGGTCAACCGGTCGACCGCCACGGACTCAATAACGCCCGCGCAGGTTGAGAAAGTGGTTCGATTCCCCATCTCGGTTGCGGTGCCGAATAACTACTTTGAACTGCTTCGCGCCATCAACGATGGAGAGCCAGTCGCGCCCAATCGCCATTCCGAATTCAACCAGGCACTCACGCGATGGGCCGACCTCATCACCCATGAGTCGACAATCGCTGAACTGCCGCCCATGCGGAAGCGGATTCTTTCCTTTCTGCGCTGAGCGCTGCGGTCCGCAATTTCCCTCAGTTTTTCGAGGTCTTTCCAATGTCTGACATATCGATGTATATGACTTCGCCGACCCGCCCGATTGCAGCCGCAGAGGTCCGCGCAAGCGTGGGCCTGGACGAAGCCGCGCGCCAGGAACTCAAGAAATCGATTCACGACGAGCTGATCCGCCGGATGGACCTGATCAAACTCTCCGCCATACAAGCGGACGATGTGGCCGGGCGCCAGCGCCTGCTGGTTGTCATTCTTCAACTGATCGGCGAGCAGAGCGCTCCTCTGAGCGCGCCTGACCGCGATCGCCTTGCCCACGACATTCTGAATGAAGTCTTTGGCCTTGGGCCGCTTGAACCTTTGCTTCAGGACCCGACCGTAAGCGACATTCTGGTGATCACGTATAAGACTGTCTATGTCGAGCGTCGCGGAGTCATTGAAGAGACGAATATCTCCTTCAAGGATGAGGCCCACTTGATGCACATCATCGACAAGATCGTTTCGGCGGTTGGACGCCGGATCGATGAGTCATCGCCCATGGTGGACGCCCGGCTGCTGGATGGTTCACGAGTGAACATTGTCATTCCGCCGCTTGCCGTGGATGGGCCATTGCTCTCCATCCGGCGCTTCGGCGCCACGCCGCTTACGTCCGACGATCTGATGCGCCACAACGCGCTCACTCCAGCCATGCTTGAGATCCTCCGCAGCGCGGTTCGCGCGCGCCTGAATATTGTCATCTCCGGAGGTACCGGGTCGGGCAAGACGACTCTGCTGAATGTTCTATCCGGTTTCATCTCCTCCGCCGAGCGAATTGTCACAATCGAAGATTCGGCGGAGCTTCAGATCAAGCAGAAGCACGTAGCGCGTCTTGAGTGCCGCCCCGCCAACCTGGAGGGAAAAGGCGCCATCCGGCAGCGAGAGCTGGTCATCAATGCCCTGCGAATGCGCCCAGACCGCATCATCCTCGGCGAGGTCCGTGGTGAGGAAGCGCTTGATATGCTGCAGGCAATGAATACCGGTCACGACGGCTCCATCACTACGGTCCACGCCAACAATCCGCGCGATGCCATAGCCCGGATCGGGACCATGGCCATGATGGGCTCGATCACGCTTCCGGAGAAGGCGATCCGTGCGCAGATAGCATCCGCCGTGGACCTTATCGTCCAGGTTGCGCGCATGAGCGATGGGACCCGCCGAGTCACTCACATCAGCGAGATTACCGGCGTCAGCGGCGATATCGTCAGCATTCAGGACATCTGCCTCTTTGAAAAGCTTGGGCTTGGGCCGAGTGGCGGCGTTCGAGGCCGGTTCTATTCCACTGGCGTCGTGCCCAAGTTTAGCGAACGTCTGCAGGCCGCCGGGATACCACTAAGTCCAAACTTGCTGGACTACTCCCTGGACGTCTAGGCCGGAGAAAGAGAAGACGGAATCGCGATGAACCTTTTAGTCATACTGTTCGTGGTAGTCCTGATGCTGAGCTTCGCAATCTTCATGCTATCCATGCGCTCAGCATCGCCGAGCGGATCGACCTGGAAGCGCCTGGTAGCGATTCACGATTCTGTCGCTTCCATAACCAGCAATGCCGCCGAAGCGGAGTTAGAAAAGGCAGACCCATGGGGCTACTCTTTCCAACTCGATCCTTTTCTCGAGCGCTTCCGATTTGCCAGGAATCTGAAGCAGCTTCTCCTCCACGCCGACAGCAGTATGGGACTTGTGGGGATTGTTCTCGCATCTGCGGCGACGGGAGCCGGTTGCGGCCTGATTACTCATTTTCTGCTGCAATCGCTGCCGCTCGCTGAGGCTGTGATGGTTGTCGGCTGCTTCGGTCCTTATGGTGTTCTACGTCTTAAACGAGATCGCCGCCTCAAGAAATTTAATGCTGACCTGCCCGATTCGATTGACCTTATGGCTCGCGCCCTGTTGGCGGGACACTCGGTCGGAGCATCCATCGAGATGGTTGCCGAGCAGTCGCCTAATCCCATCGGCTATGAGTTCACCCGGGTTGCCCAACAGCAACGGCTAGGCGTGCAATTTCGCGAAGCTCTTCTCCAGCTTGGATCCCGAGTACCTTCTACAGACCTGCAATTCCTGATTACAGCAATTCTCGTGCAGAAAGAGACGGGAGGTGACCTGACAGATATTCTGGGGCGCACGTCGCACATCATACGAGATCGCGTCCGCATCCGCGGAGAAGTCCGTACAAAGACTTCGCAGGGGCGCATGACGGGGTGGATTCTTGGTTTGATGCCTCTGTGTCTGATGGCGATTATGAACATCGTAAGCCCCGGATACACTGACATTCTTTTTCAAGATCCTGTGGGGAGGATACTTCTCTATGCCGGTGGAACCCTGATCGTCGTCGGGGCAATGATTATTCGCAAGATCGTCAACGTGAGGATCTAAGGCAAACCTATGACCCAACTTTATTTTCTCTGCTTCGGTGCGGCATGTTTTTTCGGTCTTTGCTTGCTTGCAATGCTTTTTCTCTCTCGAACTTCGCGCGCAACGTTACAGCGAGTCAACGAGGTCACCCGGCAAGCCGGAAGCAACCTGAGAATCGATCAGACCGCGAAAGATGTCAGCAGGCCGTTCTTTTCGGCGGTCAACTCGATACGAAACCGCATAGGCGTGGCTGAATCCGCAGACCTTCCCCAACGTCTTGCCGGAGCCGGGTACACGGGCCCTTTTCCTGCAAGCGTTTATAACGCGTCGCGGGTGCTTTGCCCACTGCTTGCGTTTGGAGTTGGGTTCCTGATTCCTTACTACCAAATTTTCTGGGTGATTGCGTTGCCCGCGCTGGCTTTCAGCGCGCCTAAGGTCGTCCTCGCACGACTGATCAAGCGCCGTCGCGAGAACGTCCGCACGGGCATTCCAGACACGATCGACCTGCTGGTCATCTGCGTCGATGCGGGCCTCGGCATCGACCAGGCACTGCTACGCGTTGGTCAGGAACTTGAGATCAGTCACCCTGAGATCACGGAAGAACTGATGCAGATCAATCGCGAGCAGCGCGCGGGCAAGCCCCGGGTTGATGCTTGGGCGGACATGGCGGTGCGGTGTCAACTGAGTGAGATGGACGCATTCGCCGCCATGCTGTTCCAGACAGAACGTTTCGGGACGCCGATCGCCCGAGACCTGAACCGCTTCGCCGATAACCTGCGCCTTCAACGCCGTCAGCACAGCGAACAGATGGCGGCGAAGACGACGGTCAAGATTGTCTTCCCACTGGTGCTTTGCATCTTTCCCAGCATCTTCATCGTTCTGCTTGCGCCCTCTGTAATCAGCATCATGCGCGGGTTTTAGTCTTCGAGGAAGAGGGCTTGATTCGGCATCTACTGGAGCACCACGACCGACGAGCTAGCCTGTAAAACCAAGGCGGTGGCTGGCAGATACGGCAACCCGTAGTTGAAGTTGTACTTCACATTCACCAGAATCACGCATCCCGGGGCGTTCGTGCCGTTGGTCGTAATGCAGGCCATCGACCCGCCGCTAAGCGCCGCTCCGGACCAAGTAGTTGTCACCGTCACCTTCGAAACCTTCATCCCCTTTGGCGCCACGCTCTGTACGAACGACGTCACGTTCGCAGCTGTTGCCATACAGTTCACAGTAGCCACAGAGTTACAGCTGGTCCCCTTCCAAGTGGTCCCGCGCACCATCGCATACCGGGTCGCCTCCCGTGCCGAGTAGGACGTGAAGTGATACGCCGCACACGCATTGCAAATACCTATAATCCCAAACACGCACGCCAGCAGAACCGACGAGGCGCAGGCGAATTCCACCAGTTCGCTTCCATCTTCGTCCTTTGCAAGACAAACCACCCAATGCGGAATGTTCCTGGAGGAGGAATCTTCGCACCTTCCGGTCATTGCTCTCCGCGTGGCGATGGCTATCCGGGTATCGCAGCATCGAATCATGGCGACGCCCGCATTCGGGCGCTGCCATGAAGTACTACCACCGCGGGTAACGTTCGGTAGGGGAACTGCACAGTGTAGTTCAGAGAGGTGGTTACCTGGACATACGTAACCTGGTTGGTCGCGCAGGTCGGCTTGGTCGAGCAGTTCTGGCTCGCTGAGCTTCCGTCCGAACACTCACATCCTGTCGTCACGATCACATTCGAGGTCGTAAATCCCGGAACGTCAGGCGCATCCAGTACGGCCGCGGCCTTCATTCCAGCCACATCCGACGGATTCCTGGATCCGTAAAGGGCCCCGGACTGGGCCGCGCGCGACACCTCGATACCCAGATAGCAGGCACGGCTGAAGTCTGCCGTTCCAAGCAATAGAAGGAGCAGGATAGGGAGAACGAGCGCAAGTTCGACGAGGCTGCCTCCGCTCTCGGAACGGAGTAGACATGCCAGGAAGGGCAGTCTGTCTGCGTTGTATCCGCGGGGGCAGCAAAATGGACGACGGGGTTCTGTTCCCGCCGCAACAAAGTGCTTCTTGCGCTGAGTAACTTTCCTCATTGGCTGATCACGGCGCCGGCGGTGAGGGGCGTATTCGAATTTATGGTTGAGTAGTTCTGGAAAGTGGCGCTGGTGTTCAGCGCTAAAGATCCCACGACCAGCGACGTGAACAGGGTGGCCCCACTACTGGACGAATTCATCGTCAGGCTCGCCGCCCGGGCATAGATAACTCCCTGATACGAAGAGGTTCCACCCCCGTTCAAGATGATCGAACTACTGTTGCTCCGATCCTCGTAGATCAGAATTCCGTTGTAAGTCCCGTTAAGCGGAGCGCTGAGGGTTATCTTCTGTCCCCCGTTATCCGTGTACGAGTTGTTCGCAGGGAAGTAGAACGTGACATTCGTTCCCGTGATGCTGCCCGTTCCCCCCAGCATCAGATTCCCATTCAGGATGTAGAGTCCAGGATTCAAGGTGACCGTCGCACTGTTCTGAATTGTCAGGCCGTCATAGCAGACAGTGCCGCCGGAGATGGCTGGGCCAAGAGTGTGTGTCCCGCTCGAGAGGGTTGGATTCGCTAAACACGAAGCTGGCGAAAAAGAGGGTGCCGCAAGTGAAGCAAGAGGATCGCTCACCGCCTTTATTCCCGTTGTCGGAGTCGGTGAGACAGTCGCCCCACCATTCTTCACAATCGTCCCGACCACCCCGATGGAACTCGCGCCGGTCGTGCTCCCATTCACCATCATCGCTGAGGACGAGTTGGAATCCACGACGACTCCGCATCCTGAAATCGTCATCGCCGCCGAACCGTTCAGCAAAATGCCTGTTCCGGACGGATTCAACGCATAAACACATGTCGGACTGGGCGCGAGCGAAGCCTCCGACCGGGCGTTGACCAGCACCGTTTTTATGCCAAGAAGGCTTTCAAAGTAAGTTTTCTGTGGTTGCGAGACGACCACCTCGACAACGCTGGTGTTGCCATTGTCCGGGTTCGCCGAACCTAGGGTGCAGGGTCCGTTATTGACCGTAATTGTGAAGACGGTTTTGCTGGCCGCAGCGCAGTTGACCAGTAGAGTACTGCCGGTCAGACCGTTTTCGGTCAAGGCGTTCTGGGCTGCCGCTTGCAACGCCGCGCAATTCGCAGTGGATCCACAATAGGAAAGCTCTAATGCACCAGCCAGCGCGGCTGCGTCCGCAGCCATCTGCAGGCGTTGCTTGCCTAGACGCAAGGAGCCGATATCAACCGCAAGTCCGATAAACCCGACGAGGGCGATCAAGCTTGCCGCGGTCAGCAGTGAAATGCTTCCGCGTTCATCTCGAGAAAAAGTGCGGATGATCATACGGATATCGTGTGCCTCGATGATCGGGACTGAGGATTGCCCGCTTCTGTTGCCCCGGTCCCGCCCGTATGTTCGCAGATCGCAATATAGCTGACTCCTTCGACGAACTCGTTATGGTCGTCCGAATCGGAAGGGTGCGTGTTTGAATCCGGTTGTCGATTGTCGCGCACAAACTGACGCCAGGCTCTGTTTACCGCGATGATCGTGCCCTGTTCGTCCAGCACGCAGATGCGTGAAGAAAGCGCCTCGATAGTGGACTGGGCGAACTCGAGGGCATTGCGGGTCGCCTCTTCATCTTTTCGCTGATTGGTTACCTCCTTCTTGATCGCGATTGAACACGTGATCCGGCTCTCGGAATCCCGCACAGGAGTGATGCGCATATCCTCCTGATACAGGGTGCCATCCTTACGCCCATTGGTGATCTCGTCCTGCCAACTGCGGCCCGAGCCAAGAGTCTCCCAGAGGTCCTTGTAGAAGACCGCCGAATGAACTCCCGACTTGTGGATACGGGTATTTTGTCCCACAGCTTCATCGCAGATGTAACCCGTCATCCCGGTGTATGCAGGATTGACATATTGGATAGTGCCGGCGGTGTCGGTTATGACGATACCAGTCCGCCACCTGCTCGATTGCAGAGGCAAGAAAGACCGGGTCTAATCACGCTGGCGGCGGCACACATCATGAAGGTTGTTATCGGCATACTGTTCCGCTTTGTCTAGCCCCCGACGGCCTTAACATGATGCTTGTGTCTTCGCCGCAAGCATGTTCACGCGGTCATTCTCCGGCATAAAAGTGCCCGGAAATGTCTTCATTACAAATGCGTGCAATGAACCAGCGCGGTCGAGTTCGGTAAGCAGTTCAGGGCTGAGGTTGGGTAGCATGATTGCCATGTCAAAACGATACACCAGAGGTGCGAGGCCACCTTTGTGATACGCCAGCGTGGCCTTAGCCGGACAGAATGAGAAACCAAACTAGTCTGCAAGAAATACGCTATGTTCCAAATGCCTCAAATCTTTAGATCCCCCTACACTTGGAGAACTTCGGCAACTACGATTACCAGCCGCTGAGGGCAGGCCTTGTGCAATCTGAGCTTTTCAACAGTTTTGCCCTTAGTAAATGGGGCAGCTCCGGCTACATAAGTATTCCGAAGTTATTTACGGCGATACAGATAGATCGAGCGGAAGATAGACCCTACTACGCGTCATGATGTGATAACCCGCGACCATACGCGTCTTCAGCCGGTTGATCCAGACCGCGTTTCGAACCAGCGATATCCACTGCCGGTACTGTGGCGAGGAATTCCTCATCCTGTTTCCCGGCTTGATGTATGAAGGAGCATTTGAGCGAACTTGAGCGGCTGCATAAGACGCTCGAAGCAACCGAGATCCAATGCCAACCGGCGCCACTGCGCGTGACCGCCGCCTTCAATGTCGGACATACTCCTGGGCACGGGCAAACTCGAGACACCTCAATCGCTGCTGCTGACCACGCACTCTACAATGGAAAAGATCAGGATGCAATCGGGTCATGAGCTATCACGAGACCTTTGCGCATGATCTGAGCGCAGAGACGTCGGCAGGTTTAGTTAGCCAGCCGCATGGTTGAGGCGCAGGATTCTAGGCCGCCTAACCATCCGCGGAGGATCACACGAGACTAATTCCCTTCGGCACCTGATCTCAGCATATTAGTTCACAGCTGTCGCTAGCCTGTCGATGCACTGAGTAACTCTCGTGTGTTAATACGCCGATCTCAATCTCTTGCCCGTCGGTGCCAATTGCAGGCTGCGCTTTTGCGTTGTGGTTGGCGTCCGACCCGGCAATTGAGATGCTCGCCATAGATTCCTTTGCGTAAAGCCGCTCGGCATCCTCAGCATTGACAGGTTTTGAGAACAGGAAGCCCTGAACGTATTTGCAGCCTAATCCGCGCAACTGGCATAACTGTTCGGCCACTTCGACGCCTTCGGCAATGACTTCCAGCCTGAGCGAGCGGGCCATTTCCACGATGGCCTTTACGATATCCAGGCCGTCGCTTCCCGCGCTCAGTTCGTTGATGAAGGAGCGGTCGATCTTGAGAGTATCGAAGGGAAGGCGCCGGAGATAGCTTAGCGAGGAATAACCGGTCCCAAAGTCGTCAATCTCGAGCCGGATATTCATCGCCTTCAGCCGGTTCAGGGTCGTTATTGTCTGCTCGGTATTCTCCATGAGAGAACTTTCCGTCACTTCGAGGGACAAAGATTCGGGGTTCAGTCCAGACTCGGACAACGCGAACTCCACATCCTCCAACAGGTGGGAATCCCTCAATTGCCGGCTGGAGACGTTTACGTTGATCGTCAGAGGATGGATCGATTCGAACTTTCTGTGCCATTCTCCCATCTGGCGGCAAGACTCGCGCAAGACCCAGCGGCCGAGGAGGATGATAAGGTCGCTCTCCTCGGCGACGGGAATGAACTCTCCGGGAGGGATGAGCCCGCGCTCGGGATGATTCCAACGAACCAATGCCTCGAAACCGCAAATGTGATCATCGATGGTTGAGACGATCGGCTGGTAATGAAGGACAAGTTGCTGCGTGTCGATGGCTTTGCGCAATCCGGTTTCGATCTCAAATCGTGCGACGGCTCGTTCGCGCATCGCTTCATTGAAGAATTCGAAGCGTGCTTTGCCATTTCCCTTTGCGTGATACATAGCAGTGTCGGCATTGCGCAGGAGATCTTCCGGGGTGTCATTTGGGGAGCCAAGAGCAATTCCGATGCTGGCGGAGGCCGAGACATGCCGGCCCTCCAGGTAGAAGGGCTCGCTAAGTCGTTCAAGAATGCGCGCGGCGACAATAGAAGGATCGGTCTCGTTCCGCATATGGGTGAGGAGAATCGCAAACTCGTCTCCGCCCACCCGCGCCACGACCGACTTCGCCCCCGGGCGGGACTTGGTGCGCATACCGGCTCGGAGCCGTCCGGCAACATCCATCAGCAGTTCGTCCCCAGCTGCATGTCCGAGGCTGTCGTTGACCAACTTGAAGTGGTCGAGATCGACGAAAAGGACGGCGAAAAGGGTACCGTCCTCACGCGCTGTCTCGATTGCTGACTCGAGGCGATCGACGAAGTAGAGGCGGTTTGGGATATGCGTAAGCGGATCGGAGATTTTACCTTCGGTAATATCCGTTTGCGAGCCAGCCATGCGGATAGCATTGCCGGACGAGTCGCGAACCGCGATGCCGCGACTGAGCATCCAGATATATCCTCCGGAATTATGGCGCATGCGGTATTCGCTCACGAATTCCGGCGTCTTGCCGTCACGATGCAGGGCAATCCCCGCGCTGACGCGCTCGCGGTCGTCGGCGTGAATGTGGCTAAACCACTCTTCGGGGCTGGACCATACTTCGCTGACCGCATAGCCGAGCATATGGTTCCAGCGAGGAGAGAAGTAAATCTGTTCTGTGGCGAGGTCCCAGTCCCAGAGGCCGTCATTGGCACCTCGGGCGGCGAGGGCATAGCGCTCCTCGCTCTCCTTGAGAGCCCGCTCGCGCGACTCCATCTGAGAGAGCATTTCGTTGAAGGAACTGATGAGAAACCCTGTTTCGCCGCCCGCGCGGACGTCGGCGCGGACGGAGTAGTCCTTGTCGACCGACACGTTGCGGGCGACAGCGGCGAGTTGTGCCAAGGGTTCCCCAATGGCGGCTGCCAGGCGCAAAGAAGCCAGGAATGCGACAAGCACGGAGAGAAGCAGGACGAGAGCGGCGATCCTGGCGTATTCGAAAAGCCGCGAGTCCCAATCGTTGAGATTGAAAACGAGGGCGATCGAA
>OBLU010002944.1_pt1 | contig 15479 bp, 13 predicted proteins | sample 1518681 | NCBI WGS metagenome assembly OBLU01 (sample SAMEA3539304, study PRJEB22396) | soil metagenome | biome: tundra; feature: field; material: soil | place: USA | collected 2010-05 | depth 0.15 m
CGGTGCTGGTGGTGTGTCCGATCAATCCGTTTGAGTGGCCGGTGAAGGCGTCGGTCACGAAAGCCGCGCTGCACAGCTTGACCGGCGCATACAAAGAGAGCCATTATCGCGGCCCCTATTTTCATCATGCCGGGCCGGAGGCGGACCGCGCCTACGAACATTATCTGAGTTCGATTGCCAACGCAGTGGCCGCGTTCCGTCAAAAGAAGAATGTGTTTGTAATTATGGCCGCAACCGAGCGTATGGATGCCAGGCCTTGCCGGCGTATCTCGGAGAAGCTGGGCGGCGTTCCGATGCTGACTTCGGACGATTACAACATGTACCAACTGGTCAGCATTCTGCGCGCGTGCCGCATGATGGTGTCTTCGCGCTATCACGGAATTGTGACTTCGATGCCGGCGCTGGTGGCATCGGCGGGGATCACGATGGATGAGCGCATACGGAATCTGATGAACGAGCGCGGGCATCAGGAGTTGCTGATGAATGTGGATGATCCGGACCTGGAGGCGCGAACTCTGGCGGCTCTCGAAGTTCTGGATCGCGACGGCGAACGGATTGCCGACGGCATCGCGCGGACGGTGGTCCGGAATTTAAAACTGATGGCGCGCATGGGCGTGTATTTCGAGGAGGAAGTGCAGCGGCGGTATCCGGAGTTTCCCACGCGGCGCGGCGAGTGGAGTTGGGAGGATTATCTGCCGCCGATGAGCGACGGGTTGAAGGATCTGGTGGCGGCGTACAGTTAGCCGAGGAGACGATAACATGGTGTGCCGTGTATGGCAGGGCTGGACATCTGTGAGTCATGCTCACCTCTACGATGACTATCTGCAGAAGGAACTTTTCCCTCGCGTTGACGGCGAACTGCGCTCCCATGGGTATCTCGGATATCAACTCCTGCGCCGCAGCCACGGTGAGGAAGTCGAGTTCATGACGATGCTTTGGTTCGATTCGATGGAGAGTGTGCGATCGTTTGCCGGGGAGAACTACGAAAAGCCGGTGATATCTGAAAAAGCCCGATCGTTATTAACGCGTTTTGCCGAACGTGCGGACCACTACCAATTGGGCGGTTCCAATCTCTCCGCCGTGTCAACTCTGGACAATTCCCGAACGAATTGATGGAATGAGTTTTCTCGACCAAATCCTGGCGAGCCTGGAGCGTAGCGGCGATGCCGTCGTGCTGCAGGAAATCCGCGACGGGCAGGCGGTTTCGCTCACCGCGCGGCAAGTGCTCGCTCAGGTTCAGGTGGCACGAGCTTATTTGCGGCGACTGCGGCTGAAGAAGGGCGACCGTTGTGCGCTGCTGGCGCACAACTCAATGCAGTGGGTCGCGATGGATCTGGCCGTCATGGCGGAAGGGTTGACAGTTGTGCCTTTGTACGCCCGGCAAGCACCTGCCGAACTCGTCGCGATGATGAAGGATTGTTGGCCGTCGGTAATTGCCTATGGCGAGCCATCGCTGGCCAACGCGATCATGGACGCATGGCCGGAAGCGCCGCCGAGTTTCTCCTTCGAAAATGTCTTCAACGCCAGCCGCGGGCCGGTAGAGAATCCGACGCTGACGGTCACGGACGATGATGTGGTGACCATCATCTACACCTCGGGCACCTCGGGTGAGGCTAAGGGCGTGATGCTGAACGCGGCCAACGTCGGCTATATGCTGGGTTGCACTTCGGGGCGACTGGATCAGTTGATGCGCGCTCATCGAACGGGGACGCCTCCAGGATACGATGCCGTATTTCATTACCTGCCGCTTTGCTTTGCGGGCTCGTGGATCATGATGCTGACCTGCCTGCTGCGTGGGAGCAAGCTCACACTGAATACGGATTTGGGGAAGATCGCTACGGAGATGCGACTCTCTGCGCCGGATTATTTCTTGAATGTCCCCGCCCTTCTCGAGCGCATGCGCAAAGCCGTCGACGAACAACTTTGGAAGACGGGCGGACTTCCGTGGAAGGTCTATACCAAGGCAAAAGGCGCCTGGGTGCGTCGGCAGGAGGGTAAATCTCAGGCTGGGGACGGGGTTTGGCTTGGCTTGGCGAATCGGCTGGTCTTTCCTACGATTCGGAAAAAGATGATTGGCGGTAAACTGCGCGCGCTGATTTGTGGCTCGGCGCCGCTAAGTGTAGAAACACAGCTATTTTTCATGATGCTGGGCGTTCCGGTTTTGCAGGTCTACGGACTGACCGAGACGGCGGCAATCTGCACCATGGATGATCCGGATGCGCCGGTCATTCCCGGGCGAGCGGGCCCGGCGATTTCAGGCGTGACGATGAAGATCGCGGAGCATGAGGAGATCGTCGTCCGTGGGCCGAATATTTTTCCGGGATACTGGAACCGCCCGGAAGAGACGGCGAAGGTTTTACGCGACGGCTGGTTTCATACCGGCGATCAGGGCGAAGTGGATGGGAATGGTAACTGGAAGATTGTAGGGCGAATCAAAAACCTGATCATTCTCGGCTCGGGGCATAACATTGCGCCGGAGCCAATTGAGGATAAGCTTCTGCAAGAGTTGCCAGGCGCGATTCAGGTAGTGGTGGTTGGGAATGCGCGCGGATATCTGGCAGCGCTGGTCACGGGCAAGGTGAGCGCCGAGAAGACGCAGGCGGCGCTTGATGTTGTGAATCTGGGCCTGCCGCATTACAAGCAGGTGAGGGCCTTTCATCTGGTGGAGGAAGCATTCACCATCGAGAGCGGCCTGCTGACCGCGAACGGAAAGCTGAAGCGCGACTTGATCGCCGAGCGCTTTCGAAGCGAGATTGACGTTATGTATGAGGCTTCGGGGAATCCGGCCGCGAAGAACGCGACCTCGAGAAATCAGGCGGCGAAGACGGCATGAACGAATTCAAAGGGCGGACGCTTTCGTGGCAGATCGTGAATGGAGCAGTTGAACTTGCGCTGCATCGCGACCCGTGCAACGAGATTGGGTCGCTAACGTTGGACGAGTTGGAGAAATTTGCGATTGCCCTTCCCGAACTGGCGAATGAGGCGCATGCGCTGATCGTTCATTCCACGTTGAAGGCCGGCTTTTCGGCGGGCGCTGATTTGCGGGAACTGTTTCACCGCAGCCAGGAAGTAGAAAAGGGGGAAGCCTTGCGCGGGGTGCGCGAGTTTCTGCAGCGTATTCATGCCGTGATGAACGCGCTTGATGCCACGCCGCTAACCACGATCGCGGCGGTGCACGGGGTGACCTTTGGGGGCGGGTTCGAGCTGGCGCTGGTCTGCGACATTATTATTGCGGACCGCATGGCGCGGTTCTGCTTCCCGGAGCTGCGGCTGGGGTTGATTCCAGGATTCGGCGGGATTCCCCGCCTGAAGCGAGATTTGGGCAATGCGGTGGTGCGCGACCTGCTGCTCACCGGGCGCAGCTTCAACGTGATGAAGGCACAGCAGATTGGCCTCGTGAGCCAGATTGCCGCCGAAGGCGAGGCGCTCCGTGTGGCGCGAGCTACGGCCAGCCAACTCGGCAAATTCGATCGGCGGACGGCAGCGGCGGCAAAAGCGTTTGTGAAGCCGATCCCATACGAGGAATTGAAGCGGGAAATCGATATTTTCTGCGACCTTTATTCGCGTCCCGCCGTCGAAGAAGGGCTACGAAAGTTCGTGGAGAACGAGGGAGTGCAGCCGTACTTACCTTAATTTGTAATTGGTGATTTGTAATTTGCAATGTGGAGAGCGTCACGCCATGTCAGCGCCTACTGCCGATCACACACTTGACGAAATCCTTAACCTTGCGGCTTTGCATTTCAAAGTGCCACGAGAAAAACTCACGCCCGACGACGACTTTTTCAAGACGCTCAGCATTGACAGCTTGCAGGCGCTCGATTTGTTGACTCGTCTCGAACATCATTTCCACATCGAGTTGCCGGATTATGAACTGCAGGGCGTCTCGGATTTCCGGACGCTGGCGAATCGAATTCAGGCGCGACTATAGGTGCTTTCCTCCGTATCTCCATGGTGAGATAACGATTTGAATGCTTGATCTCCGCCAATATGCCAGCCTGGGTGCAGCGCTCAAAGATGCGCTGGAGCGCTGGCCGAACGAAACCTGCCTGATTGAAGCCGATCGCGACCACGAAAAAGTGCGGCTTACCTATTCTGACTTTAAAGAAATGGCGCGTCCGCTTTGTCGCGCACTGGAGGACGCGGAATTCAAGGCGGGCGACCGCGCCGCGATCATCATGACGAATCAGTCGAAGTGGCTGATTTCTGCGTATTCGATTTTCTTTTGTGGTGGCGTGCTGGTTCCGCTGGATTACAAATTGACCGCCGCGGAGCATCTGCAACTCTTGGCCCATTCCAGGGCTCGGTTCCTGATTGTCGAATATTACTTGTGGCGCTCGATCACGCAGTCACCGGAATTTTCTAAACTTGCGGCGGAGATCGTGCTGGTGACTGAAGCGCCGGCGGGAGCCGAGTTGCGCGGCGCCTACCGCTGGGAAGAATTCAAGAGGAAAGGCGAGCCGCAGTTTGTGGCGCGGCAGCGCGAGGACACGGCCTGCATCGTGTATTCGTCGGGGACCGGCGGCCGTCCCAAGGGATGCGTGCTCACGCACGACAGTTACCTCGAGCAGTGTGCATCGCTGACCGCGTGGTATCCGTTTTGGCCGGGCGTGCGCTATCTGAGTATCCTGCCGACCAATCATGCGATCGATTTCATGGTGGGATTTATCGGGCCGTTCGTCTGCGGAGCCTGCGTGGTCCATCTACGAACGCTGCGTCCGGAGTTTGTCCGCGATGCGTTTGTGCGCTATCGCATTACTTATGTGAGCCTGGTGCCGATGGTGCTGAAGAACCTGGAACGCGGACTGCGCGCGAAGTTTGACGAACTAAAGCCGGGCAAGCGCTGGATGCTGGAGCGGTTGATTGGGTTGAACAAAATGTTGACAAGGGGGCGTCCGCGCGTGGAGTTGAGCCGGAGCTTGCTCCCTCAAGTGCACAAGGCATTTGGAGGAGAACTGCGAGCGTTGATTGTAGGGGGAGCGTTCACGGATCCTGCGACGTTGCAGTTTTTCTACGATCTGGGCATTCCGGTAACCTGCGGCTATGGTCTGACAGAAGCTTGCACGGCGGTGACGCTCAACGATCTGAAGCCATTTCGCGCCGATACGGTGGGCAAGCCTCTCCCTGGGACGGAGGTGCGCGTGCTGAATCCGGACAGCGATGGCATTGGAGAAGTGGCGGTGCGGAGCCGCGCGGTCATGTCGCATTATCTGGACGATCCCGAACAGACGGCGCAGACAATCGTCGAAGGTTGGCTGCTGACGGGCGATCAGGGGCGCTTTGACGGGCACGGTCACCTACAACTCGTCGGGCGCAAGAAAAATATGATCGTCACCGAAGGTGGGAAGAATATTTATCCGGAGGATATTGAGGCGGTGTTCGATGGTCTGGCGGTAAAGGAATTCTGTGTGTTTGCCGCGAATTATTTGTGGCCGCAGAAAGCCCTTGGCAATGAGACGCTGGTGCTGATGTTGCGATTGGAAGAGAACCAACAATTCGACGATCACCTGCGCGATGAGATTGTGGCGCGGAACCGGAGACTGGCGGACTTCAAGCGCGTGGGCGGCTATCTAGTGTGGGAAAAAGATTTTCCGCGCACGGCGTCGCTGAAAATCAAGCGCGGAGAATTGGCCGAGGCGATCGGAGCGGGAACGAGACGGGAGGAAGTAGTGGCAGTATGAGCTATCCGCTATCAGTCATACGGGAAAACGCGATGCGCTGAGGACTGAGAACTGATTCGTGAACGAAACCTTTCTTGCCATTATCAATCCGGCGGCGGGCGGCGGCCGGTGCGCCGAGCGGGTAACGGCCGCACTCGGCCGGTTGCGGACCGCGGGCCTTGCGATAGAGACCGTGACGACTCGCGCGGCGGGCGAGGCCACGCAGATTTCCCGTGAGGCATATGCGCGCGGCTATCGGAACTTTCTGGCGGTAGGTGGGGATGGAACTTCCTATGAGATCGTCAACGGCCTGTTTCCGGAGAGCAACTCTCAGATCTTAAGCACTGGATCGCAGGGAGTTTCGAGTCCTGTGGAAGAGCACATCGCTACACTGGGATTTCTTCCGCTGGGCACGGGCAATTCGTTTCTGCGGGATTTCGAGGATGTGGCTTCCGGCGAAAGCGGTTTGGAGCACGCTCTTCGGGCTTTGGAGGCGCGGCGGTCGCGGGCATGTGACGTTTTGCGGCTGACGCACAAAGACGGTGCGATCTATTACACCAATCTATTGAGCATGGGGTTTGCGGCGGACGTGGCGACTTTGCGGCACCGGCGCTTTCAAGGACTGGGACAGTTTGGGTATCTGCTGTCCATTTTTCTTTGCCTCGCGCGGTTCGAGCGGCGCCCGTTTCCGGTGCGGTTTGACGATCAGCAGGCATTTGATGCGCGCCGTAGCTTGTTTCTGACGTTCAACAACAGTAGGTTCACGGGCGGCACGATGATGATCGCACCCGATGCGGTCACTGATGATGGGTTGATTGAGTATGTGCGCTGGGGCCCGATTGGGCGACTGGGACTGATTCGAAATTTAGCGACTCTTTATGATGGCACACACACCAGCCACCCGCTGGCGGAGCGTCAGGCGGTTCGCCGGGTGGAGTTTGAGCTCAACGGACCGGTGGATGTAATGGTGGACGGCGAGGTGCTAACACTGGAATGCCAGTCGATCGACGTGTTGCCCTCGGCGCTCCGAGTGGTTGTGTGAAATGACATCCCGTAAAGACGGGGCTTGCCGCGTCTCCCAGTCGCGCCGGAAGAAGACTGGCAAGTCCCATTTTCATTCTCGTGATATAAAAAGCGAATGTCGCAAGAGCGGACAGACCGGCCAGAGGACAGCTCGGGAACAGCGACCTCACTCTGGCGACGTGTCACGCTGTATGCGGTGCTGTTACTAGCTGCATTCGGAGCCGGTACCTATGTCCGGAACCGCAGCCAGCACAAACATGATGCATTTGCGCGCTGTTTGACGCAGCGCGGCGTGAAGATGTTCGGGGCGTGGTGGTGTCCGCATTGCGTGGAGCAAAAGGAAAAGTTTGGCTTGTCCTTTGAATACGCGCCTTACGTGGAGTGCGGTATCAAAGGGGACGTGCACGGGAAAGCGCAGGTTTGCAAAGACGAAAACATCAAGGGTTATCCCACCTGGCAGTTTCCTCCGACAGGTGAAAGAGTGGAGCAGGTCCTCACTCTGAAAGAGTTGAGTGACCGCACCGGGTGCGTGCTGCCGTGACCGGTTCGATGCGGCTCCTGATGAACGTGGTTGCAATTTTAGCGGTCTGCGGGATCGGGGTTTCCTCGTTGTCTTTGCAGCATCATTATGCGACCTCGAAGACGGCTTACTGCGATATTGGAGAAACTTTCAATTGCGACATCGTGAACCGCAGCGAGTATTCGGCGATCTTAGGAATTCCGGTCGCATTGATTGGAATGCTCGGATACGCGGCACTTGCTGGGTTGGCCACGAGATATCGGGAGCGTCGCGAGACTCCGGCCATGCTCTTTTGCGGGGCTGCCGCAGGCCTGGCATTTGCTCTGTACCTGACTTACATTGAAGCGCGCGTGCTGGGAGTGTGGTGCATTTTGTGTCTGACCTCGCTGGCGTTGATTGCAACCACAACGATTTTGGCCGCCGTGATCTGGCGGAGAGGAAATAGCGACTAAGCGGTCCCCGGTCCTGGGAACGTCGCGTCTGATTTCCTGAAATCTTGCAATATGTCTAAAACCGCATCTTGATACGAAACCGATCGCTTACATGTCCTGGCTCACAACGCGAAAACTTAGACGGAAGACAATGCCTGTCGCCACCGCTGCGATGCCCATTGCATCCGGCAACCTGTGGTTGCACGAACTCAGCAGCCGTATCTTTGGAAATACCCGGCTATTACGGGTATGGCTGCCCCCGAATTATGGCGGCTCAGGCGCGGCCCGTTATCCAGTTCTTTATTTGAATGACGGACAGAATCTGTTCGACCCGGCAACGGCTTTTGGCGGTGTGCATTGGCAGGTGGGCGAGACCGCGACCCGTCTGATCGCTGACAAAAAGATCCGGCCGCTCATCATTGTTGGCATCGACAATACGAAGGGGCGCGCTAACGAATACATACCTTATAAGTCAAAAGATCCCCGGGTGTGGAACGCAAGGGGAAAGGACTATCCCGATTTTCTGCAACGCGAAGTGATGCCCGTGATCGAGGGCTACTACCCGGTGTTGAAGGGCCCCGAGAATACCGGATTGGGCGGTTCCTCTCTGGGAGGCTTGATCACGTTGTTTACGCAACTGGCCGCGCCGGGAGTTTTCGGACGATTGCTGATCGAAAGTCCGTCGCTCTATGTCGCGAGCCGGAAAATTCTGGCGGAGAGTCGTCGATTCCGCAGCTGGCCGGAGCGCACTTACCTCGCGACGGGCACGCATGAAACTGGCAATGCGGAGAAAGACGCGAAGATTGTCAGCGACGTCCGCGAACTGGAGTCCATTCTGCGCGGAGCGGGCTTGAACGATCCACAGTTGCGGGTTCGAATCGACGACGGAGCCACGCACCACGAATCGGCTTGGGCGGCGCGCCTTCCGGAGGCGCTGGAGTTTCTCTATTCCTCTTGAGCGAGGGAATGCATAGGGACAGCCGCCCTCGGCTGTCCAGCGGGCGGCAACTCGTTCTGTTGTCGGGTTTTCTACATCGCTCTCAAGAGGTGGCAGCGCTTTGCGCCGCAGAACAGCCGAGGGCGGCTGTCCCCGCGTATAGGTTATTATTATCGGTCTTCTTCTCAGAAAGTCTCTTTCGGGGGTCGTCTATGAAGGTTCGCAGTCTGGTGGTGTGGTGTGTTTGGGTGGCGGCGCTCGCCCTCTCGGCGGCGGCGCAGCCCTACAACGAAGCGCAGTTCAAGGGAATGAAGTGGCGCGACATCGGGCCCTATCGCGGCGGCCGGGTGCTGGCGGTGGCCGGAATTCCGGGCAGTCCTTTTACTTATTACTTCGGCAGCGTTTCCGGGGGCGTGTGGCGCACTACCGATGGCGGCGTGAGCTGGCAGCCGATTTCCGATCACAGCGTGATCTCGTCGATCGGCGCGATTGCCGTGTCGGAATCAAATCCAAACGTCATTTATGTGGGAACGGGCGAATCCTGTTTGCGCGGCAATATTTCTTATGGCGATGGAGTTTACAAGACGACCGACGGCGGCAAGACCTGGCAGCACATCGGATTAAAAGACACGCAGCACATTGCGCGCGTTTGGATCGATCCACGCAACCCGGACCATGTAATGATCGCGGCGCTCGGCCACGCCTACGGGCCAAATACGGAGCGCGGCATTTTTCGTACCAACGACGGCGGCAAGTCCTGGGACAAGGTTCTTTATAAAGACGACAAGTCAGGCGGCATCGATCTCGCGGTCGATCCACACAATTCCAACATCATGTTCGCCGCGCTTTATCAGATCCAGCGCACGCCGTGGAGTCTGGAAAGCGGCGGCCCGGGCAGCGGGTTGTACCGCTCGACCGACGGTGGTAATTCCTGGAAGCACCTCGAGGGCAAAGGCCTGCCGGAAGGCATTCTAGGACGCATCGGGGTCAGCATTTCGGGTGCGGACTCGAACCGCGTGTATGCGCTCATCGAGTCGAAGCAGAGCGGGCTCTATCGTTCCGATGACGGCGGCGAAAACTGGTCGCGCGTCAATGATGATCAGCGCCTTACCCAGCGCGCCTGGTACTTCACGCACATTTTTGCCGATCCCAAGAGCGCTGACACGGTCTACATGCTGAACACGGGCCTGTTTCGTTCCACTGATGGGGGCAAGACTCTGAATCTCCTGCCCGCGCCGCATGGCGATCATCACGGTTTCTGGATCGATCCGCAGAATCCGAATCGCATGATCAACTCCAACGACGGCGGAGCGACCATCTCGGTCGATGGCGGCAAAAACTGGTCGACCCAGTACAACCAGCCGACGGCCCAGTTCTACCACGTGGCGGCGGACAATGATTTTCTCTACAAGGTGTATGGCGCGCAGCAGGACAACTCGACCATCGGTATCCTGAGCCGAACCGACGATGGGTATGTCGGGCGCCAGCATTGGTTCGACGCGGGCGGCGGTGAGAGCGGATACCTTGCGCCCGATCCGCGGGACTCAAACATCATTTATGCGGGTTCGGGAGAAGGTGCGGTCACCCGCCTCGATCGCCGCAGCAATCAGGAGCAGGACATTACGGTCTGGCCGGAGGAGAGTTCTGGCCACGGCGTGGGCGATCTGAAATACCGCCTGGGATGGACGCAGCCCATCGTGATCTCACCCCACGATCCGAATGTGATTTACACGACTGCCGAACGTGTCTTCAAGACGACGGACGAAGGCAAGAGTTGGACGGCGATCAGTCCCGACCTGACTCGTAACGACAAGACCAAGCAGGTGGCGTCCGGCGGCGTGCTGACCAAGGACAACACCTCGGTCGAATACTACGACACCGTGTTCACAATTGCGGAGTCGCCAGTGCAGAAGGACTTGTTGTGGGCCGGAACCGATGACGGTTGGATTCAGATTTCGCGCGATGGCGGCAAGAACTGGGCGAACGTGACGCCGAAGTTATTTCCGGAGTGGAGTCTGGTAAGTCTGATTGAGGCCTCTCCGCACGATGCGGGCACGGCGTATGCGGCGATTGACACTCATAAGCTCGACGATTTCAGACCGTACATCGTAAAGACTACGGATTTCGGCAAGTCGTGGACCAAGATCACGAATGGCATTCCGGATGGCGCATATACGCACGCGGTGCGCGAAGATCCGGCGCGGAAGAACCTGTTGTATGCAGGCACGGAAACGGGGATTTACGTTTCGTTTGATGGCGGAGCGAACTGGCAATCATTGCAACTCAATTTGCCGAACTCTCCCATCCACGACTTGATCGTAAAAAATGACGATCTGGTGGTGGCGACGCATGGACGCTCTTTCTGGATTCTCGACGACCTGGCGCCGTTGCGCGCTGCGACCGCGCAGGCCATGACAGACGCCGGACTCTACAAGCCACGGCTGGCCTATCGCATGCGCTGGCCTGATTTCTACGAAAAGAGGCAGCCGGTGGGGGGAAATCCTCCAAACGGTGCGATTGTTTATTATTATCTGCCGGTTGCGCCGAAGGGCGTGGTGGCCCTCGAATTTCTGGATGCATCGGGCAAAGTTGTGCGGCGCTATTCCAACGAAGAAAAGAAGGAGGCGGAAACTCCACCCGAATGGCCCGATCAGACGCCTCCCGATGAGAAGATTCCGACCGACTTGGGCGTGAATCGCTTCGCCTGGGATCTGCGTCAGCAAGGGCCCATGCCATTGGCCGGAGAGCCGGGCGCGGAATTCCGCAATCGCGGGCCGATGGTTCCGCCGGGCGTTTATCAGGTGCGGCTCACGGCGGACGGGAAGTCATATACGGCGCCGTTGGAATTAAAACCGGATCCTCGAGTAAAGGCGTCGAACGACGACGTGCAGAAACAGATTGAGTTGGGACGTAAGATCGTGGCGCACGTTTCCGAAATTCACGAGGCGGTAGGAACAATCCGCGAAGTACGTTCGCAGACTCGCGCCCTGGATCGGCGTTTCGGGGACGATCCGCGCTATGCTTCGCTGGTTTCAGCAACCAAGGAGTTCGATAAAAAGAGCCTCGATCTGGAGTCGCAGTTGCTCCAGGTGAACTCGAAGAGTTCGGAATCGAACCTGAACTATCCGGTGCTGATCGATGAGCGCTTTCATTCCTTACTCGGCAGCGTCGAGTCGGCCGATGCCGCGCCCACCAGGCAGCAGTATGAGGTCTTCGACGCTTTGGAGAGAGAGGTGCAACCGCTGCTGGCGAGGTATCGCGATCTGATCTCGAAAGACCTGCCCGCGTTCAATGACATGGTGAACAAACAGAACATCCCGGCGATCTACGTACCGGCAGGGAAATAAGTCAAGAACGACCTGTGGAGCGCCGGGCGTCCAGGCCCGGCCGCCCAGTTGCCATGCCTGGCTGCCCAAGGACGGGCGAGGGTGCCCGTCCCCACACGATCGAACCGCACGAAGAACTACTTTGTAATCACGCCGCAGGCGATGCGGTCGCCGGCGTTGCCTGCGGGGTCGTTCCTCTGGTCATCCGGCTTGGCGTGGATGACTAGCGCCGTTCCTCCGTTGCTGAAAAGCGAATGGGTGTCGCTGCCGAGCGTGACGTCTTTATTGTCCCACTCGAAATGCGCGTTGCCATCCGGGCCCACGGTGAAGTTGGGATTGTCACCGGCATGGTGACCTTCCGGGTTCTCCAGTCCATGCTTTTTTCCGTCAGGATTGAAATGCGGCCCAGCCGACTTGAAGTCCGGGGTGTCGCAATTCGCGTTCTGATGAAAGTGGATGGCATGTTCGCCGGGAGGGAGATTCTCGAGATTGACTCTCATCCGTATTCCGGGGGCATGTTTCCAAAGAGTCGCGGTCCCTACGATATTCCCTTGGGCGTCCTTGAGTTGAACCACAGTCTTAGCCGAACTGGCCGAGACGAGCGCCAGCAGGAGTAGCGCGATGGAGAGAAAGCGACTGGTTTTCATGCAGGGATTATAGCGAAACGCCGCGAGCCACGCACTGCGGGCAAGCCAGGCGACGTTCCTTTAGGATCACTTCTTCGCTACTTCAGGTCTGGCGCAGAATGCAGGGCAATGGGACAATAGATAAATGCAAAGATTCCTCACTTCAGCACTATTATTGGCCGCGGCGATGATGCTGGCGGGAGTTGGCTACGCTCAGCAGACTCCAGCAAATGCGCCGGCGGCAACGACACCAGCGGCTCCTGCAGCCACAACTCCGAAAGCGGCAACCCCGGCGAAGAAGCCGGCAGCGGCGACGACGTCAGCGACGGCTCCGGCGCTCACGACGAAAAAACAAAAGTTCAGCTATGCGCTGGGCATGAGCATTGGCACACAGGTAGGCGGCAACTTGAAAAAGCAGTCCGTGGAAGTGGATCCGAATCTCGTATCCCAGGGGATGAAGGATGCTTTGTCCGGGGCTAAGCCGCGTCTGACGCAAGAAGAAGCGCAGGCCGTCCTCACCGAAATGCAGAACGAAGTTCGCAAAGAGCAGCAGGAGAAAATGCAACAGGCCTCGGCTAAGAACAAAAGCGAAGGGGAAGCATTTCTGGCCGCCAACAAGAGCAAAGAAGGCGTCGTCACTTTGCCCGACGGTCTGCAGTACAAGATCTTGACTGCTGGCACGGGCGCGAAGCCCACGGCGACCGACTCCGTCATTTGTAATTACCGTGGCACTCTGATCAATGGCACGGAGTTTGACAGCTCCTACAAGCGCGGACAACCGGCGACCTTTGGCGTCAGTCAAGTCATTAAAGGATGGACAGAAGCGCTCCAACTCATGCCCATCGGATCGAAATGGCAACTCTTTGTTCCTTCGAATCTTGCTTACGCGGAGCGGGGCGCGGGCGCCGATATTGGGCCTGATGCGACCCTGATCTTCGAGGTCGAATTGCTCTCGATTCAGGAGAAACCAAAAGACGATAAGAGCAAAGAAGACAAGAGCGAAGAGAAGAAAAAAGAAGAGAAGAAGGACGACAAAAGCGAAGACAAGAAATAGCGAAATATAAACGGGGGAGAACCGGGCATCACCCGCTCGTTTCTCCCCGTCTTACTCACTTTCCAGCTCTATCTTCCCAAATACATGACGTGGACGTAGGTTCCGAGCCTGACGTTATACGCCAGGTACCAACCGACGTGATCGGGATCGTCATAGATGACGATGTCGTCCGAATCCCACAGCCATCCGTCTGAGTAGCCCAGGTCATAAGGAGCCACGGAGAAGTAGAAGCCGCCGAACCAGAAACGGCCCGGACCTCCGCCGCCGAGCCGCCAGACGTGGCTGCGGCCGAAGCCGCCGGTAAAGCGCCCATGCTCCCACGGACGATCCAGACGGTAATGAGCGTCGTCGCGGCCGGTATCGTGGCCCACCCACTCTCTACCGTTGTGCACGTGGGGAGCATTGGGGTGTCCTTCCCGATCGTTGAAATGTCTGTTTTCTTCCGCCGCATGCGGAGTGGCTACCCTCGCCGGGCCGTGTTTGGGGATGTTCTGGCGTCCGCCACCAACCTCCTGCCGCCCTCCACCTTGATGGCCTTCGTGTTGGGCCAGCGCGGAAAGGCAAAACACGAAACATAGCGTAAGCAATCCAATCAACTTTTTCATTTTTCACCGTCCTCCATGAAGCAATAACACCACTTTAGTTTAGATGTTTCTCTGGATTCTCAGGACTCGTAGGGACAGCCGCCCAGTTAGCTCATTCGTAGCGAAGCGCTTCGATGGGATCGAGTCGGGAAGCGCGAATGGCCGGGACCATCCCGCTGACCAATCCGACGGCGCTCAGAATGACGATGGCGACCAGAAGGGTTACCGGGTTGATCATGAGGCGGATGTCTCCGGCTTCGGCGTGCTTGGCCATCGCGCTGTAGAGCGTCAGTCTTCCGACCGAGAAGGCCACGGCGTAGGCGAGGACGATGCCCAAGATTCCGCCGATGAAGGTGATGGTGAGTGCCTCGGCCAGAAACTGGAGAAAGATGTGGCGGCGGCGCGCGCCTAGCGCTTTCTCGACGCCGATCTCGCGGGTGCGCTGGGTCACGGAAACAAGCATGATGTTCATCAGGCCGACGCCGCCGATGCCGAGCGTGAGCGTGCCGATGAAGCCGAGCAGAACCTTCAGGCCGATGGTGATGAGCTCGAACTGGTGAACCTGCACCATCAGATTAAAGACATACAGAGCGCGACGGTCGGCGGGATTGAACTTGTGCTGCTCGGCCATGATGTAGCGCGTCGCTTGCTCGATGCGTTCATAGTCGTTGGTTTCGTAATTGAACCAGATCGAGTCGAGGTAGTGCGTGTCCTTGAGGTCGCCCATGGTGGTGAACGGGACGTAGACGACGCGATTGATATTGTCGTCGCCGGCCTGCTGCATCCTGGGGGAGAGCACACCTACAACCTCAAAGCTGATGCCATCGATGCGAATGTGCTCGCCCAGAGGGTTGCGACCGGAGAAAAGTTTTTCCCTGGTGTCGGAACCGATGACGGCAACCCGCGCGCGCTGGATCTGGTCCTCGGGATTGTAGAAACGCCCCTGCGCGAGGGTCAAAGCCCGGATCGTGAAAGTGTTGGGATATTCGCCGTTGACGCTTATGGTGTACGAGCGGGTGTCATACTGCACCGTCGCATTCTTGAAGCAATCGGGCGTGATGTGGGTGATCTGCGGGATGTTAGTCGTGAGCAGGTCGACATCGTCGAGTGTGAGGTGGAGCGGCACTCCCGCCTTCTGGCCGCCGGCTTGCATAGTGGAGCGGCCGGGAACCACAATCATGAGCTTGGTTCCGAAGTTCGCCATGATGTTGACGAGGGCCATGCCAAAACCGTTGCCGTAGGCAAGAAGAATGACCACGGTGGCGATGCCCCAGGCCATGCCGAGCATGGTGAGCGCGGTGCGGCGCCGGTTGTGGCGCAT